>ERZ1047472.266-NODE-266-length-48585-cov-6.194704_pt1 | contig 48585 bp, 45 predicted proteins | sample MGYA00383095_ERZ1047472 | MGnify/ENA primary metagenome ERZ1047472 (study PRJEB29581, sample SAMEA5548365) | metagenome | biome: marine; feature: coastal; material: water | depth 1 m | study: Short-term variability in the microbial, nano- and picoplankton dynamics... | reverse complement strand
CTCACAGACTGGGCAAGGTTCCCTACATCGCGCTCCATATCCTTCGACAGGTCCAGCATGGCTGTGGCCTTACCTACCAGCAGTTCGCCGGCAGGGGTCAGACTGACTCGTTTGCCTAGCCGGTCGAATAGGGTGACACCCAATCGTGATTCAAGGGATTGAATGCGCTTGCTCATGGCCGGTTGGCTAATGTGCAGGTGGTCTGCGGCCGCCGAAAAGGAGCCAAGTCTGGCCACGTGAACGAAGGAATCGAGTTCATCTAGGTGCATGGGTCGGAACCGTGTTGGCAAAACGAGCGCTAGTTTAGTATTTGTTTTGGTTATACAAAATATAAAAATAATCGAATTGTCTTATGGAAAGCCGGTGCTAGACTGCGGCAAATTTTTGAGGGCGACGCCATGTCATCAGAGCAATCACAATCAGGTCCCCAGACCTTGTACGACAAAATCTGGGCTGCCCACGATGTGGGGCAAAGGGTCGATGGAAATTCATTATTATACATAGACTTACAACTTCTTCATGAGGTTACTTCACCGCAAGCATTTGAGGGTTTGCAGCTGGCTGAACGGCCCCTTTGGCGTGTGGATGCCAACCTAGCTACCCCGGATCACAACGTTCCCACAGCCGGTAGGGAGCTGGGTTTTGCTGGTATTACCGATGAAATCGCTCTGGAGCAGGTGACTACCCTGGACAAAAACTGCAAAGCCTTCGGTGTTCAGCAGTTCGAGATTCTGGATCCGCGCCAAGGCATCGTGCACGTGGTAGGACCGGAGCAGGGAGCTACCATGCCCGGTATGACAGTGGTTTGCGGTGACTCTCACACCTCCACTCACGGTGCGTTTGCGGCCCTAGCCCAAGGTATTGGTACCTCGGAGGTGGAGCATGTGATGGCCACCCAGTGTTTGGTCCAGAACAAGGCGAAGAATTTTGAAGTGAATGTGACCGGCACCTTGGCGGCTGGCGTAACCGCCAAGGACCTTGTGCTGGCCATCATTGGTCGTCTGGGCACTGCTGGCGCCACGGGACACACCATTGAATACCGGGGCGATGCTATCCGTTCCCTCTCCATGGAGGGTCGGATGACCCTGTGCAACATGAGCATCGAAGCCGGTGCCCGGGCGGGCCTTGTAGCGGTAGACGATACCACCATCAATTACATTCATGGCCGGCCTTTCGCGCCCAAGGGCGAGCTTTGGAATCAGGCCGAAAACTACTGGCGCACGCTGGTGTCGGATGAGGGGGCCGTGTTTGATGCCTCCATCAGCATTGATGCGAGCACCATTGCTCCTCAGGTCAGCTGGGGTACCTCGCCGGAGATGGTGGCGGGTATCGACCAGGCAGTGCCGGACCCAACTCAAATGAGCGACGCGGTTCAGGCCGAATCCACCGAGTTGGCACTCAAGTACATGGACTTGCAGGCGGGTCAGAAAATTACTGATATTGCGGTGAGTCGGGTGTTTATCGGCAGTTGTACCAACGCTCGCATCGAGGATCTGCGTGCGGCCGCGGCTCAAATTCGCGGGGGCAAGATTGCCGACAACGTAACCGAGGCGCTGGTAGTACCCGGATCAGGCCTAGTCAAAGCTCAGGCAGAAGCCGAAGGCTTGGCGGATCAGTTTACCGCCGCGGGTTTTGAGTGGCGCGCCGCGGGTTGCTCCATGTGTCTGGGGATGAACCCAGATCAGCTGGGCGAGGGCGAGCATTGTGCCTCTACTTCCAATCGTAATTTCGAAGGTCGGCAGGGATACGGCGGCCGAACCCACCTAGTCAGTCCGGCCATGGCCGCGGCTGCGGCCATTAACGGTCGCTTTGTTGATGTTAGGGAGAACGGCTAATGGACGCATTTGTACAATTAGATGGGTTAGTCGCCCCCTTAGATCGGGCCAATGTGGATACCGATCAGATCATTCCCAAGCAATACTTGAAATCCATCAAGCGCACGGGCTTCGGTGACTACTTGTTCGATGCTTGGCGGTTTTTGGATCAAGGCACCATGGGTATGACCCCGAATGAGCGTCAGATTAATCGAGAGTTCTCGTTGAACCTGCCGGAATATCAAGGGGCTGCAATTTTAATTGCTCGAGACAACTTTGGCTGTGGCTCTTCCCGTGAGCATGCGGTGTGGGCGTTGAAGGAATTCGGTTTCCGCGCGGTTATTGCCCCCAGTTTTGCCGATATTTTCTTCGGTAACTGCTTTAAGAACGGGGTGTTGCCCATCACGCTGCCTGCCGATGTGGTGAGCAGCCTGTTTGAACGTGTTGCAGCAGGTTTGACCCTGTCCATCGATTTGCGCACCCAGACGGTAACCGACGGCGATCAATCCTACGACTTTGAGATTGACCCGGCGTTAAAAGAGAAAATGCTCAACGGCATGGACGACATTGACCTAACCCTAGCCGAGGCGGATTTGATTCGTGACTTTGAGACCGGTCATCGACAGCGACAGCCGTGGTTGTTCCGCGACTAGGTGCTCAGAACAAGGGTTATGAACGCAATTAAGAAAGAGGAAACGTTGTGAAAAAGGTATTAGTGCTTCCCGGTGACGGTATTGGTCAAGAGGTGGTTAACCCGGCGGTAGAAGTCATGCAGGTAGCGGCCCAGCAACAGGGTGTCACTATCGATGTGGAAGAAGCCCTAGTGGGCGGGGCCGCCATCGATGACTGCGGTAGTCCGTTGCCCGAGTCTACCCTGGCCAAGGCTAAGGCCGCGGACGCGGTACTACTCGGTGGTGTGGGTGGTCCTAAGTGGGATGACCTGCCCACGGCCCAGCGCCCTGAGAAGGGCTTGCTCGGTTTGCGCCAAGAACTTGGGTTGTTCGCGAACTTACGACCCGCGTTGCTAGCAAGCTCCTTGGCAGGTGCTTCGTCCTTGAAGCCCGAACTGGTCTCGGATTTGGATATTTTGATCGTTCGTGAGCTGACCGGGGGCATTTACTTTGGTGAGCCACGAGGCGTTGAGACCCGAGATAACGAGCGGGTCGGCTTCAACACCTTGGTCTATGCGGAACATGAAATTGAACGTATTGCCCGTGTCAGCTTCGATCTGGCCAGTAAACGCAATGGCCGTTTGTGCAGCGTGGATAAAGCCAATGTTTTGGAGGTAAGCCAACTGTGGCGCGAAGTAGTCACCAGTCTGGCCAGCGATTACCCGGATGTGGAGTTATCCCACATGTACGTTGATAACGCTGCCATGCAGTTGGTGCGGGCACCGAAACAGTTCGACGTCATTGTGACGGGCAACATGTTCGGCGACATCCTATCTGATGTGGCGGCTATGCTTACGGGCAGCCTCGGTATGCTGCCATCGGCATCTCTATCCGCCAGCGGGGCAGGTATGTATGAACCGGTACATGGAACCGCTCCGGATATCGCAGGCCAAGATAAGGCCAACCCGCTAGCGACGATCTTGTCCGTGGGGATGTTGTTCCGCTACAGCCTGGACATGCCGGAAGCGGCAGACAACGTGGATCGAGCCGTGGCCAAGGTGCTGGCGGATGGGCATCGAACCGCAGACATTGCCGGCGATGCTCAGGCCGACGCGGTTGGTTGCCGAACCATGGGCGAGTTGGTGATCGAAAACCTTTAATTCTTTACGCGAGTTGGAAAAATAAATGAGTGCTGAGAAAACAGTAAATGTGGCCATTGCCGGAGCGTCTGGCGCCGTAGGCGAAGCCTTGGTCGAAATCCTGCAGGAGCGGCAATTTCCGGTAGGCGAGTTGGCGTTGCTAGCCTCGGAGCGATCCGCAGGTAAGCGTATTCAGTTCAACGGCAAGTCGGTACAGATTCAGCGGTTGGACGAATTTGATTTTAGCAACACCCAAATCGGTCTGTTTTCTGCTGGTGGGTCGATTTCTGCAGAGTTTGCGCCCAAGGCTGCTGCCCAAGGGTGCATCGTCGTGGACAACACTTCCCACTTTCGGAACGATGACGACATTCCCTTGGTGGTAAGTGAGGTAAATCCTGACCGTGTTGCCGAATACGCGCCCCGAAATATCATCGCTAATCCCAATTGCTCTACGATCCAGATGTTGGTGGCTCTGAAGCCTATTCATGATGCCGTTGGTATCACCCGTATCAATGTGGCCACCTATCAGGCGGTATCTGGCGCTGGGACAAGTGGTATCGAGGAGCTTGCTGGGCAAACTGCCAAGCTGCTAAATGGCCAACCCATCGAACCCGGCAAAATGCCGGCGCAAATTGCGTTTAATGCCATTCCCCAGATCGATACCTTTCAAGAAAATGGGTACACCCGTGAAGAAATGAAGATGGTCTGGGAAACCCGCAAGATTCTCGAGGACGACAGTATTCAGGTGAACCCGACCTGCGTCCGCATCCCGGTTTTCTATGGCCACAGCGAAGCGGTTCATATCGAAACCAAGACCGCCATCAGCGTTGAACAAGCACGATCGCTGCTAGCCGCCGCCCCGGGCGTTACCCTGTTGGAGGACCAAGAGCTGGCGACACCCGTGGAGCACGGTGCGGGCACCGACCCAGTTTTTGTTAGTCGTGTGCGCAAGGACATCAGTCACCCCAATGGTCTGAACCTGTGGGTTGTAGCCGACAATGTCCGCAAGGGAGCTGCCCTTAACAGCGTGCAGATTGCGGAGTTGCTGCTAACGCACCTCTGATCGACGGGTGATCAACGGGATAGAGCAGCCGTGCATGCAGCGGTGCTCTGGCTGTGAGATGCTAGAGTTCGACTAATTTCACTGAACAATTGGCTCCACAAAGAGGCGACATTTTGTATCGACACAGCTGTGCAGCGGTCATCATTTGGTTTATCGCGGTTCTGCAACTTCCTTCAGTGCTGGCTCAGACCGCTGATCAGGGAGTTATTTTGCCCGAGGTGTCATCCACACTCGGACAGCCATTGCTGGCTCGGTTGACTCTGGATTACGGGGTTGCCGGAGTCGGGGGCGGGGTGTCTGCTCGAGTTGCTAGCGCTGCGGAATTTCAACAACTGGGGTTCCGTCGCTATCAGGTGGTGGACCGTCTTGCGCTGACCCTTGGCGACGATGCCCTGAGGGGGCGAGTGCTCCAACTGACCACAACAGAACCACTCTACGAACCCAGCCTTCGGGTGGTTGTGGCTTTGACCGATGACGAGGGCACGCGCCTGCTACCCCTAGAGTTGTTATTGCCCTCTCCGGATGTTCTTGGCATTGATAGAAGAGCGATCCTGGTGTACCCCAATGACACGCTGTGGCGTATCGCAGACCGCACCCGGGACCTTGCCGTAACGAACAATCAGCAAATGTTAGCGGTGCAGCGGTTGAATCCAACGGCTTTTCTGGGTGACAACATCAATGGCCTCAAAGAGTGGTCGATGCTGTCCTTACCTTCCTTTACCGAGGCCTTGGAGGTACCGGCCAGAGAAGCCGCGGAAGTCGTTTCGGCCCAGCATGTTCTATGGCGGTCCGGGCAACGAGGTTCAGCATCGGTGGCGTTGGAACTGGTCCAAACCGAAGGAGAGGTGCGAATTACCGCAGCCCAAGACCCCGCTCCGCAGACATTTGACGAGCCGCTGGTATCTGCGTTGGAAGAACGCGTTGATGACGAATTCCTTTATCCAGAACCTGTCTACGAAGAGCAGAATGAATATCAAATTGAGGCGCCGGTTCAGCAAACGGATGACTCAGATTCCACGGGGGAAGAGGGCGGAACTGCCTTTACGCGCGACGGGGCGGGCTATGACGAGTTTGGTTCCGATGACCTAGGAACTGACGAAGCAATTGAAAACGCTCCTTATACCCAGGCCCCGGCATCGCCGGCCACCGCTGAGGATGCTCAAGCTCTTGCATCTGACGACCCCTACGATTTGGACAATTTGGAAGCTCAAATTCGTAAGGAGCAAGGCAGTGGTATCGACGGGGTGATGGCCTTCTTGGGCAGTCCTCAGGGAATTGGTCTGTTGTCGGCTCTGACCTTTATCGTGTTGTTGGTGCTGTTGCTTATGCGGCGGCGAACGGCCGAACAAGAACGGGAACTTGACCATGCCCTTCGCGGGGAAGAGCCGTTGCTGCCGGGTCAGCCCGACATCGGCGAGGACTTGAGCGGCGGCGAAGACGACGGTGGTGAAGACGTCTATACCACCCGCCTCAAGTTGGCCGAGGCCTACTTAGAGATGGGCGATACCGACGGAGCGACGGAAATGCTAGAGGAGGTCATGGCCGACGGCAATCTTGAGCAACAAGAGGTGGCCCGACGCATTATGGAGCGCGTCGATAACGGTGATGAGTGACCTCTCAGCCCCAGCGGCACTGGCAAACCACTTTGTTTTCTGTGTGCAATATCACGGAGCGTCCTTTTCCGGCTGGCAACGCCAGCAAGAACAAAGAACAGTGCAGGGTGAATTGGAAAAAGCGCTAAGCACCATCGCTAACCTGCCGGTGACGGTTCGTGCCGCAGGCCGGACCGACGCGGGCGTGCATGCCAGCGGGCAGATCGCGGATTTTATTACCACCGCTGACCGACCAGTGGAGCAATGGCTGCGAGGGGTCAATGGTCTCACGCCGGACGGCATACACGTCACTTGGCTGCGGGCGATAAAGGACGAATTTCACCCCCGGTATGATGCGGTGAGCCGCCGTTATACCTATCTTTTCTATGACCAAGGTCCCAAGAACCCCTTTTTGCAGTCTCTGGCGTGGTGCACCCAAGCCTTGGATGACAGTGCCATGCACACTCAAGCGCAGGCCCTGCTGGGTGAGCACGATTTCAGCAGTTTTCGGGGTGCTGGCTGTCAGTCCCTGACCCCAATGCGGCGGGTTGATCGCTGTGAGGTAAGACGAGAGGGTTCGGTGGTCATTATGAACATCGAGGCCAACGCCTTTTTACTGCACATGGTGCGCAACATCGCATCCGCCCTCCATCATGTAGGCGTCGAGAACCCGAACGGCTATGTCAGTCGGCTGCTGCAGGCACAGGACCGATCCCAACTCGGCATTACAGCGCCAGCTCAAGGCCTGTACTTGGCCGAGGTCAGCTACCCCGGCCAAGCGTTCCCAGAGGTAGAGCTGCCGCCGCTGATCCGACAAAGGTGAGACACGGATAGGTATATTGGTCTTTTGGCCCCGGCGACGTTGTGGCAAGGGCGTAAATCTATAGACTCTGCCTATATCGGCTACCACCCCTTTGATGAAGTCCAGCAGGTCAACATGAGCGCATCTTCACAGCAGCCTTGGTGTAAAATTTGCGGTGTTACGAACTCCGAAGATGTCAGCGCCGTGGTAGCGGCGGGGGGCGACGCGCTCGGCTTCAATTTTTACCCAAACAGCGCGCGTTATTTGGCGACTGAAGTGGCCGCTGAGTTGTGTCGAGAGGTGAAAAACGCTGCCCCCACTTTAGAACGCATTGGCTTGTTTGTGGACGCAGCGGAAGATCAAGTTCGGCAAATCACAGGCGCCGTTGATCTGACCATGCTGCAATTTCACGGCGACGAGACGCCCGAGTATTGTGAACAGTTTGGTTTGCCCTACATTAAAGTGATTGGGGTAAATGGCGACACAGATTTTGAGACCTTTGAAGACCGCTTCGCCGGTGCGTGGGCCCTGTTGCTGGATACTCACGATCCGCTACTCAAAGGCGGTACCGGCCGGCGCTTTGATTGGAACTTGTGGCCCAGGAGTAGCACCAGCAGGCTGATTTTGGCCGGAGGCTTGGATTCAAAGAACGTTGCCGATGCCGTTCATCTGATCCAGCCCTTTGGCGTCGATGTGGCGGGTGGTGTAGAAAGCGGCACCAAGGGCGTGAAAGATCACGGCAAAGTACGAACATTTATTGAGGCAGCAAAACATGGCTGAACCCATCTTGGAAACCAATGCATCAACCACCTATGCCCAGCCCTCAGCCGACGGCCACTTTGGCCAGTTTGGCGGGCGCTTTGTCGCTGAAACTCTGACTCACGCGTTGGATGGTTTAGCTCAACTGTATGCGGATTACAAAGACGACCCAGAGTTTAAGCGTGAGTTGCACGAAGACTTAGCGCACTTTGTCGGAAGACCCACGCCGCTGTATCTGGCTGAGCGGCTCACCGAGTCCTTAGGCGGGGCGGCTATTTACTTAAAGCGCGAAGATTTAAATCACACCGGTGCGCACAAAGTGTGCAACACCATCGGTCAGGCGCTGCTGGCTAAGCGTATGGGTAAGCCCCGGGTCATCGCTGAAACCGGCGCGGGTCAGCATGGTGTGGCAACGGCGACGGTAGCGGCGCGTCTGGGTTTGGCCTGTGATGTTTACATGGGCGAGGAGGACGTGCATCGCCAGAGTTTGAACGTCTATCGCATGAAGCTAATGGGGGCCAACGTGATACCCGTGACCTCCGGGTCAAAAACCCTGAAGGATGCGATGAACGAAGCCATGCGCGACTGGGTGACCAATGTGGACAATACCCACTACATCATTGGCACTGTGGCAGGCCCGCACCCTTATCCCATGATTGTCAGGGACTTTGCCTCGATTATTGGTCAAGAAGCCCGCGCGCAAATGCTCCAGCAGGTTGGCAAGCTGCCAGATGTGGTCGTGGCCTGTGTGGGCGGCGGTTCCAATGCCATGGGCATTTTTCATCCCTTCATCAATGACCCTGATGTCGCCCTTGTGGGGGTCGAAGCTGGTGGCCATGGCCTGCACACCGGTGCCCATGCGGCGCCCTTGAATGACGGTAAGGTCGGCGTACTGCACGGTAATCGATCCTATTTGATGTCCGATGCGGACGGTCAGGTGATGGAGACTCATTCGGTATCCGCTGGCCTCGACTATCCGGGGGTCGGACCAGAACACGCCTATTTGAAAGACAGCGGCCGGGCGACCTATGCAGCAGCCACCGACGACGAAGCCATGGAAGCCTTTCGTATGCTCAATCGGCAAGAGGGAATCCTGCCTGCCCTGGAAACCAGCCATGCGCTGGCATGGGTAGTGGCTAACGCACCATCCATGTCGCCGGACCAAACCATACTGGTGAATTTGAGTGGGCGAGGGGACAAGGACATCTTGACCGTAGCCGATATCGACGGCATCACCTTGTAATGAGCCAGTCACATCAGCAAAACCCTACTGGTCGGATCGCGAAAAAATTTGCCGAACTTAATGGCCAGAATAAGACCGCCTTGGTGACGTTTATCACCGCCGGAGACCCAGGCCCCGACTACTCAGTGCCAGCCATGCATGCCTTGGTATCTGGGGGAGCGGATCTGTTAGAACTGGGGGTTCCTTTTTCTGACCCAGAAGCCGATGGTCCTGCAATTCAGGCCGCCAACCAGCGGGCCTTGGCCCAAGGCATGACCCTTAGCAAGGTCCTGGACATGGTGGCCGAGTTCCGTCAGCAAGATGACAGTACGCCAGTGATCTTGATGGGGTATCTCAACTCGGTATTGGCCATGGAAGAGTTTGCCCAACGCGCCGGTGCTGCCGGGGTCGATGGTTTAATCATGGTCAACCTACCCATGGAAGAAGCCGGCGATTTGCGTGAGGCGCTTTCGGCACAACACATAGACTTGGTGTCCTTGGTAGCCCCCACGTCTAGCGATGAGCGAGCGCAGGCTATTGCTGATAGCGCCAGTGGTTTCATTTACTACGTGTCGTTAAAAGGTGCCACGGGCAGCGGTGCCCTGGTGGTGGAGGACGTGGCTCAGCGTACCAAGTACCTGCGCTCCATTACGGATGTGCCCGTTTGTGTGGGCTTTGGTATCAAGGATGCGGCAACAGCTGCAGCAGTGGCCCAGCATGCCGATGGCGTCGTTGTCGGTAGCGCCTTAGTCCAACTGATGGCAGAGAGCGGCAGCGTGGAGGAAGCAGTGACTCGTTTGCAAGATGCCACCGCGGCCATTCGGCAAGGCATTAATGCCTGAGGTTGGCCCTAGCCTAGAAAAAGATTTGGATGCCTGGCTAAGCTATATAGACCAGCAGCATTCGGCTTCCATCGATATGGGGCTCGAACGGTTTACCCGCGTGTTGAAGGACTTGAACCTTCAGCAGCCAGCACCGGTGGTCATTACCGTGGCCGGCACCAATGGGAAGGGCAGCACCGTCCGGGTAATGGCGTCGTTGCTGTTGCAGGCTGGTAAGCGGGTTGGAGCCACACTGTCTCCCCATATCTGGCACTTCAATGAGCGTATCCGTATCAATGGTGCCGACGCCTCGGATCAGGATATCTGCGCGGCCTTCGCCGCTATCGACGATTGCCGGGGCGATATGCCTCTTACCTACTTTGAATTCGGTGCCTTGGCTGCCTTGTACTGTATGGAGGCGGCCAAGGTCGAGGTGGCGATTTTAGAAATCGGTTTAGGCGGTCGGCTGGACGCCTTCAACGCTGTGGATGCTGACGTAGCGGTGATTACCAGTATTGGCCTGGATCATCAGGCGTTCTTGGGCGATACCCGGGAAGCCATCGGCTTCGAAAAAGCCGGCATATTGCGCCCGAATCAGCGTGTAGTGCTGGGTCAGGACATGCCCGTTACGGTTGATCAACAATGCCAAGCATTGGGGGTGCAGCCATTGCGCTGGGGAGAGTCATTTACTAGTTCGGACTCCGGCGATGGTCAGCATTGGCTCTACCAACGGGCCGGCGCAGTACCTGTGACGGTGGAATTCAGTCAGATAGCCCCTCATAACATTGCGCTGGCTTGTGAGGCCGTTGCACCTTGGATAGCCATTGATTCCCAGAGCGTCCATGCCTGTAGTGGTCAGCAAATGCCTGGCCGCATGGACATTCGGCAAAGGGACCAACGAGTTTGGGTTCACGATGTGTGCCATAACCCCCATGGCGCAGAATTTTTTATGGCCGAGCTCGCTAGGCGGCACATTACTCCAGCGTTTTTCATCTGTGCCATGTTGGCGGGCAAGGATCACAAGGGTTTCTTTGATGCGGTTAATGCCGCCATTGAGACCCCAGTGCCGTGGTTGTGCGTGTCCAGTACCGGTGATCGGGCCATAACCGGTAGCGAGTTGGCCCAGCACATGGGCCTGCCCGAGCGAGTAGCTCAGGATATGACCCAAGCTCAGCAAATGGCGGTTGAGCACACGGATGCAGGCCAAACAATAGTGGTTTTTGGGTCCTTTAGCGCTGTTGAGCAGTGTCCGTGGCTGGCATGATAGGCACATGAACGAGATCACCCGTTATCGCTTAATCGGCAGCATTTTTTTGTTGTCTTTGGCTGCCATTTTCGTGCCCATGGTGTTTGATGCGCCGGCGCCGGAAAGAGATTCAGACTTTTTGATCGACCAAGAAGAAGAGACCGCGGCGGCAGCCCAAAACGATGATTCCCAATGGCTAGCCCCCCAGCAAGAGGTGGACGAACTGATCGCCGAGTTGAAACAACGAGAAGGTGATTTGGATGCGGCCTTAACTGAAAGCAGGGTGCAAGAGCAGGTAAGCGCGCTCACCGAACAAGTGGACGCGGACGGATACTGGAGCGAGAACGGAACTCGGTTCGGCGAACCCATATTAAGTCCGGTTCGCAGCGATACCACTGTGTTTGCTGTTCAGTTAGCGACCTTCGACGATCCGGACAACGCTAAGTCCTTACGACAGCAGCTCCGAGATGATGATCAAGAGGCTTTTATATCCCAATACAAGCAACGGGGTTTAGGTGGTGAAAAAATCCGTTATCGGGTCGCGGTTGGGCCGCTGCTCAGTCATACTCTGACCAAGGAGAAGCGAGCGTCCTACACCCAGACCTATGGCGTGCAGGCGATTGTGGTAGCCATGTCTCAATAACCGCAGAGAGCGGGAATGTCACATTTAGATTACATCATCATCGGAATCGTGCTCCTTTCGTCAATCTTCGGCTACACCCGTGGACTTGTCCGCGAGGCCTTCGCCTTGGGTTCTTGGGTTATCGCCTTCCTATTTGGATTCTGGTTTGGTCCTGAATTGGCATCCGCCTATCCAGACCTACTGGGTTCTGGTCAAGTGGCCCAAATCGCTGCCTTTTTGATTGTTCTGGTGGCGACACTCATGGTGGCCAGCATGATTCAGTGGGGCTTAGGGCAATTGGTGAATCGCACCGGGGTTGGCGGTACGGACCGTCTGCTCGGGTTCTTGTTTGGCGCAGCCCGAGGTGGGCTTCTGGTCACGGTTGTGCTCATGGTCGGTCAGAGCTTTTTTGCCCACACCAATTGGTGGAACGATTCCGAGCTAAAGTACGGCTTCCTGCAGTTTGAAGACGAGGTGCTGATACTGTTGGATTTGGCCAGCGATTCCCTGGACGATCCGCCACCAGCACCAACGCTGCCAGACATCGATTTTTACGATACCCAGCCGCCAGATATCGAGGTGATCGATGACCTCGATAGCTCAGATTACTTCGAAGAATAAAAAGAGATCCCCATGTGTGGAATTGTAGGCATTGTCGCGCGCAACGAAGTTAAACAAGACATCTATGATGCGCTGACAATTCTTCAACACCGAGGTCAGGATGCGGCGGGCATGATGACCAGTGATGGCCGGCGCTGCTATCTGCGCAAGAACAACGGCTTGGTGAAAGATGTTTTTCAAAGCGAACACATGGAGCGGCTGCAAGGCAATGTGGGTTTAGGCCAGTGCCGCTATCCCACCGCGGGTTCAACCAGCTCTGCTGAGGCCCAACCACTTTATGTGAATTCCCCCTACGGTATTGCGTTGGCCCATAACGGCAATTTGACCAATACTGAAGAGCTGATGAGCGACCTGTTCGCTGAGGACCTTCGGCATATCAACACTAGCAGTGATTCTGAGGTGCTGTTAAACGTACTGGCGAACGAACTTGGCGTACTTCATGCCATCGACCCGTCACCCACGGAAATGTTTAAAGCCGTTGGCGCCGTGCACCAACGGTGCCGGGGTGCTTATGCGGTGGTGGCCATGGTAATGGGTTCGGGGCTGCTGGGTTTCCGCGACCCCTATGGCATTAGACCCTTGGTTATTGGCAGTCGAGAGACGGAGAAGGGCACGGAGTACATGCTCGCATCCGAGTCTGTGGCCTTGGATATCTTGGGTTATAGCAGAATGGGCGATGTGGCCCCGGGAGAAGCGGTGTTCATCTCCAACGATGGCCAGCTTTACCGTCGCCAATGCGCGGCTAACCCGAAGTTGGTGCCCTGTATTTTCGAGCATGTGTATTTCGCCCGGCCGGATTCCATTATTGACGACATTTCGGTTTATAAAAGCCGGCTGCGCATGGGAGAGCATCTGGCTCGGACTGTGTTAGATCGTTACTCCCAACACGATCACGATATCGATGTCGTGATCCCAATCCCTGATACCGGGCGAACCGCAGCTCTGCCATTGGCCCATGAACTGGGCGCCAAATACCGAGAGGGTTTCGTTAAAAATCGATACATAGGGCGAACATTCATCATGCCGGGTCAGCAGCAGCGAAGAGATTCTGTGCGACAAAAACTCAATGCCATCGATCTGGAGTTTAAAGATAAAAACGTCCTATTGGTGGATGACTCCATTGTCCGCGGCACCACAATTACTCAGATTATCCAGTTAGCCCGAGAGGCCGGTGCCCGTAATGTATATATGGCCAGTGCTGCGCCAGCTCTGCGGTACCAAAACGTCTATGGAATCGATATGCCCGCTCGAGAGGAGTTTGTTGCCCATCAGCGCTCCGAGGAAGAGGTGGCTAAGATGATCGGCGCCGACTGGTTGGTGTATCAATCCATTGAAGACCTGAAAAAGAGCTGCCATGAGGGAAACCCCCACGTTACCGATTTCGAGTGCTCGGCCTTTGACGGAAAGTACATCACCGGAGATGTAGGCGCAGATTATTTGGCCAAGGTTTCTGCACAGCGCAGCGATGCCTCCAAGCGCCAAAAGCAATTGAGCCTACTGAAAGATACCAATGTCTTAGACTTGCACAACCACGCCTAAAAATGGCGGTATGATGTCGGTCATAACGTTCATGACTGGGAAAAAACCGCAGTGCAGCTAAAAAAGCGAACCCCCTGTGTAGGCATATGCTCTACAACCTACGGCGATTTAGTGTGCCGGGGCTGTAAGCGCTTTGCCCACGAAATTGTGGAGTGGAATGGCTACGACGAAGTGCAGCAAGATGCGGTACGAGAGCGCCTGCAGCGCTTGCGAGACGAGGTTTTGGTGTTGGTTCTGGATTGCAAAAACAACGGTCTGTTGCAGAGCGCGGTAGCCGATGCGGGTCTAACAGATCTAGAGCCGATGGAACAACGCTATCAGCTCTTACGATTTATGGTTCGGCGAGGACAGAACCTCGCCAGCGCCGGACTGGCCATGACCGAAGCCACGACTACGATGGAGGCGGTCAGCTACAGGGCAGGCGGCTCAGACGCTGAAGAGCTGGATACCCTAGCGTTGATGCAGCTGCTGGACGCCGAGACCTATCAGCGAGCCAAAGCCCACTATGAGCGTAACTTCAAGGTTCCCGCGTGACAGCGGCGCCTTGCTCCAAGAAAAATCACGAGGCCATTGCCATGGTCCGGGACTTTTTGCTGGTGGACTCCCCAGAGGAGTGGTTCCAAGCGGCCCCTGAGCACTTGTCTGAACTACTAATGGATCATGCCAATTGCGAAAAAAAAGCAGCCAGCACCGCGCTGAGCATGATGTATCGCTATGTCCAGTTCCCTGACCTGCTGAAGAAGATGTCCAGCCTGGCCCGAGAGGAGCTACGGCACTTTGAACAAGTTCTGGAGCTGATGGCTGAGCAGGGGGTGGTTTACGAACAAATCAACTCGGCTCGATACGCTCAGGGCTTGCACCAGCATGTGAGTAAAAGCGAACCTCGTCGCCTCGTGGATCTGTTGATTTGCGGCGCCGTGGTGGAGGCTAGATCCTGCGAGCGTTTTGCTGGGCTGGCTGCGGTTTTACCCGAAGATATTGGAGCCCTCTATAGCTCGCTGCTGAATTCCGAAGCCCGTCACTTTCAAGACTATCTGCACATGGCCCGCCAAGCTAATGAGCAGGCTGGCGGCTACGATGATTTCACCGCGCGGGTAGATGAGTTTCTCGCCGTCGATGCGCAGCTTGTAAGCAGTGATGACGCCCAGTTTCGCTTCCACAGTGGCAAGCCTGCAGCCTGAGTTGACGTATCCGAACGAAATTGACCGCCAGTTAAAGCGTCGGCTGCGGTTTTGAGTTGCGACAAGTTCGGTTAGAAGGCGTGAGACCTTGAATGCTTAGCCTCGGTAGTGGGTTAGCCCAAAGCACTCCAGAGACCATTGATCGTCGTCTTGGCGGCATAGCCACCCACAATCTTGCCAGTCCCCCAGCACAATTCGCTTGAATGCCGTGGTTCCACGTTTCGGGTAAACCCCGGGCCTGTGGGTGTGGCCGTGAATCAGTACATCGGCCTCATGATGTTGCATCGCTTGGGTGATAGCGCCCAGATTCACATCCATGATTTGGTCGGATTTATTAGCATTAGCCTCAACGCTTTGGGCCCGCATCTGTTTGCCTAGGGCTTGGCGCTCCGCTAAGGAGCGTTGCAATAGATCTTGCTGAAATGGCTCACTGCGCAGCATGACTCTGGCCTGCTGATAGGCCTCGTCGTCGATACAGTATTGATCCCCATGGCTGAGTAAAATGTGCCCATCCAATAGATAAGGGTCTGGAAGAATGGTAGCCCCGGACGCGCTGGCGAAAGCTTCGCCAAACAGAAAATCCCGGTTACCGTGGACGAGGAATAGTTGGGTGTCTTGGCTGGCTTCGCTTAGAGCCTGACGCAGGGCCTTTGCACATGGGGAATCGTCGTCATCGCCAACCCACATCTCAACGAGATCGCCGAGAATGTAAATCTCATCCACTAATGGCGCTTCCACCCGCAAAAGATCCAAGAAGGCTACAAAGATTCCGGAGCTGGGATCTTCCAGGTGCAGATCTGAAACAAACAGGCGCTTCATACACCCCCCCAAGTGATACCCAGTGAGCTAGCCGCGGCTTGCATGGTGTTTTGCAATAAAGCAACCCGGGTCATGGGGCCAACCCCGCCGGGAACTGGCGTTATCCAACCGGCGCGCTCCTTAGCCGCTGGGAAGTCTACGTCCCCGTAGAGCTTGTTGTTGGCGCCACGGGTTATGCCTACGTCAATGACGGTTGCGCCTTCTTTCACCCATTCACCGGGTACAAGGCCCGGCTTGCCAACTGCGCTGATTAAGATGTCTGCTTGTCGGGCCATAGACGCGGTATCGGCAGTGAACTTATGGGCCGTAGTCACGGTCACACCCGCCAGCAGCAGTTCTAAACCCATGGGGCGACCCACATGATTTGAGGCTCCGATGATTGTGGCGTGCAGGCCTTTGTAGTCGGTGTTGATGTGATCCAGCATTTGCATAATACCCATGGGGGTGCAGCTGCGCAGAGTAGGGCGTCTAAGGGCCAAGCGACCAATGTTGTAGGCGTGAAAACCGTCTACATCCTTGTGGGGTAAAATACGGTCGATGATGCGATCTTCATCCAGATGAGGGGACAGCGGACTTTGCACCAAAATACCGTCGATGCTTGGGTCGTTGTTGAGTTCATCCACATGGGCTTCAAGAGTGCTTTGTGAAATATCTGCATCCAGATGCAGCGCCTTAGAATAAAGGCCGACTTCCTCGCAATCTCGGCGTTTACCCTTTACGTAGACTGCCGAAGCGGGATCATCGCCGACCAGAATTACTGCTAATCCCGGAGCTCTGTGACCCTGTGCTTTCCAGCGTTGAACCTCAGAAGCCAGAGTCCCCCGAATGCTTTTGGCAAGTGCATTTCCATCGAGTATTCGGGCTGTCATTCGTGCTCCTGTCGCGAGGCGCTGATAATGGGCGGCTGTACCGGCATACGGTATTCGCGCCCTTGAGAAAGCGGAATGGTACTACCCATGGCGTCGTGAGACTAATGGTGTGATCAGAATAGTTGTGCCGGCGGCCAAATCCCGTCGGCTGTGATTTATCAAAGGGGTTTGTCCAAGTATGACAGCTAAGTGTGATGGGAATAGCGATGGCCGCAGTTCAGGCCGTTGGGCTGATGAGACAATGTCAGTGGCGAGACGCTGCCAGTGTTAGGGCCTGTGCAGTGACAACGGAAAGATACGAAAGTTAATTGACCCTCTTTTGGCAGGCCAGTATCATCCCCGCCTCAGCGAACAACCGCTTCGCTGGTTCTTTTCGGGGTATAGCGCAGTCTGGTAGCGCGCCTGCTTTGGGAGCAGGATGTCGGGAGTTCGAATCTCTCTACCCCGACCATTTTTTAAGCCAAGTGGCCTTGGTGCGAGCTTTTTTGATTCGGCGATGAAATTCGTCGGTTCAGGATGAAGAGCCAATTTCCCTAAGATTCTGGCTCATCAGTGTGGATCTCATCGAAACTCAGACGGGTCTACTGTAGACATCTTTCTCGGCAATACGGCCTCGGTCGAAGGTGTACCTTTCCACACCCACTCGCTCAAATGCAGTGTCGCTCGCAACATCAATGCCCGTGACTCGATAGGTCATAAAGGTCGCATCCGGTGCGTGATGAAAGACCACATTGTCAAATCGAACATCCTTTTGACTCGCATTGCGCTCCAAAAAAAAGCCAGCAACCTCGTCCCGGGTTCGGAACTCGCGAGATGTTCCATCCACGAGAATGGAGTAGGTGAAGTCTTGTGTCACGACGTCATATAGCGCGTCGAGGTCCTGCTTAAAAAAAGCCCGCCCAAATTTTTTGAACAGCGCGTCGCGTTCTGCCTCATTAGGTACCATGTCACTCTCCTTTATCCACTATCGAGTATGAACCCCACTTGCCAATTGTGCAGGCCATTTATAAGCCTCAAACGGCCAGTTATTGGCAAAGGATTCTAGTCAGAGGTCTTTACAACACGGGACCATTCACCGGCTTAAGGGCTGCCTTTTAAAGCAGACGTCTCAGGGGGGATTGTTCCCGGGTCGGAAAATCCGGGTGAAAAACCCACGACAATGCTTGTGGTCGGCAAAAAAGCCGGGGAATATCAGGGCAAGTGCATTCCAAGGGGATTTCAATGCTCCAATACTTTGCCTACGTGGAAGACGGCTATCCGGTGCCATCTGAGATTACACAAACCCACCGCGCAAGCTGGAAGGCAATCGCCGAAGGCACTCATCATTGGTCCTCTGAGCAGCGTTTGGATATTGCGCGGCAGGCAAGGGCGGCAAGGCAACAGCGGCAAGAACTTCCCTTTAACCGGCACTATCCCGTATCCACACTTTCCGGCGCAGCCCTAGAAGCTACTCGCACCATTGCCGCTGATGCTGCAAAAATCACCCGGTCATGGACGTCAATGCAGACCGCGGAACTGGGTCCATCGGCCTACATAGAGCTCGTCTCCATTGTGGTGACCATCACGGCTATTGACGCCTTTGCCGAAGCCTTAGGCCGACCTCATGAGCCGCTGCCCCCTCCTTCGTCCCACATCCAAGAGTCGACGGATAATACTGAGGTGACAGATATCGGGGCCTATGTGCCCATGCAGGATCCTTGGCAAGGGCCCAATGTGTCCCGAGCCTTAAGCTTGGTCGGTTCCGCCAATGCCTTGTTCATGTCGAATGTGGCAGTGATGTACACGGGCAAGGATCAAGATTTCGGTGAAATGGTCTGGGACAGTCCTTTATCTCGACCTCAGGTCGAGCTGTTGGCGGCGAGGGTCTCATCCATCAACGAGTGTTTTTACTGAACCAGTGCTCATGTCATGCTGCTTCGTGAAAGCAGTCAAGCGATCGGTGAGGGTTACAACGAGGCTTCAGTTATGGGCGGCCAACATCAACACGGGGTAGCCGCTGGCGATGAACTGGTTGCTTTTGGTGAGGCGCTGACTTTGGGCAGTGCGAATCTTGTTGATGCTCGAGACCGATTAAAAGCCCAGATTGGCGGTGCTGGGTTTGTGCAGGCTGCCGGTATCGCCGCCATTTTTAATGGGCTGGTCCGAACCGCGGATTCAACGGGCATTCCCTTAGACGACAATATGCGCGATGCCACAGAGCAGGTTAGGGCGACATTGGGAATCAATGACTTTGCCGGTGCGCGAAACACGCTAGGTTAGTGTTGTTTATTGGCTGAGCTTCGACTCACGAAAATGTAAGAATAGGAGGGATGATGGCACTGACTAAGGAAAGCCAGCGAGCGTGGCTAAATCAGCACCAAGAAGAGGTGATAGACCCGGATCGGGAGATTATCGACCCTCATCATCATCTGTGGCGTAACAGCGGATTGCCAGAATACCTGCTGCCGGATCTTTGGGAGGACACCGAATCCGGTCACAACATCACCAAGACGGTTTTTATGGAATGTGGCGCTGAATATCGGCAAACGGGCCCGGAACATCTTAAGGTCGTAGGCGAGACAGAATTTGTGCACCAAGCTGCCATAGAGAGTCGCGTTCAAGGCAAGGCGGAAATTGCCGGCATCGTCGCGCATGCGAACTTAGATCAAGATGAGGCTTTGTTGCGAGAGGTGTTTGATGCCCACAATATTGCCGGAGACGGCCTGTTTAAGGGGATACGACACGGTGGTGCTCACGACCCGGGCAAAAATCTGCGCTGGGGGGATGCGACACCTCATCCTGACCTGTTTGCCCAAGCAGGGTTCCGGCGGGGTGTGGGGCTATTGGGTGAACTTGGTTACAGCTACGATTCTTGGCATTACCACTTTCAGAACGACGGATTCACCGAACTTGCTCAAGCCTGTCCGCACACCACTATCGTGCTGGATCATTTTGGAACCCCTTGCGGGGTTGGTGACTTTGCGGATAAGCACGATACGGTTTTTGCAGAGTGGAAAGCAGGCATTAGCCGCATGGCGGAATGCGACAATGTGGTGGTAAAAATTGGTGGATTGGCCATGCCAGTCAATGGATTCGCATGGCACCGCCAAGAATCGCCGCCATCGTCAGATGACGTTGTCGAAGCCCATCGGGATTACTACCTGCACACAATCGACGCCTTTGGTCCGTCGCGGTGTATGTTCGAAAGTAATTTTCCCGTGGACAAACTGTCCTTGTCCTATGACGTGTATTGGAATGCTATGAAAAAAATCGCGGCGGGCTTTTCGGCTGACGAGCAGCAAGCCTTGTTCTATGGCACCGCAGAGCGGGTTTACCGTCTCTAAGGCGTTGGGCAAATCAACAGCGGCGGGAATCTAGGAGCTTAGGCTCCGCACACACGCAACAGTTTGTTGTTGATAGGTTTTGCCCCGCTGGTTGAAAAAGTCCAGGGTATTTAGGGCGGTGGGCACGTAGGCGAAGCCAATTCGTAGCTCGGGATGCCATTGGAAGACCGAACCGCCATAGCCCATCCAACCGAAGAAGCCTTCTCGGCCAGCATTCAGCGCGGCGGCTAAGGATTTAGGGGCAGCACCGTTGTCTTCAAATTGAGCCAAACCGCCCTGGGTGAATGCGGAGTGGAGTAATGTCATCTTTCGGTTGATCGGGTTGGCGTGAATTTTCTGCCAGGCATCGTTGCTCATCAGCGCTTGGCCACCCAACTCGCCACCATTAGCCATCACTGCTGCCAGCTTTGCCAGCCCTCTGGCATTGCACTTAGCACCTGCTGACGGAATCTCTGACTTGGAAATACCCTCGCTGTCGAATATTTTGACCCCATGTTCTGCCATGCCTTGAATTGGCAGGTTGTTCCGGGTTGCTCGCAGGCTTCCAATGGCGTTGCGAAGGTGCCAAAACCGCCGAAGCATTTCCAGATAGGTCAGCCCGACACGTCGAGCAAAGGTGCCGGGAGTGAGGCCATCTAACAATTGGGCTGCAAAGGTTCGTTCTTTAACTGGGCTTACTCGATCCAGCTCCCCATCTTTCAGGCCAATGTGCACGTCGATACCCAGTGGGCCGCTGACATGCTCTCTGAGGAATTCGCCCATGGTGCGATTCCCTGAGTCGATGCGCCGGAAGATTTCGTTGGCGATCCAACCTCTTGAAATGGCGTGATACTCCCGAGGAGACGAGGTGTCGTCGGGGAATTTTAGCGGATGATCCTCCAGGGCCTTGCCCACCACATTGTTGTGAATTGCGGGAGGCTGAATATCCGTTGGTGAAAAATTGACGTTCAGCACGGCCAAACCAGCCTCGTGCCTCATCACGTCTGCCAGCGTCAATGCGTCTTTGCCTTGCCCCTGAAAGGCTGGCCAGACCCGCTGTACTAGGGTATCGAAGGCCAAACCTTCGCGATCTACCAGCATGCCCAGTAAAATGGACTCTAGGCTCTTGCCGCTGCTAAAGACATTTACCAGTGAATCACCGGTAAAGGATTCGTCGCCTATGGCGCTGGCCCAAAGGTCTACGACACATTCCTCACCAACATAAATACACAGTTGTGCGTTTCTATCTCGGGAGGCAGAGAGGTTTTGGGCGAACTGGTTCTTTATGGATTCAAAGCCAGGTTGTACCGACCCATTAATAGAGATCTGCATAGTCTGAAGCACCGTTAGTAAAGACCTAGGCCTGCCGAAACAATCGTCTAGACCCGTCGAGAAGTAAAAGTCAGAGCAGTCTAGCGTCTATCCGCAAGCAAAGAAGGCTTGACCTAGCGAATTCGAAAAGCAACTCGCATGTTGCTCGATCTCTCGGCGGGGCTGCAATCCGAAATTTTAAGCACAACAACGCTACTCATTTAGTGCACTATTAGTTCACAGTTATTCGTTCAAAACCAGATTTAAAGACCGATGCGCTGTCGGACTGAGTTAGGAAGTCTAGTGAGGGAGCAGGGGTTGCAAGAAACATTGGGTCTGGCCCAGCGGGCGAAAGGTAGCACCATCTGGGTCTACTCTTTTGGCTCCATAGGCGTAGGAATTAAAAACTCCCTACTCGGGACTTGGCTGCTGATTTATTACAATCAGGTGCTGGGATTGGATGCTTTGCTGGTGTCCTCGGCCATCGCCATCGCCTTGGTGGTGGACGCGGTCTCAGACCCGCTGATTGGTGTGCTGTCGGATCGCGCCCGAACTCGCTGGGGCAGGCGGCACCCCTTTATGTACCTTGCGGTGATTCCCTTCGCCTTGTGTTACTACCTGATCTTGCAAGATCCCGGCGAGATTTCCGACACTGCGCTGTTTTTTCGGCTGCTGATCCTGATGATCTGTATGCGGATCGCTATGACTTTTTACGAAGTGCCTCGTGGCGCTTTGGCGCCGGAACTGACCAAGGACTACGACCAGCGCAGCCAAATCGCTGGTATGGGTATGGCCTTTGGTTGGATTGGTGGCGCGGGTATGTCAGCCATTCATATGGCATTTTTCCTCGATGACAGTTTCTTTAGCGCCTCGGGCTATCAACTCTTAGCCTTCTGGGGTGGCCTGGGCATTTTCGTGAGCACCTTGGTTGCAACGGTGGGTACGCATAACTTGATACCAGACCTGTACGTGCCTCCAGCTCGTACGTTCAACTTGAAAGAATTTCTTGCCGAAGCCAAGCAAACCCTGTCGAACAAATCCTGGATCGTGCTCTTCTTGGCGGGCTGTATTTATGCCTTGCTTATCGGTATCGATACCGGAGCGGGAACCTACTTCAATGCCTATCTGTGGCAGTGGCAGCCCAACGAAATTGCATCTTTTCCCATCGGCCAAGCGTTAACAGTGATCTTTTTTGCTTTTTTGGGGCCGTTTTTGGCTATCGGCAGAAGCAAGAAAAACGTGGCTGTTGGTATCTTTCTTTGCACCATTTTACTGGGGCCATTACCTATTGCCTTGCGGCTGCTGGAACCCGTGTTGGGTCTGAGTCTGTTTCCCGCTAACGGCACGGATGCCCTGTGGTGGACACTGTTGCTGCACGCTTGTTTGTATGCAGCCTTGGGCTCGCTGGGTCTGATTTTTGTTGGCTCCATGGCGATGGAAATTGTCGAGCAAGTGGAGATGTCCACGGGAAGGCGTGAAGAGGGGCTGCTGGGAACCGTCAACTCATTTGTTCACAAACTAGTGGGCGCTGGTGGTGTCTTTATCGCGGGGGCCATCGTGTCCTGGTCGGGCTTTGACGATCCAGCTACCACGGCCGAAATGCTCAACGGTGAGATCATTAATCGGTTTGCCTCAGTACATGTGATACTCAGCTTCGTACTGCCATTGTTTTCGACGGCGCTGATCTTGATGTACGACATTGATCGTGAGGTGCACCAAGGGAACGTAGAAAAGTTGGGTTATACCCTAGACGAAAAAGAGGGTTAGCTCGGCGGATGCGAACACCGTGTTTATCTGCGCGTCGAATGGTCTTGGCTGCAACGGTAGGTGAAGGAGGACTTAGATGACGCTCGAACAAGTATTCAGTTTTTGCAGCACACTCTCGCTGATGGGATGGGCAGGTCTGGTGGTGGCACCTCGGTGGCATATCACCCGAGATTGGGCCGCACCGGTGATCGCGCCACTGACAGTAGGCTTGGTATACATCTGGCTGATGACGAATAATTTTCACTCAGCTCCAGCGGAATCTGGGTTTGGTTCCCTCGCTGAGGTGACCGCGCTCTTTGCGGTGCCAGAATTGGTACTGGCCGGCTGGATTCACTACTTAGCCTTCGACTTGTTTGTAGGCGCATGGGAGCTGAAAGATTCCCAAGAGGAGGGTATTCATCACTTTGCGGTGGTTCCTTGTTTAGCCCTCACATTGATGGCAGGCCCCGCTGGTTTGGTGCTCTATTGGATTGTGAAACTTGCCTATCGTTCAGCTCGACGGTCGCAAGTCGGTAGTGCGTGACTGTGCCAAGTTCAGCCAGTGTTAATGCCTCGGCGTTGAGAGATTGGCGTGAGTATCGGCGCGCCGGGCCCTTGTGGTTTGACGCCACCATCGGCTTGCTGGTCTTGAGCGCCATTTGTTTGGCTGCAGCAGGCTTTGATCAACGATTGCTCAACGGCGTATCCACTTGGGCCAAGCCGTTTAAGTTCTCACTGTCCCTCGCAGTCTATTTCGCCACTCTGTTGGTTTTTTTTCGTTTTCTGCCCGTCGAGCAGAGGCAAACCAAGAGCGCACGATTCATGGTTAGGTCGCTTGTGTGGGTGGCTTTGTTGGAAATGGCCTATATCGCGATTCAAGGCGGGTTAGGTGAGGCCTCGCACTATAATCTGGCCACGCCGTTTCATTCGGCGATGTACTCGTTGATGGGTGCGGGGGCCACATGGTTAGTCTTGGGGCTGCTCTGGTTGGGTTGGCTGATCACGAAAAACCATAGTCTAGGCGAGCCAATGGTGCTGGCCATCGTTGTAGGACTTGGTCTGACCTGTGTGCTTGGTGGTGGTTTTGGCAGCTATTTGGGGGGGCAAACCGGTCACTTGGTCAATGAGGCAACAATCGACGCGCACGGTATTTGGCTGTTCAATTGGAGCACAGGCGGAGGAGACCTTCGAGTGGCTCATTTCTTTGGCATGCACGCCATGCAGATCATTCCACTGTTTGCGCTGGTGCTGCCGGCCCGGCTGAGCGCGCGCGTTGCTTGTGCATCAGTCGTGGCGTTCTCTGCCGCCTACGCTGGGTTTAGTGCTCACACCTTTGTTCAGGCGATTCAAGGGCAGCCGTTCATAGGCTGATACGTGCAAGGGCGATTGCATTGCTGGTGATCTTGGTTAAACACAGGGTCGCGTTTTTCCATAAATACCAACATGCCATCTGTGGAGTCTGCCGTGTCTCGGGTTAGGTGCACGGCGGCAGCTGTTTAGCAAATCGAGCTGTTACTTTGGCTTGCGGGCCACCACTTTGATCTCCGCTCTTGCCCCGGGAATGACCAGCTCGGTAATTCCGATCCAGGTAGACGCGGGGTAGGGTTCTTTGATGAACTCGTCCTTGGCCTTACCCATGGCGCGCGTTTTTCTGCAGATCTACCATGTAAATGGTGGTGTCGATAATGTCGTCATAGCCCACGCCCGCTGCAGCGAGTGTTTCGCCCAGAGAGGCCCAAGCGTTTCGAAATTCTTCCTCTGGGGAGTCGCCATGTCCCACGACGCCGGAAAAGAAAATAAGATCGTCGTGCTGTACAGCCGGAGCAAAATGCCAGGAACTGTAGGTTTCTTGAGCGGATTCCGGAACGATTACATTGATAGGCATGCTGTTTTCCTTGGGTTGAACTGGGAAGTAGGCCTTCAATCATCCCAAGGAACGTAGAGGCTGCCAATAGGTCAAATAGTCCCCAGCTAGGAACCATAAAGAATTTGATTCGTTGTCGTTGGACTCTGCTTGCGTCGCGGTATTTGGAGCCGCATCACCTACTAAAGCGAACATTTGGCGCAGATTACGGTAAGCTTGCTCGCGCCGGAGATCGGGGTGAAGTCCCACAAGACAAGTACCCGAGATTAATGCGGCAAGTCAAAGCGCCCGTAGCTCAACTGGATAGAGCATCGGCCTTCTAAGCCGAGGGTTGCAGGTTCGAGTCCTGCCGGGCGCGCCATTCTGGTTGAACGTGGGGCTTTAAAGAGAGCCTTTGTAGACGACCGTTATCGAGGACTCGAACAGTGCTCGTTCAACCCAAATCGCTGGTAAGCGATTTGGCGCTCGCACCGCACAACCGTTGGTTGTGCGTCTGCCGGGGGCGCTATTCCGAGACACTGTGGGGCATTAGATAAAGCTTTCAGTGAGTGGAAGTTGTAGAGGACTCGAGCACCGCACCACCGTTGGTTCTGCGTCCTTCGAAAGCCTCGCTCTCGATACCCAATGCAAATCTTCCGGTGAAAAGCCTAGCGTTGCACTAGCTGCGCACTTATACTTCCGCGCCTCAATGGTGGGCGTAGCTCAGTTGGTAGAGCTCCGGCTTGTGATGCCGGCGGTCGTGGGTTCAAGCCCCATCGTCCACCCCATTTTTTACTCATTTGTAACGGCCCGTTTATTACAAATGCAGTTCCGCTTTTCCCGGCAGTGTCTTAGCGTGTTGCTACAAAACCTTGGCAGCTCCTCTCAACCTTTCACGATGGCGCTGGCTTCGTCGGCACAACTCTTTTTTGTCAGCATGGCATCGCTAGATCCAACGTTCCTCCAAAGAGCCCCGACAACCCACAGTGCCGGTTTGGTTGGTCCAGACATGGGCATGAGGTCGTTTCGTAAAAAGAGCATGTGCCAAACTGGGTTTTGATCCGGCTGATGGGGTGTGTTTCTATGCCGGAATGCTATTATACTGTTCATATAATAGAGTTCTGAGTGAAAGCAAAAGGAAGGCGATATGTCCCATCAAACAGGCAGAGTGATCAACGATGCAGACAGTCACATAATCGAGAGCCGCGGTTGGCTGGAAAGTTATGCTACTCAGTATGTCCGAGAGAATCTTGATAAGGGCGTCTTCGACTTAGATATGCCGGCGCTGGATCCCATCATTGCCGCAGCAGACAAGCGGCTTGCCGGTGGCGATCCGGAACTTACCGAAGCGCTTAAGTCCGACATTTTTGCCCATCCCGGCAAGCGCAACATGTGGAGTGCTTACGGCGCGGTTGAAAAAAAGGAGCGCAGTGATGCCCTTGGCATTATGGGTATATCGTCTCAACTGATTTTTCCGTCGGTGGGTGCTGGGCGCTTCGCTCGATCGAAAGATTTGGACGTGGTCTACGGGGGCTGCGATGCCTTGAACCGAGGCATGGCGGACTTTTGTGCAGATGACCCACGGTTGCTTTCGGTGGGTTACCTATCGCTACGCGATCCCCAGCGCGCCCAAACGTCTTTGAAGTTGGCGCTGGAGCTGGGCATCAATGCTATTTGGATCGGCTCTGATGCGGTGGAGGGGCGGGCGCCGTCTCATATCGCCTACGATCCCCTTTGGGCAATGCTACAGGACGCTGGCGTGCCAGTGACCCTGCACATCGGTAGTGGTCAGAACATGCCATCGGTTTATATGAATACCGGGGTGGAGCGGGTTTTAGAGGGCAACGTAGGCAACATCGAAACCACCAAGCCAAAAGATTTGCCTGTGATTCACCACACAATTGAACGGTGGTTAACCTGCATGATCTATGACGGGGTTTTGGAGCGCTTTCCGAAGCTCAAGATTGGCATCATTGAGTTAGGGGCTAACTGGGTACCCGCGTCCTTGATGAACCTTGATATGGGTGTTTCCTTACTCGGTAAGTTCGATAAAAACTTGAAGGCTCTGAGCCTGAAGCCTTCAGAGTATTTTCAGCGTCAGATTCGAGTTGCGCCCTTGCATACGGAAAATGCCGGGTGGATTTTGCGCAACGTGGGCAAGGACATCTTGATGTTCAATACCGACTACCCGCACCCGGAAGGCGGTAAAGATCCCTTTGGTGCCTACGAGCGGAGCTTGGATGCAGTCAGTGCGACAGCTGAAGAGCTGGATCGTTTCTACGGCAAAAACTACGAGGACTATCTTTGCTTGTAGTTGCGTGAAAACGGGCCAGCTTCGGGGTGTGGGCAAGGTTGGCGCTAGAGCGCTTGCTTAGTTCGGCGCTTGTTTTCGCAATGCCTCGATGCCGCCAAGAATGAAATCAACGGTTTGATCGATCTGGGATTCTCGGTCGCCGCCGATCCGGCTGTGATGCTCGGCGGCGGCAATGGATGCGCCTGAAGCCAACACGACAATGCGTTCGGCGAGTCGGGTTGAAAGGCCAAATTCACTGGCCAGTTCCTTGATAAAGAAGGGGGCGTAACGGGAGCGTTCTTGTTCTTTCACGGCCTGTCGCACATCGGCCTGGCTCAGCAAAATGCTCACAATATCGCCACCGGCAAATTGCTGGAAATTAACATCGACGTAACCGCGTAGAGCGGTGCGGTAATTACCATCGCTGGAGTTGATTCGTACAAAGGATTTTCGGAACGCTTTATATTCCCGGATCAACAGCGCCTGAAGCATATGTAGTCGCGTGTCAAAATACTTGTAAATCAGTGGGTTGCTCACGCCTGCCTCGGTGGCTAGGCGTTCCATCGTAAGAGTTGATAGGCCGTGGTCCAAGATAATCTGACGCGCACAGTCGAGCAGTTGATTGCGGCGGTCTTCTGGCGATAGGCGGCGTCTAGCGCGCTGGTTCATAGCGATCTCGGCAATGGTCCCGAAACGGGAAGGGGAGGGAGGTTATCATTACCGTCAGCGGCATAGCCAATGCGCTTTGGCGAAGCAGCACACCGGATGGCAGGATTTCGCTGCTGTTATATGATGTGTGTATCAATAGCTCAGGTACCCCTTGCTGCCCCAATAAGTCATCCCGGCCCAACACGTTTTCGAGGATCTCAATGAAGTTCGTCACTTTTTTATCAGCCTGTTTCGTCTCGCTTCTGTTGACGGCCTGTGGCCAGGAAGAAGAGGTTCCACAACTGGATGAGGCGCCACAGGCGGGAGTTGCTCAAGCCGCTATGCGCAGTTTTTTGGCCAGTTCTTTTAGTCAACAGACGCAGCTGTTTGCAGCAGATGCTGAACAGAGCAGTCGCCGGGAAGCCTATTTTGGTGACCTGCATGTGCACACCGCTTATTCTTTCGATGCCTTCGCCTTCGGCACCATTGCAACGCCAGATGATGGGTATCGCTATGCTCGAGGGGAGGCAATTGCGCATCCCTCAGGGCACCAGATGAAGCTGCAGCGCCCCTTGGATTTTTACGCCATCACCGATCACGCAGCGTTTTTGGGGGCGCTCAAGGCAGGTTCGGATCCTTCAACCACGTTGGGTCAGTTGGACCTTAATCGGCCACTTCACAACCTAAATGCCCCAACAAACCTTAACGATGAGAGCCTGCCAATTAGAGGCCAGACCTTTGTAAGTTATTTGCGTGCGGCCATTGGCGAACTGATGGCGGGTGAGCTGGATCAACAGATGCTTAACGATGCCGCTCGCCTGGCCTGGTCCGACATAGTCGAGGCGGCCAAGCGCCACTATGAACCCCATAAGTTCACCACGTTTGTTGCCTATGAATACACCGCCACATCGCCTGATCAGGGGAATTTGCACCGCAACGTGATTTTTCGCGACACCGACAGATTGCCGGCGCTGCCGTTTTCCGGCTTCCAGAATCAAGATCCTGAGGGCCTATGGCGATGGATGGACGAACTCCGGGCACGCGGCGTGGAGTCTTTAGCGATTCCCCACAACTCCAACGGTTCCAACGGCCAGATGTTCAAGCTTGTGAACTTTAGTGGCCAGCCCATAGACACAGCTTATGCAGCCCAGCGTCTTCGCAACGAACCCTTAGTCGAGATCACTCAAGTAAAAGGCACCAGTGAAACCCATCCCGCGCTTTCAACCCGAGATGAGTGGGCAGATTTCGAGATCATGCCTTTCCGGGTTGCAACTTCCTTGCCCAGCGAACCCAATGGCTCCTATGTTCGGCAAGCGCTTCTTAACGGAATGTTGCTGGAGCAGGAAACCGGTATTAATCCTTACAAGTTTGGTTTTATCGGTGCCTCAGATACCCACAACGCAGCATCTTCCGTAGAGGAAGACAATTACGTTTCCAAGGTTGCTTTGATGGATGGTCGTGGTGCCTATCGCGGCTCCGTGCCGCTCACGGCGGAACAACAAAAGATTGTGACCGAAGCCGGCAGATTAACCGTGGTTGAAACGCCGCAGGGCAGTTACGCCAAAGGCGCTTTCGAAACTTGGGGGGCTTCGGGTTTGACCGGGGTTTGGGCCGAAACGAATACCCGGGGCTCCATTTACGATGCCTTTCGTCGCAAAGAAACCTTCGCTACCTCGGGTCCGCGGATTCGGCTGAGGTTTTTCGGTGGTTTCGATCTGAATGCTGAAACCGTTACATCCGCCTACGCTACCGGCGTCTCCATGGGTTCCGAATTGCTCAGCGAGGATCAGGGCAGCCCGGTCTTCTTTGGCTGGGCAACGCAAGACCTACAATCTGCGCCGCTACAACGACTGCAGGTGATCAAGGGTTGGATTGATGCTGGAGAGGTCCAGGAACAGGTCTTTGACATGGCTTGCGCCGATGGAGCATCGGTTGATCCAGTAAGCCACCGATGTCCGGATAATGGCGCTGCAGTCAATCTGGCGGACTGCTCATTTCCTGCCAGCGAGGGTTCCCCAGAGATCAAGGGCGTCTGGCGGGATCCAAACTACGACCCGCAGCAACAAGCTTTTTATTACGCAAGGGTGCTGGAAAATCCTACCTGCCGCTGGTCTACCTGGGATGCACTTCGCGCAGGCGTTGAACCGAGGTCGGATTTGCAGGCCACGATTCAAGAGCGAGCTTGGTCCTCGCCGATTTGGATCAATCCGAGATAGCATTAACCCCAGCCTGTTATAAGCCGGTCAGCAAGGTCGGCTTGCTCGTAGGTAGGCTGACCTAAGAATCAAACAAAAATGGGAGATCGGTATGATCGATTACAGCGACACCACTGTCCTTGTGACAGGAGCCGCGTCGGGTATCGGCGCGGCCTTGGCGGCTCAACTGGATGCTCGGGGTGCCCGAGTAATCTGCGCTGATCGTAATGAAGCCGGCCTTGCAGAAACCGTCGGGTCGCTCGGTGATGATGCCCGAGCGATCACCTGTGACTTATCAGACCCAGAAGCTGCGGCTGGACTGGTGGAGCAAAGCTTCGCGATCAGCGGTCGTCTGGACTTGATTTGCTCCAATGCAGGTTTTGGCTTCGGTCGCAGTGTAATGGACGAAGATATGAACAACAGCAGTGCGGTAACGAGGTTGTTTGAGGTAAATGTGTTTGCAGGTCTGAAAATTGCCCAAGCCTATTGCCGGGTGCTTTCGCAAAATGGCCAGCATGGCCGTTTGATGGTCACGGCCTCAGAAAACTCCCTGAGTCTGCCTTCTGCTGTGAAACGATCGAAAATGGCTTTTTACGGTGCGACCAAACACGCACTGCTGATTGCGATGGAATGGATGCGTATCGATCCAAAATTTGCGGACGTCGACCTACATGTGCTGATGCCTGGTGCAGTTTATACACCGCTCATCTCAGGAGGGCTGCCGGATCCAGCCGCCGCTCCTGCAGAGCTCGGTCTGATCATGCCCGAACAATGTGCAGATACAGCCTTGCGAGGTATGGATCATGGTCTTTTCTACATACCCACTCACGGGCATTTCATCGATGACATGCAGCCACGCCAACAAGAAATTCAAGAGGCCATGACGGTTTTAGATATTCCCTGAGCTGGGTGTTAGGCTGGCGAAGGCAGGACGGCGCAAAACGGTGCCGTCACTATAAAAGTGTTAGAAAGCTACCAAAGAGGTGCTAGAGGGAAACATGCAGATCATGAAGCGAGTGGGGGTTATAGGCCTTTGGATATTGCTGGTGCTGGCGACAGCGGTTGTGACCGCGGCCATAAAACAGCGCTTTGCAGATGGTCCCAACCGAGTGTTTTCCGGTGGTGAGCTGGTATCAGGTGAGCTCTATCAAGGGGCTGAGCCCGACTGGAGCTTCGTCAATGACGTTGACACTCTTGAGTTGCAACTCTTGGATCCTGTGCAGTCAAGACGCATATGGACGGCATCAGATGAGGGCAAAATTTATGTCTGGTCTGGCTACATGAATAGCACGATGGGCAAGCTTTGGAAGAGCTGGCCCGCTCAGGCTGAGCGTGACGGCAGAGCGGTATTGCGAATTAACGGTACTCGCTACGAACGTCAGTTGGTTAGAGTCACCAGTGGCGAAGGCCTTGAGGCCCTGACCGCAACGATGAACAAGAAATATCCGTCCCGTGCAACGCCTGCGGCCATCGATTCTGGCGACTTGTGGATGTTTGAAGCCCAGCCCCGAGGGACTGTTGGAGATACACCATGAAGAGCACGCTCACGCGAATTGCCGCAGTGATAGTAGTCACGGCGCTAGCTGTTCTGCTCGTTCCTGGCATCGATGATGCCGTTGAGCTGGGTTTTCAGATTGTGGTACTCATAGCGTCAAGCTAGCGATTCACGCTAGCCGTTGCCGAAGGGGTTGGCGTTGCGCTTGCCAAAGTCAGGTAGCTGGCTAGGCTCTACATCCACCCAGTTTGCCGGACGTTTTTCAAAAAACGCCTTGTTTCCCTCTGCCGCGTCGGGGCCATGAATGGCCCATCCAATGGCGTCGTCATCTTCATAGATGGCTTTGTACAGTTCACCGTCGTCTTGCATTCGGCCCCAAGTCATTCGCTTGACGATAGAGACAGCTGTTGGCGATGAGCCAATGGCGATTTCTTTGGCCAGCGTTCGGGCTTCATCCATCAAGTCTGCCCGGGGCACGGCTCTTAACACCAAGCCCATGGCCGCGGCCTCGCTGCCAGAGACTTTGCGACCGGTGAGCAACAAATCCGAGGTTTTTTCAATGCCGACCAATCGTGGCAGCAGCCAAGTTGTGCCCATCTCAGGAATCAGTCCCCATTTCACAAACGAAAAAGCGATGTTGGCTTCTTTTGCCGCAAGACGAATATCACAGGTCAGGGGATAAGCGGCGCCAAAGCCGCCGGCGGCCCCATTGATGGCACAAATAACCGGCTTGGAAATCTGGAAAGGATAGGTGCGAAGCACTCGTTGTGTTGGATGCCCTAGAGTTTCTTCGGGCTCTCCCTGTTCGCCACGCTCACGTACATCGTTGAGGTCTAAGCCCACACAAAACGCGTCACCAGCGCCGGTGATGATAACCACCCGCACGTCGGGATTCGTGTCGCACTCCCTGAGGTATTGGGTCAGTTTTACCGCCATCTCTGGGCTGTAAGCATTCCGCTTTTCTGGCTGGTTGAGGGTCAGGGTTGCAACATGATCTTGGATGTCGAATAGCAGGTGGCTCATGACAGGGCTCGCAGGTTTAATTGAGAATTGGATGGCGCCAATATAGAAGGTAATGCTACTCGGCGAAACTGCCTCGACGAGATGGTCCCAAGCCAAGGGAAGAGTCCCTGTACACAAAGATGAGGCCGGATTACTGTTTAGGCTCCGAAGCCGGTTTGACTGTCAACTGGGACAGGCGGTGAAGAAAAGAGGCGTTGAGTAGCGAAGGGGGAGATTTATATGCGTCAGGGCGAATTTACTGGGTTTACGGTAACCCTTAGGGAGCCGGGTATTGCTTGGATTCAATTCAATACCCCGGATCGGTTAAATGGCTTCACCCATGGTATTAAGCGCGACTTGATCGAGACCATCAATCAAGCACAAATGGACAATGCGGTGCGGGTGCTGGTATTGACGGGAAGCGGGCGAGCGTTCTGCGCCGGTGACGATATTTCGGGTCAGAACAAAGACATTCCTGGCCAGGCGCTTATGCCACCAATACCTCGGGGCCACGACAACGAAATCGGCACCTATGAAGGTCTCAGGCATCTGTCCCAGACCCTAAACTTGGCGTTACGCAATTGCGACAAAATTGCCATAGCTGCGATTAATGGCCTCGCAATTCAAACCGGTATGACCATGGCCTTAGCCTGTGACTTTCGAATTGCAGCCACCTCCGCAAGGCTGGGCAGTGCCACGCTGCGCTTTGGTTTGTTGCCGGATGAAGGGGGTCAATATCTGTGTGTTCAACTCATGGGTGTGGCGAAGAGCATGGACTTTTTTATGAACAAGCGGATTGTGACCGCTCAACAGGCCTTGGATCTTGGTCTGCTGCATGAGGTGGTTGCTGATGAGCAGCTAGAGGGTCGCGTCATGGAAATGGCCCAGGATTTAGCCAACGGTCCTCAAGTGGCCCAGCGCTTGCTAAAGCGTTCAATTTACAATGCCGCGGACATGATTTTTGAGCAATCCTTGGACGAGATCGCTGCGAAAACGGCGATATCTGACCACCACCCAGACGCCAAGGAGGGGGGGCTTGCCTTCCGTGAGAAGCGTGAGCCACGTTTCAATGCGTGGCTAGAGCGAGAAGGTGGCTAAGGTTTCGGCGGATCAGGTAATCGTAGAGCTAGGTCGTTCATGACGAAGCACTACGTAAAAAAGAAGACGTAGAAGAATAAGACGTAAAAAAAGAAATAGAGCAATAAGCAAAGCGACAAAAGAAGGGGAGCGCACCATGAGAAATCGATTACGAAGCCTGTTCGGTATAGGACTGCTGCTGGTTCTGGCAGCAGGGTGCGCGGCACCCGAGTCCAGCAGCGAGCAGTCAGATTCGGAAAATGCCGTGAAGTCAGACCAGCTAGCGTTGGCTCAGAGAGCTGGCGCGCCTTTATTTGATGGCATGAGCGACTACCAAATGCCAATTACCACTGACAGTGCCGATGCTCAGCGGTATTTCGATCAAGGCATGGTGCTATCTTTCGCTTTCAACCACGCCGAATCCATTCGCAGCTTTCGCGCAGCCCAAACCTTAGATCCGTCATGCGCCATGTGCTTCTGGGGTGAAGCGCTGGCCACCGGGCCAAATATCAATGTGACCAGTAAGGGCAAAGTCATCATGTCTGCGGCGGACCGGAAAGCCGCGTTTGCCGCCCTGAGTCAAGCGGAGGCTCTCAAGGCAGCGGTCAGTCCCAGAGAGCGTGCCTATATCGACGCATTGGCACAGCGCTACAACGGTAACCCCGACACCCCGCGCGAGCCCCTAGATTTGGCATGGGCCGCCGCCATGGGTGAGCTGGCCGGCCAGTACCCTGAGGATATGACGGCTGCTGCCATCTATGCTGAGGCGCTAATGAATACCATGCCCTGGAACTACTGGTCTGATGACGGTATCGCAAAACCAGAAACATCTGCGGTAATCGATTCTCTGGATCGGGTGCTGGTGAAGGAGCCGGATCATCCGCTGGCTTTACACCTGTATATTCATGCCTTAGAGGCTTCCAATGACCCCGGTCGGGCCGAGGCTGCCGCGGACCGGTTGGCCAACCTGGTGCCGGGAGCCGGGCACTTGGTGCACATGCCGTCCCACATTTATTACCGCATTGGTCGTTATAACGATGCGGCTGAGGCCAACATTAAAGCCGCAGACGTGGACGAAGCCTACATCGCGTCCTGTAATGCTCAGGGCTTTTATCCAGCCTTATACTACCCGCATAACATCCACTTTCTTTGGGCGGCATCGACCATGCAGGGCCAGAGTGCGCTGAGCATAGAAAGTGCCCGGCGAGTGGTGGCCAATGTTCGAGTCGAACAGGTAAAAGCCTTTCCTACGGTCGAGTTTTTCCGAACTGTGCCGTTGTTGTCGTTGGTTCGCTTCGGCAAGTGGGACGAAATTCTGGCGGAACCCCACCCCCATGAAGGTTTCATGTTTGCCAAATCCATTTGGCACTATGCTCGGGGTGTCGCCCTTGCCGCACAGGGGCAAACCTCGGATGCCCAGGCAGAACTGGCGGCCCTGATCCCCCTGAAAGACGATGTGTCTGTTCGTTTTTTGGATAGCCGAGACTATCCTGGATCTATGCTTGTAGGCATAGCCATCGAGCTGCTCCAGGGTGAGATTGCCTACCGGCAGGGTGATTACGACATCGCGGTTGAGCATTTCGAGCAAGCGGTGGCGACTCAGGATTTGCTGCCCTACACCGAGCCGCCATTTTGGTACTACCCAACTCGGCAGAGTTTGGGGGCAGCGCTGTTGGCTAACGGGCAGCTCCCCGAAGCCGAGGCGGTATTTCGGCGCGATTTAGAGCTTTATCCCCACAATGGGTGGTCCATGTTCGGTCTGGCTCAAAGTTTGGAAGCCCAGGGCAAAAGTAATGAAGCGGACGAGGTGAGACACCATTTCGATGCGGCTTGGCAGTTTGCCGATATCGAACTGAGCGGCGCGATTTTGTAGGGTCGAGAGCGGCGAGCGCCTGGCGTTTCAACAGAAAACTCAAAGCCTTTCGGTATGCCTAGGGTGGATTCGCCCTAGGCCCCGGGAATCAAGGGCCGAAAGCATCAAATCCGCACCATTTTCACATCAGATAGGGCATAATCGCGCCCACTAACCGCACGGCGGTGCTGCTTTACGGTGGGAGTCGAGGTTTTCGATTCTCGTCGCTGTGGCGCTTTCATGCCGTGCTACTGCTTTACCTTGAGTTGATTACCAAAAGTATGAATGTATCCATCGAAACATTGGCTGGTCTGGAACGACGCCTGACCATTGCAATTGACAGCGACACCTTTGAAGCGCAAATAACGAACCGTCTAGAAAGCGCCCGGGGTCAGGTTAAAATACCGGGTTTCCGTGCCGGAAAGGTGCCCATGAGAGAAGTACGCCGCCGATTTGGTAATGCCGTGCGCTCTGAAGTAGCCGGCGAAATGATGCAGAGCAGCTTTATGACGGCGGTTCAGCAGGAAGAGATGAATCCGGCTAGCGCACCAAAGCTCGACGTAGTGAAAATGGACCCCGGTATTGATTTTGAATTTACCGCCACGTTTGATGTGTTCCCGACCATCGAGCTTGGCAGCTTCAGCAAAATCAGCGTGAAGCGACCCTCGGCAGTGATCGAGGACGCGGACCTTGAAACCATGATCGAGCGTTTGCGCGACCAACACGCCACCCAAGAACCAGCAGTGCGACCGGCACAAGACGGCGACCAGGTGAAAGTGGACTTTACCGGTGAGCTTGATGGCGAGCGGGTAGAAGAGGCCTGCGGCGAGGGGATGTCTTTCACCATCGGGCAGGGTCAGATGATCGAGGACTTTGACAAAGGAGTGATCGGCTTAGGGGCTGGTGAAGAACGCACCTTTGACGCTGTATTTCCCGAAGACTACCGCGCTGAAGAGCTTCAAGGTAAGACCGTTCAGTTCTCAGTGAAGGTAGTAGAAGTAACCGAGCAACAGCTTCCAGAGCTGGATGACGAGTTTTTTCAGAAGTTCGGTATTGAGGAAGGGGGCGAACAAGCGTTCCGAGAAGAAGTCAAATCGAACATGGATCGTGAGCTTGAGGCCTCCATAAAAAATCAGGTTAAACAGCAAGTTATGGACGGTTTGTCGGATATACATGAATTTCCGATTCCCCACGATATTGTGCATAGAGAGATCCACGTGCTCAAAGAGCAGATGATGGGGCAATTTCAAATGCCTCCGGGCCAAGCCCAAAGCTTGGATCTGCCCGATGCGCTATTCCACGATCAAGCAGAAAAGCGGGTCAAGGTTGGTCTTATCGTTAACGAAGTGATTAGCGCAGGCGAGTTGGTGGCTGACGCTGAGAAAGTCGATGCTAAGCTCCAAGAGCTAGCAGCACCCTACGGCGAGCCGGACCAAGTGATTGAGTGGTACCGCAGCAATCCGGAGCAAATGGGCAATATTGAGATGTCAGTGCTTGAAGATCAGGTAGTTGACCACATTATGGCTTCTGCGGAAGTGGAAGAGGTTGTTGCAAGCTACTCTGAGGTCATCAGTGGCGCTGCCATCGCACCGCCGGCTATCGAGGGCGAAGACGACGATTCGACAACTGAATCCACCGAAGAACAGACAAAATAATCTGGGGCTTGGCCAACGGCACAGCGCCTTACGAGTGCAATAGGCTCGAACGTAAAGGATCGAATCCATTGGATGATAAGAACAGCAATACAGGAGGCTCTCAGATGACGCCGATAACAGGTCTGGGCATGGTGCCCATGGTGGTAGAGCAAACTGCTCGGGGCGAGCGCTCCTACGATATTTACTCCCGGTTGCTGAAAGAGCGCATCATTTTTATGGTTGGCCCCGTGGAAGATCACATGGCCAATCTGATTGTGGCTCAGATGCTCTTTTTGGAGTCGGAGAATCCCGACAAAGACATTAATTTGTATATCAATTCTCCCGGAGGGTCTGTTACCGCAGGTCTTGCCATTTACGACACCATGCAGTTCATTCGTCCCCAAGTCAGCACGTTGTGCGTCGGGCAAGCGGCCAGTATGGGAGCGTTTTTGCTGGCGGCAGGGGAACCCGGTAAGCGCATCGCGCTACCGAACTCGCGAATGATGCTCCACCAACCAGCCGGCGGTTCTCGAGGGGTTGCCGCGGATATAGAAATTCAGGCCCAAGAGATTTTGCTAGCCAAGGAGCGCTTGAACAAAATCATCGCCGAACACACCGGTCAAGACATTGAACGGGTTGCGAAGGACACAGATCGCGACTTTTGGATGAGTCCAGAGGAAGCCAAAGAGTACGGATTGGTGGATTTAGTACAAGACAGCCGGCAGGCCAAGACTGAAGGCTAGGTAAAGAGCCCTCAGAGGCCTACAGGGTCTCGTTTTCGGGCTTGCAAATACTGGCCGCTGGAAGCAATGTAAGGTCATCGTTGCGCGAAGAGGACTCAGCCTAGGGCTGGTCGAAATAGTTGCACATACTGGCTGTCCTAGGGGCGGCTGGTCGGATCAAGAAGAGGAAGTTATGTCAGAAGAAGGTAGCAAAGGGGACGATTCAGGCAAGCTGCTGTATTGCTCTTTCTGTGGCAAGAGCCAGCACGAAGTGCGCAAGCTTATTGCTGGACCCTCTGTTTTTATATGCGACGAGTGCGTTGAGCTATGCAACGACATCATCCGCGAAGAGGTGTCTGAGGCTGCGCAAAGCGGTGAATCCGCCAAGCTTCCGGTACCCACCGAGATCAAAGCCATTCTTGACGAATACGTCATTGGGCAAGATCAGGCGAAAAAGGTGCTGTCTGTAGCTGTTTACAACCACTACAAGCGGTTGAACTACAGCGCGAAGAAAGACGATGTTGAGCTGTCCAAATCCAATATCTTGTTGATCGGTCCGACCGGCTGCGGCAAGACCCTGCTGGCTGAGACGTTGGCTCGGCTCCTCGATGTGCCGTTTACCATTGCCGATGCTACCACCCTTACCGAGGCTGGCTATGTGGGTGAAGACGTCGAAAATATCATTCAAAAGCTCCTGCAAAAGTGCGATTACGACGTCGACAGAGCACAGGTCGGAATCGTTTATATCGATGAAATCGATAAAATCTCCCGCAAGTCTGACAACCCTTCGATCACCAGAGACGTCTCTGGCGAGGGTGTACAGCAAGCCCTGTTGAAGTTGATCGAAGGTACTGTCGCCTCGGTTCCTCCTCAGGGAGGACGCAAGCACCCCCAGCAGGAGTTTTTGCAGGTAGATACCTCCAAGATTCTATTTATTTGCGGCGGCGCCTTTGCCGGTTTGGATAAGGTGATCTCTGATCGTTCGGATAAATCGGGCATTGGATTTGGCGCACAAGTTAAGGGCGAATCAGATCGCGACACCATCGGCGAAACGCTGCAAAGCCTCGAGCCCGAGGACTTGGTGCGATACGGGTTGATCCCAGAATTTGTCGGCAGACTGCCCGTGGTTGCCACTCTTGGCGAGTTGGACAACGATGCGTTGGTGCGGATCTTAACTGAGCCGAAGAACTCGCTAACCCGCCAGTACTCCAAACTCTTTGAAATGGAAGGCGTAGAAGTAGATTTCCGTGAGGATGCTCTGCAAGCGGTCGCTGCAAAAGCTACCGAGCGAAAAACCGGAGCTCGTGGCCTGCGCTCTATCCTTGAATCTGTCCTTCTAGACACCATGTATGATTTACCGGGGTCAGAGTCGGTGAGCAAAGTCGTCATCGATGAAAGCGTTATTGCCGGAGAAAGCGCGCCAATGTTGATATACGAGAACATTGATCAAGCGAAAGCTGCTCCCACGGACGGATAGAGCCAAGAACGGAAGATAAAGGACCCGGAGGGTTAAGACCTTTCCGCTTCAATAGTTCTACGCGACTCAGACAACGGGATGTGGAGGGCACTGTGATCGGTATACAGTACTCGTTCGAAACCAACAGCCTGAGTACTGTCTATGACTGATTCCCCTCGAGATTTGCTACCGGTTCTGCCACTGCGCGATATGGTGGTCTTTCCTCACGGCGTTCACCCGCTTTTCGTCGGCACCAAAAGCTCCATCGTCGCCTTAGACTCCGCCATGGCGGATGATAAGCAGATCTTCTTGGTCGCGAAGAAAGAGTCTGAGAAGGCTGATTTAGGCCCAGATGACCTTTACGAGATGGGAACAGTAGCTACCATCTTGCAGCTTCTGAAGCTTCCTGATGGCACCGTGAAGGTCTTGGTCGAGGGTGGCAGCCGTGCAGCGGTTAAGCAGATCGACACCAGTGACGAGTTCATTCGCGCCGAGGTCGTCGTACAGCCGGAGCTGGAAATCGAACGGCGGGAAGCCGACGCTATCGTGCGTTCGCTGCTCTCACACTTCGAGCAGTACGCCCAGGGAAATAAAAAAATCCCACAGGAGGTGCTTGCCTCGCTATCAGGACTAGACGACCCCTCTAGGCTCATGGACACGATGGCGGCTCAAATGTCGCTGGAAATACACGACCGCCAGTCCATATTAGAAACTGTTGAGATCAAGACCCGGATGGAGCGATTGCTCGGCTTCATGGATGCAGGTCTGGCCTTACAGCAAGTTGAAAAACAGGTGCGCGGTCGGGTTAAGAAGCAAATGGAGCAAAGCCAGCGCGATTACTATCTTAATGAGCAAATGAAGGCCATTCAGAAAGAGATGGGAGATGACTCTGCCTCTGAACTGGACGAGCTAGAAGCAAAGATTGAAAACGCCGGCATGCCTGCCGAAGCGAAAGAGAAAGCTCAGACCGAACTCAACAAGCTCAAGAATATGGCGCCCATGTCGGCAGAAGCCAACGTGGTGCGTGGCTTCGTCGATTGGATGCTTAACATACCCTGGAGCAAGCGCAGCCGTGTTAGAAAAGATCTGGCCGCTGCCCAAGAAATTTTGGATGCAGACCACTACGGTCTGACGGAAGTAAAAGAGCGGATTATCGAATACTTGGCGGTACAGAATCGTGTTGGCAAGTCCAAGAGCCCGGTGCTGTGTTTGGTGGGACCTCCCGGCGTCGGTAAGACCAGCCTAGGGGAAAGCATAGCCAAGGCGACCAATCGGAACTTTGTTCGTATGGCCTTGGGCGGCGTTCGAGACGAGGCGGAAATTCGTGGCCATCGCAGAACCTACATCGGCTCGCTACCGGGTAAAGTGATTCAAAAAATGTCCAAGGCAGGGGTGGTCAACCCACTGTTCTTGCTCGATGAGATCGACAAGATGGGCATGGACATGCGTGGTGATCCTGCCAGCGCCCTACTGGAAGTGTTGGACCCGGAGCAGAACGACACGTTTAACGACCACTACTTGGAAGTGGACTACGATCTCTCCAATGTTTTCTTCGTCTGCACATCGAACAGCATGGACATCCCGGGGCCGCTGTTGGACCGCATGGAAGTTATACGGTTGCCCGGCTATACCGAAGAGGAAAAGCGCAACATTGCCCAGCGCTACTTGGTGCCAAAACAAATTAAGAACAACGGTCTCAAGCCGGAAGAGTTGGAAATCACCGAGGCGGCCATAACGGATCTGATTCGTTATTACACCAAGGAAGCCGGGGTGCGTGGACTAGAGCGCGAGGTGGCCAAGATTGCGCGTAAGGTTGTCAAAGAGCAGTCATTGAAAGCGGATGCTGAAAACAAAGGCAAAAAGAAAAAGCCTCGGAAGTTCGCGAAAACCGTCGTGGGCCCAGAGCAGTTGGACCACTACAGTGGGGTCCGAAAGTTCAGTTACGGTCGTGCTGAAGAAAAAGATCAGGTGGGCATCGTTACAGGTTTGGCTTGGACCCAAGTCGGTGGGGAACTGCTGAACATAGAAGCGGTTTCCATGCCCGGTAAAGGACGACAAACCAAAACGGGTTCCCTCGGGGACGTGATGCAGGAATCCATTCAAGCCGCGCTTACGTTCGTTCGCAGCCGATCCGAAGTGTTGGGCCTGCCGGAAGACTTTCACGAGAAAACAGATCTGCACATTCACGTACCAGAAGGCGCAACGCCAAAAGACGGTCCCAGTGCAGGCATTGGAATGTGTACGGCCATGGTTTCGGTGATTACCGGTATCCCGGTAAAAGCTGATGTGGCCATGACGGGTGAAATTACGTTGCGTGGTCAGGTTCTTCCCATCGGTGGATTAAAGGAAAAGCTATTGGCTGCTCATCGTGGTGGTGTGAAGCGCGTGATCATTCCCCACGAGAACGAAAAAGACTTGGCGGAGATCCCCGAGAACGTCAGAGAAGATTTAGAAATACACTGCGTTAAGTGGATGGACGAAGTGTTGCAGGTGGCACTGGATCGTATGCCTGTACCGCGCATAGCTGACGATAACCCGAAGGGAGCGCCTGCTGAGCGCAAAGCCGAAAAGGAAAATGCTCAGGGAATAAACCCACATTAGGGTCAACCTTCAAAATACTTTTGGCTAACCGCGGTAATTGGTTGCCACAGGGCCAAAGGGTTGATATATCATGTGGGTCCGAAAGGATTTTTTTTAACAGTTCGCATTAGTTAGGTAACGTTGGCGCAGCAAGGGCGCCTCCAAGCTTAACCATGGCGAAAAGCGAGGGGCATAAAATTGAACAAGAGTGAATTGGTAGACCACGTAGCAGAAGCAGCAGACATTCCAAAGGCAGCAGCTGCCCGGGCAGTGGACTCTGTTTTGGAAGGTATTTCTGGATCATTGAGTAACGGTGAATCTGTCGCATTGGTCGGCTTCGGTACGTTCTTGGTACGAGAGCGCGCAGCGCGTGCTGGACGTAATCCTAAGACAGGGGAAGCCATTCAAATCGCCGCAGCCAAGGTGCCGGCATTTAAGGCGGGTAAAGCGCTGAAAGACGCTTTGAACTAATACGCGCTGAACCAAAAGGCCGGTAACAAGCGACGTGAGTCGCGATCTAAGGGCGCACCAATGCGCCCTTTTTTTTGCTATTGCGATGTGATGAGCAGTACCTCGCAAACGGACGGACAAGGATGAAAACATGTTGCAACAACTAAGAGATCAGACCCAATCCACAGGCTTTAAAGTCTTGGTGGTGGCGATTATTTTGGTACTGACGTTGTTTGGCTTCGGCGCGACAAATCTTTTTATGGGCACCACACCAAGCATCGCTGAGGTGGGAGATTACGACATCAATGAAGGCGTACTTTCGGTAGAAACCGAGCGCGAGCGTCGTCGGATACTGTCGCAGATGGGCCCAGAGTTTGACCCCAATGATATTGACCGATTGCAGTTGCAAAACTATGCCCTAGACCAATTGATCAATCGGCAGGTGTTGTATCAGGCCGCGGGCTCGCTGGGGTTTAGCCTGTCTGAGGCTGAGGTAAACCAGCGTTTGCTGGAAAGCCCAGCGTATCAGGTGGGTGGTCAGTTTAACGAAGCCCTTTATCGTCAGCAGTTGCAGCTCATGGGCTTCACCCCGGTGCAATTCATAGACGAAGTACGCCAAGGGCTTGGCTCCGAGCTGTTACGGGCCAGTGTGTCGAGTACGGCCTTCACTGTTGATTGGGAAACCGCCAGTGCTACCGCGTTGTTGAATCAGCGTCGGGATATCGCCTACTTAGACCTTGATGTAACAGACTACCTGCCCAGCATAGAGGTGTCTGATGACGATATTGCCTTGCGTTACGCTGAGGATAGCAATGCCTATTTGACTGAAGAGAGTGTCGATGTGGAGTGGGTAGAGCTGACTCTGGCGTCACTTCAAGATTCGGTGTCAGTTGATGATAGCGAAGAAGCGCTTCGAGAAATCTACGAACAAGACATTGTCGCCAGAGCCGACAGCGCTCAGCGAGATTCAGATCACATATTGGTGATCGTGGACGAAGACACCGACGAAGCCGCAGGCTTGGCCAAAATTCGTAGCGCTGCCGAGCGCCTGGCTCAAGGCGAGGACTTTGGGGCGCTGGCCCGGGAACTTTCTGATGATCCGGGATCCGCTGAAGCCGGGGGCAACTTGGGTATGGTGACCAAGGGCTCTTTTGATCCGGCATTTGAAGACGCATTATGGGGCCTGGAAGCGCCCGGTGACATTTCCGAACCGGTACGTAGCGAATTTGGCTATCACCTAATTCGATTGAAAGAGATCAGTGATGTAGAGGTGCCAAGTTTTGAAGAGGAAAAAGACAACATCCTAGCCAGTGTGCGCGCGGACGCAGCCTTGGAGATTTACGAAACGAGGATCGACGAGTTGGAGCAGCAGGCATTTGAGGAACGCTTCGGACTAGCGGAAACCGCCCAAGCCCTGTCTCTTGATGTTCAGCAGGCACAAGGCGTAACTCAGGCCGGTACGCAACCTGTTGGAGTAGAGTCTGCGGTTGCTCAGGCCATCTTTGACAACGCGGGCGTCCTAGAAGCCCTGTTCTCTCCAGAGGGCATAGACGGTGAAAACAGCGCCGTTCTGCGTTTGGCCGACGAAAGGGCCATAGTGGTTCGTGCGAGCACTCATTATCCAGCCACTCAGCTGGCGTTAGCAGAAGTCAAAGATACCATCGCAGAGCAACTGCGGCTGGAATCTGCGCAAAGCCGAATTGAGGCAGACAAAACCCGGGCACTGGGACAATTGGCCTCAGGGGCCTCTGTTTCGGATGTGGCGAACGAGTTGGGTAAACGCTGGGCCACTCGAGAGATGATCACACGAAACCAAGTGGACCAAGCGCCTCAAGCGGTGCTAGAGAAAGCCTTCTCTCTCCCTCGGCCTGCTGAAGGCGGAAAGAGTGTTGATGCAACCTCAACGTCCACTGGCAGTGCCTTGGTGGTGGTAACCCGAGTGGTTGCTGGAGACGTCAGCACAACTCAAGACAATCTCGTTGCCCAGTTGGGCCAGCAGATACAGGCTAGGGATCAGCAACTGGAATTTGCGGCATTCTTCGCGTCTGCTGAAGAAGCCGTAGGCGTGACCCGGGCTCAATAAAATACGGATGACCCGTCGGACAGAATGGCTAGAAGGCCGCCCATCGGGCGGCTAAATGGTAAGAAACACGAAACCGGTCGCGCCAACTAGCGAATCTCTCCCGTATCGGTTGCGGGAAGGGGCTACCCTCCGATGACGTCTACGTAAAGGGTTAGGCCTTGTCCTGGCTGCAGATAGCGTTTGGGCTGCAAGTCGTTCCACTGCACAATGTCTCCGACACGCAAACGAAACCGCTGGGCGATTCGGCTTAGTGAGTCACCTCTGCGCACCCGATAGTGGATTTTGCGTATCTTATTCGGCGGGCTGTCTGTCAGTGCTGGAATCGCCGAGGTGCTGGGTAGCTTGATCCGCTGTCCGATACGCAGTAAATCCCGAGGGCCGATCTTGTTCAGTTTTACCAGCTTCGTGACGGTTGTGCCTTGGCGCTTGGCGATCAACCACAGGGAATCACCTCTGCGCACGGTGTACGTGGGCAGGTCGGCGTTGTCAGACGTTGTTAACGCCTTAGATACGGGGACGCGAAGTGTTTGCCCAATTTGCAGTAGGTCGCTATCCAATTGGTTGAGCTGTCTCAATGTGGTTGCGTTTAAACCGTGTCTGTAAGCAATGTCGCTGACGGTGTCGCCAGCGCCCACGACAACGGTAAGCCAAACCATACGTTCCTTAGGCGGAACACTGCGGAGGCGCTCCATTGCTTCGCTTTTAGCATCGTCCATCGTTGGGACTGGCGTTGAAAGGTGCGGTTCCAGGGACAATTGGAGCGCGTTCTCTGGGGTCGTTACCTCGTTAGGGGCACTAGGAGCCCTGGTATCCGTCTGCCAATTGGTAGGCAAAATGAGCTGCAAAGAGTCGACGGCGTTCCAGCGCGCTTGCTTCAATGCCGGATTGAATTCGTAGACTTGGTTCGGGTCCATGTCCAGGGTTCGGGCTAGGACACTGACATCAAATGGGCCCGGTAGCGTCAGAACAAGGAGAGGATTGGTATCCTCCAAGACGGGTAGGGTGACGCCGTAGGCTTCTGGGTTAGCGACGATGGCAGAGATCGCCAGCAACCTGGGCACGTAGGCCTTAGTCTCTCGGGGTAGTCTTTGACGAAAAAAGTCCCGGCTATCGCTGCGACGTAGAGCCTTCGATACGGTACCTCCACCGGCGTTGTAGGCTGCCAACGCTAATGGCCAGTCATCAAAGCGGCGGTACAAGTCCTCAAGGAAGTCCAAGGCAGCTTTGGTAGATGCCACCACATCCCGTCGGCCATCGTAGTGTTCGGTCATCACCAAGCCGTACTGCTTTGCGGTAGGGCGCATGAACTGCCACAACCCGTTGGCTCCGTAGGGCGAAAAGGCATAGGGGTCAAGTGCACTCTCGATAATAGGTAGCAGCACCAATTCTGTGGGTAAATTCCGGGCGGTTACCTCTTGATAGATATACGGCAGATAGCGTTGCATTCTGGGAGCCAGTCGACGCCAGTACTGGGGGTTTTGTCGCAACCATCTTAGTTCCTGGGTAACGCGCTTTTCCTCGATGCGATGATCCAACATCATGCCTTCACGCACCTTGAACCAAAGATCGGGCTCGGCGGCCACTGGCTCGATTTCATCACTTTGTTCATCGGGCTTAGACAGTAAAGTGCTTGGATTGGTTAAATCTGGGGTCGAAATGGCGGTTTGTGCTGCCATACCAGCCACGGGTTCAATTTGCGGCGAAACGGGGGCTGCAGCGTCCTGAGAGGCGCCGGAGGAGCCAACAAGGCTCGCGCAGCCTACGTGGAGGAATCCTGCACAGGCCAAACCAAGCAACCGTGGGGTTTGGAGGGTAAAACTGTAGCGTCCAAAAGTGATGTTGATGTAGCCTTTTGCTGCGATATACGAAAGCGGCGCATGCTAACAGGTTCGGAGTAAACTGGGTAAAACGTCTATGGTCCGAAATACCCCACAGGCTGGTCAAAACTGCTCTTGGTTCAGTCCATTGGGACAACGAGTAGTAGCCCTCGAAGATCCTCTGTTGCAACCGCTGCTGCGTCGAATGCACGGCGAGACCGTGGTGTGGATTGGCGAGCAAAACACGCTGCCTGTGGCCTTGGCCCAGTGCATGGTTCGCTTACCGGTTTTTGCTACGTCCAACCCAGACTCGACCTCAGGAGGGCTAGCAGGGGTTGAGTGTATCCAGGCCACCTGCCAGCAACTACCGTTTACCTCAGGCTCCATCGATGGTGTGGTGTTACATCACGCGCTGGAAGCTTACAGGGATCCCAGAGCTTGTATCCGGGAAGTGGAACGGGTACTGAAACCGGGTGGCCGCTTGTTGATTTGCGGCTTTAACCCTTTCAGCTTTGCGGGCCTAGGCGCTTGGGTTCCGCGTAAAACCGATAACCCCCTCGTCGGACGACGTTTGATCAGTCCGATTCGTCTGCTGGATTGGCTGGCGCTACTCAATTTAAGTGTGGACGAACCGCCTTTGTACAGGAGCTTGTCAGCACCATTGCTGAGTAAGTTTGCTCGTCGCCACAGTCGGCCCTTGCCAAGGGTGCTGGGTAAGTTTTTGGGATTTGCTTCGCACTATCTCAGTCGTGGATGGCGCCTGGTGGCACCGGCTGTTGTGCCTGTGTTTCGACGATTGCCCATTGGCGGCGTGATGGTGCTCAGCGCGTTCAAAGTGGGTCACGGGGGCACGCTGGTTGGTCGCTCACAACACACGAAATCACGAAAAACCAAGTTAGTGTTGACCCCTACTGTACAATCACAGCACGATGGTTAGCCGCCGTTTTTTCATTCACCAGCGCGGGCAGGAGTCTTTTCTACTATGACAATTGAAGTTTTCACCGACGGGGCGTGTCGCGGCAATCCCGGTCCCGGCGGATGGGCAGCACTGGTACGCGAAGATGGCTCTGAGGAAGTGTTTGCTGGGGCCGACGCTCAAACGACGAATAATAAAATGGAGCTGATGGCTGCTATCCAGGGGTTGGAACGTTTGGCGCCCCAATCTCAAGTGAGCCTAACCACGGACTCTCAATATGTGCGCCAGGGCATTACCCAATGGATTCATGGCTGGAAGCGTAACGGCTGGAAAACGTCCCAGCGCCAGCCAGTCAAAAATCAAGAACTTTGGCAGCGATTGGATGCCGCAGTAGCCCAGCTACAAGTGGAGTGGCACTGGGTGAAAGGCCACAGTGGTCACCGTGAGAACGAGTTGGTGGACCAAGCTGCTAATGACGCCATCGATGCTATGGAGGCTGGTCGATGAGGCAGGTGGTACTGGATACGGAAACAACGGGCTTAGAAGTGCTAAACGGGCACCGCATCATTGAGATCGGCGCGGTGGAAGTGGTGAATCGCCGTCTAACCGGACGCACTTTTCACAAGTACGTAAATCCGGATCGAGCCATCGATGATGGCGCCAAAGAAGTTCACGGCATCACCGAAGCTTTTTTGGCGGACAAACCTCGATTTGCAGAAGTGTGGCCAGAATTGGATACCTTTCTTCGGGGGGCTGAGTTGGTCATACACAATGCACCCTTCGATGTGGCTTTTTTGGACTCGGAAATAGCCCGCCTGAGCAAAACCCAAGGGGCTGCCGCCCAGCATCTGGAGGACTTTTGCGAGATCACGGATTCTTTGGCGGTTGCGCGACACAAGCACCCGGGTCAGAAGAACAGCCTCGATGCGCTATGCCGCCGTTATATGGTGGACAACTCTCAACGGCAGCTGCACGGCGCGTTGTTGGATGCGGAAATACTGGCGGACGTATACTTGTTGATGACCGGCGGTCAGGCACAGATGTTCTCCGGTGGGTCTAGTCAAGACGGTGAATTGGCCGGGGCTGACGAGGAGCAAAAGGCGGTGCTGGATGTCTCAGGTTTGAAAGTAATCAGCCCAGTCCCTGAGGAGCTTGAGGCGCATGAGGCCATGCTGAGTTTGATGGATCAACACAGCGGCGGACAAACCCTCTGGCGACGTTAAGTCGCAAGAACTTAAGTCTGAGTCTGAGGTCGTGGGGCCAAAAGGGTCACGCGGGCTGGCGTAGTCGTTTGTCGGTCAGCCCAGCCCTTAGTTCTCATAGAGAGATCTTGGCAACCTAGGCGTCGGCGGCCTGAATCTTCACAGCCTCAAAAGTTCCCTGCTGTAGGGCATTTACAAGATCTTGCTCGTTACTGATGGCCTGTTCAAAGCGAGTGCCGCA
>ERZ1047472.261-NODE-261-length-49580-cov-5.953882_pt1 | contig 49580 bp, 44 predicted proteins | sample MGYA00383095_ERZ1047472 | MGnify/ENA primary metagenome ERZ1047472 (study PRJEB29581, sample SAMEA5548365) | metagenome | biome: marine; feature: coastal; material: water | depth 1 m | study: Short-term variability in the microbial, nano- and picoplankton dynamics... | reverse complement strand
CACCGGCTTTCAGGTCTCAGTGGTAGAGCTAGATAGAAATTGCGCATCTGAGCTAATCAAAATACAACCAGACGTAGTTTTCCCCGCCCTCCACGGACCGCCTGGGGAAGACGGCACGGTGCAGGGTTTACTAGAAATGCTGGAGCTATGCTATGTGGGCAGCGATGTGCGCGGCAGCGCCATGGCAATGGATAAGGCCGTAGCCAAAAGCATATTCAAACGCCACGGATTACCCATTATTGATGATTATATTGTGGAGCCCAGTGCCGACCTAGCAGCTACTGCCGCAGACATTGAGCGTCTACTAGGCCCCCGAGTAGCCATTAAGCCGCTTAATCAGGGTTCTGCCTTGGGCGTGCAACTGCTGCCCAACGGCGGCGACATAGCCGCAGCCTTGGCACAATGCCTTGTTTTTGGGCGCTGTCTAGTGGAACCGTTTGTACTTGGCCGCGAAGTCACCGTCGGTGTGCTAGAGACCCCCGAGGGTTCCAAAGCTCATCCGGTCATTGAAATATGTACCGCAGAAAACGAATGGTACGATTACCACAACCGGTACACGCCCGGACAAAGCAGCCATGTCATGCCGGCAGAAGTGTCTGAAGAACTCGCTGAGCAGCTGCGCAGTACCGCACTTTCAGCACATAAAGCATTGGGGCTGAGAGACCTCTCAAGATCAGACTTCATACTCACCGATACCGATCAAATAGTACTGCTGGAAGTTAATGCCTTACCCGGTATGACGCCTGTGAGTTTGTACCCTGAGGGTGCTGCTGCAATAGGCTATGAGTTTGATGCGCTGATTGAGCATCTTGTGCTCAGATCCTTTCGGCGGGGACAAACCAAAAAGTAAGGCTGCTCAGGACTATTTGAGTAACGCCTGTCTTATGTGATCTTTGCCCTGCATTGCGCAATGTGAGAATCAGCTGAACTACATTAATGGAGGCTTGGCTCGGTATTTAACCGAGCCTCAATACACCTTGCGGACGTTTGGCTCGGTATTGCACCAAGCCCCCGAATGGGCGCTGCTTTCAACTACCCGTCCGTGCCCGCACTTACTAGCGCACTAGCGCACTAGCGCACTAGCTACAGATCGTATCCGCGCTCGTTATGAGCGACCAAATCTAGCCCCTCTTGCTCGTCCTCTTCGCTCACTCTGTTGCCGACAAGCGCGTCGGTCAGCTTAAGAATTCCGTAGGTTACAACCGCTGTGTAAACAATCGCAGCAACAATACCAATTAACTGCACCTGCACCTGAGCGCCAATGCTAATTTCTTCTTGGCCGCCAAATACACCTAATGCATTGCTGGCGAAAACACCGGTTAGCAAAGTACCCAAAATACCGCCCACACCGTGAACCGGAAACACGTCTAAAGAGTCATCAATTTTCAGCGTACGCTTGATATAACCTGTGGCGTAGAAACATACAAAACCAGCACTTAAGCCGATGATCAACGCGCCGCCCGGTCCTACAAAGCCAGAGGCCGGGGTAATGGTACCCAGACCTGCAACCATGCCTGTAACTGCACCCAGTGCTGAGGCTTTGCCGTATTTCATCTTTTCCAACAGCATCCAAGTCAACGCACCCATTGCCGCTGAAATATGCGTAGCGAGCATTGCCATACCGGCGTCGCCATTCGCGCCAAGCGCACTGCCACCGTTAAAGCCAAACCAACCGACCCAGAGCAAACCCGCGCCGGTTATGGTTAACGTCATGTTGTGAGGTGGCATTGCCTGGGTTGGAAAACCTCTGCGATTGCCCAAAACCATAGCGGCAACCAGCGCTGCTACACCTGCGGTGACGTGCACAACAATGCCGCCTGCAAAGTCCATAACCCCTAGGTCAGACAACCAGCCGCCGCCCCACACCCAGTGACAAATGGGTGCATAAACAAGGATCAACCAAGCGGCACAAAATAGGACAACAGCTGAAAAACGCATGCGCTCAGCGAAGCCACCTACGATCAATGCAGGTGTTATCACTGCAAACGTCATTTGAAAAAGCGCAAACACGCTCTCTGGAATAGTGCCTGACGGGGTTTCTTGGCCAATAGCGGCAAGCATGAAGTTAGATGTACCGCCTATAAAAGCGTTCATAGAACCGCCGTCACCGAAGGCTAGGGAATACCCAATGAACATCCATAGGACCGACATCAAACAAGTGATGGTAAAACACTGCATCAAGACGCTAAGCACGTTTTTGGTACGGACCAAGCCGGCATAAAAAAGCGATAGGCCAGGAATGGTCATCATCAGAACAAGTGCTGTTGCGGTCATAATCCACGCAGTGTCCGCACCCTCAATGCCCTCTGCATAGGCAGGTAGACTAAAAATGAGTCCAACCAGTAAAGCAAAAAATTTCATTTATTATCCCCATCAAGATTTATCAAGGGCCATATTTAATAGAAAGGACGATAAAAACGCCACATAATCGTGCGCTTTAAAGGCATTTTTTTAACTACTTTGAATTGGCTGTTCCGATCACCAATTTTTGCACCAAATTAGGGCCTTCATAAATAAATGATGAGTATATTTGTAACACACTTGCTCCGGCAGCCAGCATAGCTACAGCATTATCCGGAGTGGAAATTCCGCCGACGCCGACGATAGGCATATTTGCGGGCAATTTTGCCCGAAACTTCCTCACCACGTCTGCACTCTTTTGAGTCAACGGCGCACCGCTAAGACCACCCGCTTCATCTGCATGTACATGACCCTGAACCGCATGGCGCTCCAAGGTGGTATTGGTTGCAATAAGCCCTTCTAACTCCGACGCGGCCAACTGAGTAGCAATACTGTCAATGTCTTCGTCGTCAAGATCTGGTGCCACCTTTAGCAAAACCGGGACCACTGAGCGCCCGTTGGCCAGGCGTTGCTGAGCCTCTTTCACTCGACCAAGTAACTCAGCGAGTGCCCCGCCATGCTGCAGCTGGCGCAGACCCGGCGTATTGGGAGAGGAAAGGTTAAGCGTGAAATAGTCCGCCAAGGCATAAAGGCGCGTCATACCGATCAAATAATCATCGGTGGCGCTTGCTAGCGGCGTATCTTTGTTCTTACCCAAATTAACCCCAATGAGCGTACCGCTTATGCGGCCACTCTGCCGGACACGTTCAAGACGCCCGGCCATTGCATCCACGCCCTGGTTATTGAAACCCATACGATTAATCAGCGCATTGTGCTCTTTTAGCCTGAACAGCCTCGGCTTTGGGTTGCCCTGTTGTGGCTTTGGGGTAACGGTACCCACCTCAACAAAGCCAAAGCCTACTTTGGCAAGCCCAAGTACAGCTTGGGCATCCTTATCCAAACCTGCAGCCAGACCAATGGGGTTGGCAAGCTCACGCCCCAAAAACGAGACTTTCTTGCCCTCTAGGGGGCGTACCAGGCCAGGTAGCTGGCCCATGGCATTCAGGCCACTAATGGCGGCATTGTGGGACAACTCAGGTGGCAAGTTGAGGAGAATATTTTGTGCTAGTTTCATCATGACGCTAGTGTAACGGTTCCAACCCAGCCGGCCCAACGTATTCGCGACATCTGAGCACAAAATCTATCCCCTCATATTAGCCAAACCCAAAAATACCCAACGCCGACCGACCAAAAACGGAAATCATTACGCCTGCAATCTCTCGTAACAATTTTCCTCGGCAAAAAGACGTTTCTATCTGGACCTTCACTCTCGGGCGGCTACAATGAGCCTTCAGCAGTTATTAGGTCCGATATGAATACCGCAGACAGCCAGTCACCATTTGCCGCCATTAACCAAGCACGAAGTTATTTAGCAAGCAAAGTCATTGGCCAAGAAGGGTTAATTGACCGCCTGATTATGGCCCTTTTGTGTGGCGGTCACTTGTTGGTTGAAGGCGCACCAGGGTTAGCCAAGACCCGCATCATTAAAGAGTTGGCGGGCATCATTGAGGGCAACTTTCAGCGCATTCAGTTTACGCCAGACCTTTTGCCCAGTGACGTTACTGGCACCGAAATTTATAGACCCGAAGATGGCACCTTCAACTTTCAGCCGGGACCCATTTTTCACAACCTTATCCTCACCGACGAAATCAACCGCGCACCGGCCAAGGTGCAATCAGCACTGTTAGAAGCCATGGGCGAGCGTCAGGTCAGTTTTGGCCGTGAGACCTTTGCGCTACCTGAGCTATTCATGGTTATGGCAACCCAGAACCCAATTGAACAGGAAGGCACCTACCCGCTGCCTGAAGCTCAACTAGACCGTTTCTTGCTGCATGTACTGGTTGACTACCCAGATAGAGAAGCTGAAACAAAAATCCTCCAGTTGGTACGCAACGAAAACGCCCAGGTTTCTGCGCCAGCACAAACACTGATCACCCAACATAATATTTTTAGCGCGCGGCAAGAAATGCTAGCACTGCATATGGCAGAGCCAGTAGAGCGATATATTGTTGAGCTGATTTTAGCCACGCGTAATCCTCCGGAGAGAATCAAGCCTTGGTTAGAGTTTGGGGCAAGCCCTCGAGGCACAATTGGCCTGGACATGTGCGCTCGAGCATTAGCTTGGTTAAACGACCGCAACTTTGTAACGCCAGAGGATGTACAAAGCGTTGCCCACGACGTGCTGCGTCACCGCGTAATCTTATCCTTTGATGCAGACGCGCAAGGTATTACCACAGACCAAGTAATAGATGACCTCATCGCCCTAGTCCCTGTGCCATAAAATTAATGTCTAAGCACGCCCAAAATCAACCGGCAAACGCCCCCAGCACTGCCAGCGGCAAAGCGGCGGACGTTATTCCCGGAGCCTATATTTCACTGCCACAACTCTTGGCTTTGCGACACAAAAGCGTGCGCGCGTATCAGGGCCAATCAGCCAAAGTTATGGGCAGTCAGTCAGGCATTAAGCTGTCTAAAATTAAAGGTCGCGGTATAGACTTCGCAGAAGTGCGCGCCTACCAACCCGGCGACGATGTGCGCGCCATTGACTGGCGTGTCACCGCGCGCAAAAACAAACCACATACCAAACTCTTTCGCGAGGAAAGAGAGCGTCCAGCACTGCTCTTTGTCGACCAGAGCCAACACATGTTCTTTGGCTCTAAGCAACGACTTAAGTCTGTGGCTGCGGCAGAACTAGCCGGACGCATCGCTTGGCAAACGCTCGCCGCTGGTGACCGGGTCGGCGGGATTGTCATAAGTAACGACGAGCAAACACTCTACCGGCCTTTTCGCACCAGCCGCGCAATAGGCAGGTTGCTCAACCAGGTAGCCGTTGCTAACCAAGCGTTAAAAAGATCACCTGGGCTTGATACGCAAACCAGCAAATTTACTGGCCTAGAGCAATTAAGACGACTGACCCAAAGCAACTACAAAATTTTTATCATCAGCGATTTTAGTGGCGACCTTACAAGCTGGTCAGAGCAAATCAAAAAACTGGCACGCAACAATCAAGTGGTCGCTCTGCACATTCAAGATCCTTTAGATAAGGAGTTACCGCCAGCAGACCATTATGTGATTACCGACGGCAACCAGCGGCTACAGTTTTACTCCGGCAAGGAGAACCTGCGCGCAAAATATTCAGCTGACTTCGCAGAGCGCAGCCAAGTGCTGAAAGACTTATGTCGACATGAGTCAATGACATATCTTACGTTGAGCACCGAAGACCCTAACTGGGATCATTTAAGTTGGGTATGAATGAATAACGACCCGTTAGCACAACTCAGAGATATTCGACTGCCCGTAGAGCCTGATTGGTGGCCACTGGCATTTGGCTGGTGGATTGTCGCAGCCTTTATCTTGGTGGGCTGCATTGTCCTAACACGGTTAACGGTCAGGGCATACAAGGCGCGCCGTCCCATTCGAGCAGTGAAGCAGTTAATGCAAGACCTCTTCAAGGAGCACAGTTTGGGCGGCATAACGGATCTAGAATTCGTTCATCGCAGCAACACCCTGCTGAAACGACTTTTTGTTGTTGCCTTGGGCATGGACACCTTGGCAAAGGCGTCTGACACCTGTTGGTTGCACGCCTTAGATACCATCAGCAATAGCAATAACTTCAGCAGCGGTTCTGGACAAATATTAGGTTTACAACGGTTCAACCCAAACAGCGCACCAGATATTCAAGACCTTAAAAAGCATTTGACCGAGTTATTAGCCAAAGTGCACCCGACAAAAACCAAGCAACTTTTCCTGCACAACCGCAACAACCCTGCACTTAATGAACACAACCAAATAGAGCCCGCCAATGATTGAGTGGTTATGGCCGTGGGTATTTTGGGCGCTACCTTTACCCCTGCTGGTGAGGTTTCTATTCCCGCAAAGCGAACGCGCAGAAGCAGCGCTCACCGTGCCCAGTTTAGGCGATTTTTCTAGTGTAACCACTGCCCATTCAGGTGAACCGGCGCGACGCGTGTGGAAAATAATTCTCCTCAGCCTTGCATGGACATTCCTTGTTACCGCAGCTGCAAGGCCACAACTTATCGGCGACCCTGTGTCATTGCCCGCCTCTGGCAGAGACCTCATGTTGGCGGTAGACATCTCGGGTAGCATGGGCACCGAAGACATGCAGGTCCAAGGCGACTTCGTTGACCGATTGTCTGTGGTTAAAGCAGTCATTGCGAAATTTGTTGAAGCACGTAATGGCGACCGCGTAGGGTTGGTTTTATTTGGCACCAATGCCTATCTCCAAGCACCACTGACCTTTGACTTGAAGAGCGTTAACCGTCTACTGATCGAAGCTCCAGTAGGCATTGCCGGCGGTAAGACCGCCATTGGCGACGCCATAGGTTTAGCGGTAAAACGCTTGCGCAAACGACCTAACGAAGAAAAAGTGCTGATCTTACTTACTGATGGTGCCAACAATGTCGGCGAGGTCGAACCCAAGGTTGCCGCAGAGTTGGCGGCAAGAGATGGCATTAAGATTTACACTGTGGGTGTGGGTGCAGACGAAATGCGTATGCCGGGTGTTTTTGGCACTCTAGGCGGCAGAGTAACCAACCCTTCTGCCGACTTAGACGAAGACACCCTTGAGGGTATTGCTGATGTCACTGGGGGCAAATACTTCCGCGCCCGCGACCCTCAAGCGTTAATACAAATCTACGCGATCATTGACGAGTTGGAACCGGTAGAGCAAGAGTCCGAAGTTTACCGACCGGTCCAAGCGCTATTTTTCTGGCCCTTGGGTTTATGCCTTGCACTGATTACTTTGCTCCTGACTGTAGAACTCATACTGGGACGGGAGACATCACGTGTTTGATGAATTTCATTTTTTGCGACCACTGTGCTTATTAGCATTTATCCCTTTGGCAGCGCTGATACATTTTTGGGTCAAAAAAACTCACGGACGTTCTAAATGGCTGAGCGCAATCAATAGCGAACTTTTGTCTGTTCTCATAGAAGACAGCGCTAAGTCCTCTGGCACATGGCTTAAGGTCACCCTACTCTTTGCCCTAGCGACAAGTGTGATCGGCCTTGCTGGCCCAACTTGGGAAAAACTGCCGCAAAATGTTGAACAAAAAAATGACGCATTGGTGATCATGTTAGATCTGTCGCTCTCTATGCTTGGAGAAGACATAAAACCCTCGCGAATGGTCAAGGCAAAACAGAAAGTCATTGATATATTGCGACTACGCAACGAAGGCCTAACCGGACTCATTGCCTACGCTGGCGATGCCCACAGCGTGGTACCGCTGACTGACGATAACGCCACCATAGAAAATCTGCTTGTAGCACTGGACCCCACTATGATGCCCGTATTCGGCAGCAACCCAGAACATGCCATGACATTGGCCATTGAACTATTTTCTAACGCGGGCATGCAAGAGGGTCGCGTGCTGATCATCAGTGATGGCATTGACGACATCGGTGCAGTCAGCAAGTTCCGCAACTCGTCATTTCCGATATCCGTTATCGGCGTCGGCACGCCTCAAGGCGCCCCCATTCCCATTGATCTGCCAGGGGAAGCGCGAAGATATATTCAAGACCCATCCAACCAACGGGTCATTGTGCGATTAGAGGAAGACAACCTAGTGCAAGTAGCTAACCAAAGCTTTGGGCGTTACGCGCGGCTAAGCATTGGCGAACAAGACATCTCCCAAGCACTGTCCACCTCACTGCCTACCGAAGACGCGTCAATAAAAGTTGAGCGTGAATTCGATACATGGGCCGACCAAGGTCACTGGATGACATTGCTTTTGTTACCGCTACTTCTAATTGGCTTTAGACGCGGCGTCCTTGCCTGCCTACCCCTTGCGCTGGCACTACAAATTACGCCAGCGCCCAGTTATGCCCAGGCTTCTGCACAAAGCGCAGCATCTGCAAGTCAATCAATTGAAGATTCACGAGGCTTTTCTGCCACCCAAACCCTTGGCGATTTGTGGGCCGGTGCATGGCTAAGAGATGACCAACGCGGTTACCAAGCGCTCGCCGAGGGTGATTCGGCGAAAGCTGCAACCCTTTTCGCTGACCCACAATGGAAAGCTGCAGCAGATTATAAAAACGGGGATTGGCAACGCGCGCTGAATGGTTTCAGTGCCAAGCAAGACGGCAGCACACATCGATCAAGCCGCGAAAATAAGTTCAATACAGCTTACAACAAAGGGAACGCCCTCGCCCACCTAGGCCAATATGACAAGGCCATTGGGGCATATGACGCAGCACTGACAATCTACCCCAACGATGAAGATGCTGCGTTTAATAAAGACCTAGTTGAAAAACTTAAGGAACAGCAGCAACAACAGGAACAAGACCAGCAAAAGGAAGGCGAGGAGGAGCAGCAGCAACAAGAGGGGCAAGACAGCAGCGAAAATTCAGAAAGCCAGCCTAACCAAGAACAGAAGTCTTCAGAGCAACAGCAAGACAGCGAATCAGAAAATCAAGATCAGCCCACTGAGGAAGAGCAACAGCAGCAAGAGGCACAGGCAGAGCAGCAGGACCAAGAAAGCGAAGCCAATAGAGATGAAAAACAAGAGGCACTTGAGCAATGGTTGCGCCGGGTACCCGATAATCCAGGCGGGCTGCTGAAACGTAAATTCCAATACGAAACCAAACAGCGACTTCGCCAAGGGGATTATAGTAACCAACAGGGTGAGCAAATATGGTGACTGGCACAGCACCTGCGCTTAAACAGTTACCCTCGCGCGAAACGCAGATCAAATCAGCGCGCAGGAAGTCAACGTCCCTATTCGCACGACTGGTAATCGCCAGCCTAGTTGCATTGCTTACTTTGCCAGCTCAAGCGGAAGTAATCAGTTTGCTGTCCAGCGAGTCTATCGAAGAACTAGAATCTGTTAGGTTGGCCATAAGACACGTGGGCACACGGCAAAGCGAAACGCTAGATTTAGCCATGCTGAACAGAGACTTCCATGTCATGGGTACCAATACCAGCAGTCAGTATCAATACATCAACGGTAAGGCTGAAAGCTGGGTAGATTATCAAATTACACTACAACCGAAGCGCTCTGGCACACTGACAATTCCACCGATAAAAGTAGGCAATGAACGCACCAAGGCCATGCAGTTGGAAGTGCGCAAACTGACCGAAAGCGCCCGAGCCAAAATAGCCGGCTTAATTTTCTACGAGCAAGAATTTTCAACTGATGAGGTTTACGTTCAAAGCCAGTTGCTCATGACAAGAAGACTGTTTTACATGGATGGCGTACAACTCTATGGCGGCCAGCCTGGCGCTCCAGAAGTTGACGACGCCTTGGTCATTACGCTGGGTGAAAACAGAAATACATCTGGCGTACGCAACGGCAGAGCTTATGGGGTCATTGAACAGCGCTATGCAATATTCCCTCAAAGCAGCGGTTCGCTAACCATTCCACCTATCCAGTTATCGGCAAGTGTTCGACTCATCGACCGAGGTCGCGCTTCGCGCAAAGCGGTACGTGTGAGTACCGATAGCGCCCAGATCGACGTCTTACCTATCCCAAATGAGTTCCCCAAAGACCAGCCTTGGCTGCCTGCTCTAGACCTAACGCTTGAGCAACAGTTTGGCTCGGTCACCAATCAGACCATTGGCGTTGGCGAAAATTTAAGTCGAACAATTGAACTCAATGTCTATGGCAACACGGGCGCCATAGCGCCGCCACTACTCGGAGAGTTGGATGCGCGTAAATTCAAACAGTATCCAAGTCCAGCCGTTATAGATGAGGACACCAATGGATCTACCGTAGTCGGCATTCGAACCGAGACCACTGACATTGTTGCCCTCACCCCTGGCACGCATATGCTGCCGGGCATTGATATTTATTGGTGGGATACAGAGAACAAAGCGGTAATGCAAACCAGCATTGCCGCAACTGTTCTGACCATCGACGGCCAACCGTTACCAGAGATCGAAGCAACCAAGCCGGTGATAGAGAACCAACCAGTGGCGGTACGTGAACCACTGATCATGCAACGGCCTCTAGATTACAGAGACAACATCGGCAAGTTTTTACTCGGCCTGCTGTTTGTAGCTGCGCTTTGGCGGCTGGTGTTATGGCTGAATCAAGATAAGGTCACCGCATCAAGGATCAGCCAACTGAGTGCGGCGATGAGTGCCTACCGGGCCGCTGTGAAAAGCGAAGATCTCATGCGGATTAGAAGCACTCTGCAAGCGTATTTGCTCATCTACTTCGACGCCTCAATAGGTGAAAGCTGGCATCAGTTTATACAAAGCTCAGGTTCGGCAAGAGATTACGCGCGCGTACTAGACTCGGCCAAGTATGCTGAGGCCGCAGTCATGCGTGACTGGGACGAAGCGTTAGCACAGCTGAGCCACCAAGCAATGGCCGCGCTGACAACCCACCAGGCAGCAGACTCCGCTCACTTGCCCGACCTGTACCCCCAACACTAAATTAAACTAGTCTTACACTACGCCAACGCAAAGACGACGTAGCATTACTCACTAATACCTAGGCCAAGCTCTTAGAAACAATCTCGTACAGGTCTTTGGAAAGGTTTTCTCTACGCGAGAGGTCCTCCAAAACGCCGCGCATCAGGCCTTGGCGCTTGCTGTCATAGCGACCGAATCTTGCCAACGGTGTAGCCAAGCGCGATGCGATTTGCGGGTTCAACTCGTCTAACTTCGCCACCGCTTGACCCATAAACTCGTAACCAGAGCCATCTAAGGCGTGGAAACGGCGATTATTCAACATGGCAAAAACACCGTAAACAGAGCGAGCACGGTTAGGGTTTTTCATATCGAAACTTGGGTGAGCGACTAATTTTTTCAGCGCATCAGGATCATACACTGGGCTTTGCGCCTGCAAGTTAAACCAAAGGTCGATCACCAAAGCTTGACTTTGCCATTGCTCAAAAAAGTGCTGCAGAATTTTATTGCGGAACTCTGCGCTGATCATTGAATTGCGGGTGATGATACCCAAAGCAGACCTACGGTCAGACAAGTTGTCCGCATTAAAATAGCGTTGGCTCAAAGATTTCTCCAGCGCTTCACCGGACAGCGTTCTCACGTGTAAAGCATAAGCAACGCTGTACAGACTGCGTTGCGCCATACCCGCTGCATTGGGCTCATAAGCACCCACTGGCTTGTAGCGATCACAAAGTTGCGCCCAAACATCACAGTGCTGGGTAGCAGCCTCTTGCAGAGCGGCCTCGCGGGCATCAAGTAAAGTGTCCACTTCAAAGCCAGAGATTTGTTCAAATAGGTAATTTTCGTTGGGCACTAAAAGCATGGTGGCAGCAAACAATTGATCTTCAGCATCGGTCAGATCAACGGCATTTTTTGCAACTTGAGCTAACGCCTGAATAGGATCTGCGTCATTCAATGTCTGCTTCTCGTCAAAGTGCTTTATCCAAAGTGTCTGCAGCGCATCCCAGCGAACAAAACCATCTCGATCATTTTCCGCCAAAAAGGCGAGTTCGTTGTCTGCGCGCTCATGGGTGACCTTCACCGGTGCAGAAAACTCACGCAAAAAGCTCACCGCAGGTTTAGCATCATTTGCATTCAAGCCAGCAAATTTGATTTGCGTAGTTGCTTCCCGGATCTCCAACAGCAGAGACTCGCCTGCATCTCGCACTTGAACGTCAGCAGCGCTTTCAATAGTTAGGCTTTGCAGATCTACGCTCTGACCGTTAGCGCCAACCAAACCCATCAGGATAGGCATATGAAAGGGCTTCTTATCAACTTGTCCAGGCGTATCTGGGCAGCTCTGCACAATGGTTAATGTTAACGATCCAGCCGCAAAAGATTCGCTTACAGAGAGGTGCGGTGTGCCTGCTTGTTCGTACCAGCGTTTGAATTGCGACAAGTCAATATTGCCCACTTCAGACATGGCTTGGGCAAAGTCGTCTGTGGTTGCCGCGGTGCCATCATGTCGATCAAAATACAGGTCTGTGGCTTTTCTAAAGTTCGACTCACCCAAAAGAGTTTGATACATGCGTACAACTTCTGCGCCCTTCTCATAAATGGTCACAGTGTAAAAATTGGAGATTTCCAAATAGCTGCTTGGGCGCACCGGATGCGCAAGTGGGCTCGCATCTTCAGCAAATTGAACAGCGCGCATAACCCCAACATCTTCTATTCGCTTTACCGACCGAGAGTTCATGTCACTGGAAAATTCAGCATCACGAAACACCGTAAAACCCTCTTTCAAGCTGAGCTGGAACCAATCGCGACAAGTGACTCTGTTGCCGGACCAATTATGAAAATACTCGTGAGCTACAACCGCTTCTACTCGCTCGTAGGTCTCGTCCGTCGCCGTATCTGGTGATGCCAAAACACACGACGTATTAAAAACATTCAGCCCTTTATTTTCCATTGCTCCCATATTGAAATCTTCAACGGCGACAATCATGAAAATATCAAGATCGTACTCGCGACCAAAACGCTCTTCATCCCATTTCATGGACCGCTTGAGCACATCCATGGCGTAGTCGCATTGGTCAATATTGTGCGGCTCGGAAAAAATTTGCAGCGTCACCTTACGCCCACTGCAGGTAATAAACTCATCCTCCAGTACAGCCAAGTCGCCTGCAACCAAGGCAAATAGATAACTTGGTTTGGGAAAAGGATCTTCCCAAGTTACCTGGCTACGCCCGTCTTCGGTCTTCGTCGCCGCCACCAAGTTACCGTTAGACAACAAGTTAGGGTAACGCTCGCCATCGGCAATAATCGTAGTGGTGAATTTAGACAACACATCAGGTCTGTCTTGGTAGTAAGTTATCCTGCGGAAGCCTTCCGCCTCGCACTGAGTACAGTACATCCCCCCAGATCGATACAGCCCTTCCAGCGCGGTATTTTTTTCAGGGCAAATCTTGGTAACAATTTGAATTTGATGCGCCGCATCCAGACCTAACAAAGTCAGCGACTCATCATCCTTAAGAAACTCATTACTGCCCAGCTCGCGCCCATCAACCGTGACGGAAACCAGTTCCAAATGCTCGCCAGCAAGCACCAAGCTAGATGCACCGTCAGTCTGCCGGACAACCGACAAGTTAGACGTCACCCGGGTTTCGCCATCGCGAATATCAAAGCACAACTCAGTCTTCTGAGTGGTATAGGCGGGTGCCTGATAATCTGCAAGCGCAATAGCAGTGGGTTGTCCGTCTTTCATCATGAGTTCCTAAAAGTTCAATGGTAAAATTTGATGCTGAGCACATTAGGCTCTGAATCTGGTCTTCGCGAACGCATCAGCGGCTAAGAAAATAGATCCAGCTGATCGCTGGTATTCAATTTTGCCGCCTCAAGGGCTGGCGCAAATTCGACCTCAACGGTCATGCCAACATGAGCTGCTACATTAAAGGCTCCCTGACTGAGCAACAAGTACTGGCCCTTAATCCCATGCAAATTATCCAGTAATTCAGGGTGAGTCTCACTTATGGCTAAGCGTTGGGCTGGCGCATGGGACTGTATGGGATAAGCCAAATCATGGCCGGTCATCTCACTCACCCACTGTGTACCCTCGGGTAATTCAATCGCGTTCTGTAACTGCCGAGCAAGTTGCAATAAATCAAGATTCTGCGGCTGCATAGATACCATGCGACGCCAATTAGTCTTATCACTGACTTTGCTCTTTATGGCCACTTCAAGCAGCCCGGCATCCCTACGCGTCTTTGCATGGGCGATCACCATACCCTGCACGGCACCTTGGCTTAACCAACGGTAAAAACTGCGATCTTCTCGGGTAATGCCCACCTTTGGCCCACTGCTATTGGCCAAATAAACCACATGAGGTTGCATACAGTAAGATTCACCCCACTGGGGCTCGCGACAAGTACCTTGCGCGAAATGGCAACGCTCAGGACTCACAAAGCAGCGATCACAACGCGCCAGACTAAAAAAGCAATTCTTGCAGTAACCGCCCCCCTCCAACTTATTGACGCTCGCATGGCAGTTGCCACAGGTGCGCTGGCCAAGGAATTTTAACCGTATCGACTGTCCTACATGAGCGGATAGCGAAATTTTTTGTTCATCTAACAGCAGCCCATATTCCATGGCAGTTATGGGCGTCGCATGGTTCTGACCCCGATCCACATCCATATGTTGCAGCGTAGACACATCAGGCAGGTCGAGGACTAATGACTGTAATCTTCCGGATAACACAGAGGCACTCAACATAGGTTAGAATATCCGCTCTAAAGTTGTTACTTGAATTTTGCCATAGCTATTAGTCAAGCAGCAGATAAAGTTAACGTGCCGTTTTAAAAATTGGGACGCACGGTTTTTTACAGCGTCCCGATGGTCAGATCTTACCGTTGGTTATGATGAGAGCGCATATGCAAGCAGTTGATAAAGAAGTACTTAGCCAAATACTCAAGTGGCTAGAAAATGACGAACCCTGCTGGCTGGCAACAGTTGTGCAAACTTGGGGTTCTTCACCTCGACCCGTTGGCTCAGTGCTCGCCTGCAATGGCCAAGGGCACATAGTCGGTTCGCTATCAGGTGGCTGTGTGGAAGATGACCTGTTAGAGAAAATAACTGCCGGAGAATTGGCTGCCCATGAAGCGCAATTCTTCCAATACGGGATTACTGTTGAAGAAACGGAGAAGCTCGGCCTGCCCTGTGGCGGACACCTCTACATAGTAGTTGAACCGCAAAAGCCCAGCCCAGCGAGCATTACGCACTTCACTCAGTTGAACGATGCGCTAGACCAAAGACAATGCGCGCGCCGCATCATTAATTTACATGACCAGTCGACCCGCATAGAAATAGACAGCGGCTTCAAAGACTTGCACTGGGACGAGACCAAACAACAGTTAGACCATACCTTTGGACCCAGACAACAGCTCTTTATTATTGGCGCCGGCATGGTCAGCCAATACTTGGCAGACATGGCGAAAAACCTAGACTACGAAATTACCGTTTGCGATCCCAGACAAGATCTACTTTCTGCCTTCAATGTCGAGGGCGTGAGAAAGATCTGCGATATGCCAGACGACGCCATTCGTCTACACGCAAAGGACGAGGCTACAGCCATAGTTGCTCTCACCCACGACCCCAGAATAGACGATATGGGTCTCATGGAGGCGCTGACGACAGATGCCTTTTACATCGGCGCCATGGGCTCCACACGCTCTTCTGCAAGTCGCAGGGAGCGCCTGTTGACCCTAGACATATCTGCCCAAGACATCGATAAACTCCACGCGCCCATTGGCTTACCCATAGGCAGTAAAACACCGCCGGAAATTGCCATCGCTATTTTGGCTGAAATTACTGCAGTGAAGAAACATCGCCAAGCTGATGCACTGCAAAAGGTTACCCAACTCAGCGCCGCTAGCGCATAAACAGCGCCTAGTATTGTCTACGCTTGACCACACTCTGAGTTACCAAGCCCTAAAAAGGGCCAACGTTGGCGCCGTTATTTTGGGGGCTGGTTTTGGGCGCCGTTTTGGCTCAGATAAGCGTCTTGCGGCACTGGGCGATACCACAGTTGCGGCGCAAACCGTAAAGCACTTCAATGAAGTCTTTGCCCACCTAAAAGTGGTACTAAAAACTCAAGATACAGCCCTAGGGGATCTCCTGGGACACCAGGCGGAAATTGTCTACACGGACCAATCCCACCTTGGCATGGGACACTCCCTTGCCGCAGGCTTCGCAGAGTTAAATTGGGAGTGGGCATTTGTGGGGCTACTAGATATGCCCTTCCTAAAGCCCGCGACCCTTGAGCAAATTGCCATGCGCGCAACTACTACGACGCATCGGATCATTAGACCTGTGTTTGCGCAGGATGCCAGCAGCACACCTACCAATTCGCCTACTACAAAGCCCCCCCAAGGACACCCCATTGGTATCCACAAAGCCCTGTTTGCTCAGGTGAGAAAATCCAGTGGTGATCAGGGTGCAAAGTGGTTATTGAAAGAGCATGCCAACGGCATTGACGATATTGCTGTCAGCGATGCGGGCATCTTTATGGACATTGATCAGCCCAAAGACCTGCTTCAGCAACCTTAGTTGCCAGAACCCATTAAGCGCTAATAAAAGCGCAGTTGGCGCGCTCGTTGCTCACTAGCTGCCTACTAGTTTGTACGCTGGCCGCCCAAGCGACTGGCCCAGTCTAGTTTACTGCGGCAAGCCTGATAAAAACTATGTCCTGATGGGTAAAGCAGGCGCAGGGCCGATGGATATTTGCGGATGATTATCTCGTCACCAATCTTAAATGGCACATGCACCTGTGAGTCACAACTGACCTGCGGCTCAGCATCAGCCACGCTCAACAGCCTCAGCTTCAAGGTGCCATTGCCGGGGACCACCAAGGGCCTAGATGTCAGCGTGTGCGGAAACATCGGCACAATTACGATGGCATCTAAGCCAGGGTGCATAATAGGACCGCCAGCCGACAGGGCATAAGCTGTAGAGCCCGTTGGTGTGGCAACAATGAGTCCATCAGAGCGTTGGTCGTAGACAAATTCATCGTCCAACCATAAATCGAACTCCATCATTCGAGTGGTACCGCCTGGGTTTATGACCACATCGTTCAAGGCAGTTTGGCTAGCGATGATTTCACCATCACGATGTACCGAAGCTTCGAGTAAAAAGTGCTCCTCGATACTGAACTGGCCTTGCAGAATCTCATTCAGCTTGACCTCAATCTGCTCGGGAGAAATGGCTGCGAGAAAGCCCAAGCCGCCTCTGTTTACACCCACTACAGGCACTTGGGACGCTGCCAGTTCACGACCAAAGCCCAGCAGACTGCCGTCGCCACCGATGACCACAACCAAATCGGCACTAGTTCCCAAAGCCGCTTCAGCGCAGGTTTTTCTCTCTACGCCGTCAGACCGCTTAGATTCGCCCAATAGCTTCAGTGTCTTCTCGCCAAACACCACGTCTATACCTAGGCCAAGCAAGCAGCTTTCTGTGGCCAGCACGCTGTCAATAACGCTGGCACTATGTCGGCGCGCAACTATTGCAACGGTTTTGAATGTCTCGGTCATTTATAGATCTCTAATGTACTCGGAGTCGCCCTGTGGATCGGCGCGAAGTTGCCACACCCTACACAGCCAACAACCTATGAACAATGCCTTGATTAGGATCCAAACAATGCCCTGAACAAGAGTTGCAAATCTGTGTGATGTCACTAGGCTGTCTGAAACTATATCTAGCAAGCTTAATTATGAAAAGCGCTCCAGAAATATACGACTTCGGTGAACGGTTCCAGCAAGTCATTGCGAATTCAAAAAAAGACAAACTCAAGTCTATATCAGGCCCGGGGGATATTTGGCCATTAATGCGCGCAGAGGCAAAAGTCAAAGCACAAAGTGAGCCAATTCTTGGTAGCTACTTCCACGCAACTATTTTAAATCACAAGAGCTTTGGCGACGCTTTAAGTTTTCGTTTGGCGAGTAAACTAGATAATCCAATGCTGCCCACCATGCTGATTCGCGACGTCATTGGAGAAGCTATGGCGGGTGACGCCGAAGTTCTCAAAGCTGCGGAAATTGATATTCTTGCCACTTACGCACGTGACCCGGCTTGCGATGATTTATCTAGCGCCTTTCTATTTTTTAAAGGCTTCCACGCACTGCAAGCACACAGAATTGCTAATTGGCTTTGGCGTGAAGGCCGGCAAACCCTCGCCCAGTTTTTTCAAAATCAAATTAGCGTAACGTTAGGCGTAGATATACACCCCGCTGCGCGCATTGGCTCCGGTATTATGTTCGACCATGCCACAGGTATTGTCATCGGCGAAACCGCCGTGATCGAAGACGACGTTTCTATACTTCACTCGGTAACTTTGGGCGGCACCGGCAAAAGCTCAGGAGACCGGCATCCGAAAATACGCCGCGGTGTGTTACTTTCCGCTGGCTGCAAAATCATCGGCAATATAGAAATTGGAGAGAATGCAAAAGTCGGTGCAGGCAGTGTTGTGCTCAACGATGTTCCGGCTAATGTATCAGTGGCCGGAGTACCCGCAAAAATCATTGGTGATCATCACGACCAAGTGCCCGCCCATGATATGGATCAAAGCCTAGGCATTGACCCAGAAAAACTCTAACCGCCAAAGCGCTCTTTGGCACGAGTGACTATTTTGGTGATGGTTTCCTCGCTCTGTGCCCCCGGCAGCAAAAAACTACCGCCCAACAAATAGCCGGGCACGCCGGCAATACCTAAGTCAGGTGCGCGGGCTAACTGAGCATTGACGGCATCCGTGCCTTGTTCGGACAGAAGAAATGCCTTTAATCCCGCAGTTTCTGCACCGGCTTCTGCAGCTAAATCTACAAGAACATCGGCATTACCCACGTTTAGGCCTTGGCAAAAATAACCCTGAAACAAAATTTCGGCGATGCGGTGCTGTGCCAGTGCAGCCGTGCTCTCCAACGTCTCCCCCACCGCTCCCTCTCCGCCGGTGCCTGCACGCCCTTGAGTATTGATACTTTGATCGTAAAACCAATCAATCAGTCGGTGAGCCATTAAGGTATTTGGCGTGCGTTGAATGAGGTCATAACGCAGCTCAATACCCACATCATGCGCTTCTTGTTGCAGACGCTCAGGTATCCGCGCCCTGTCTGCGTTAGCCCCATAACGTCGCTTGAGAAACTCAAAGCGGTCCCACCCACTTAACGGGATATTTGGGTAAAGCATGTAGGGACGCCAACGCAAACTGACACCTTCTTTCAGCTTGGCGTCAAGGGCATTGTCCAAACGCCGCTTACCAATAAAGCACCACGGGCAAATCACATCAGAAAAAATTTCAATATTCAGCATGCACGCTCCTATGTGTATATAAGCGCCGAATTAAATGTTTCACTAAGTGTTGGATTGAAGCCTCAGGCAAGCACTTAACTCCGCATTTATTTCAGTCTTCAACTTAAGCCTGAACTAGGTCTTTATTAAGTCAGCGACCCACCCCATCAAGCGCCTCCAAATTGACAGCATTTGAACAATTTGGCGAACTTTTTACTCGCCAAGTGGCATTTCTAACTAATTATTAGTCCAATAAACGTATACAAGGGCTGGACAGCCCGAGAGATATCATGCGTACTACGCCTTGGTGTTTTTGGCACAAATAATGCTTCCCCTAACAGGTGTGTAACCAATCATAAAAAGCGGGCAGCATGTTTTTTCATACTATCCTTGCGTCTATTGTCTCTTTACCTATTGTTAGGGGCATCATAGGCTTAATTTGTATTGTTGTGGGCGTCATTGGCCTTGCTTTGCCCCTTATGCCGGGCTTCATTTTTTTTGGCATCGGTATTATATATTTAGCTGGCGCCGACCCAAGGTTGAAGAAGCTGCTAGTCAAACAACCACGAATCGAACGGTTTATGCAGCACATAGACAAAAGTTCAGGTTTAGCTTTTACTCGGCGATGTAAGATCGCCCTTGCAGCATCTGCGGAGGTGTTTGTTGGCAGAAGAAGGTCTCAAAAATAATAAATCGATCGTCGTAATTGGCGCTTTGGCCTACGATCAAATCGCGTCCACTAGAAAAGAATTTGCACCCACCGGCCCCGGACTAAATTGCAAACTAGCCACTTTGGAAGAACACTTCGGTGGATGCGGGGGCAATATAGCTTATGGTATTGGCCAGCATAGCCGCGACGCCAAATTAATCTCTATATGTGGAGAGTTAGATTTCCACAATTATCGAACGCATATTGAGTCGCCATTTCTTGACCTCCGAGGAGTAATCACCCAACTGAAAACAAAGTGCGCCCGAGCATTTGTGGTGACCGACCCCAATGGCGAACAGTTCACTGCTTTCTATCCAGGGCCAGAAGTCAGCGAACACAGCTGGGAGGCCCATTTAGCCAACCAAGATTTGCAGCAGCGTCAGATCATTGTTTGTGCGCCATATCCAGAACAACTAATGCGCAGCAGCCTCAAACATATGAGCAATGCGAACCCGCACGCACTACGTATTTGGTGCCCGGGACAGTACGCCGACAGCCTTAGCGCAGAATCGCTCAAGCGTTTCAGTGACTTATGGGATGTGCTTATTGGCAATGAAAGTGAAGTCGACCACCTCATGTCTCATGATGCAGATCTGGTAAACAAAAAAACCGTAATCGTCACCGCAGGCCCAAGACCCATCAAGGTGTATATGGCGCATGGCGGCACCCGTACATTTCCGGTACCCAAACTGACTAGCCCCAATGTCGACCCCACTGGTAGTGGCGACGCTTTCATTGCCGGTTTTGCGAGCGTTATAGGCCAACACCTTAACGCTGATAATAAGGGTGCATGGATCGGCCATGTTAACGAGGCTGTTAAATCTGGCGTGCGTAGCGCTCAGCGCTGCCTGTTGCAGCTAGGATCGCAAAACTACGGTAACTCGCCAAGTTAGCGCGAGGCCAGTCAAAGTCCATTAAATCGACGCTTAAAGCAGTTTGATGCAAACTAAGCAGACACAGACGCGCAGTAAACAATAGATTCCAAACCCAAACGCTAGGACAAATCATGTTGTCACCCTCCCAGCAATTTATTCCACCACATTGGTTAGAGGCTATGCCTAGAGTCCAACTTGGGCATTGGCCAACACCTCTTGAACACCTTCCCCGCCTAACCAAAGAGTTATCTGGCCCGCAGCTATGGGTGAAGCGTGATGACTGCAGCGGTTTGGCCACTGGCGGCAACAAAACCCGAAAACTAGAATTCCTTTTGGCTGACGCCATTCAGCAAGGTGCAGATACCATTGTCACCTACGGCGCGGTGCAGTCTAACCACGCCAGACAGACAGCCGCCGCTTGCGCAAAGCTGGGCTTAGAATGCCACTTATTACTGTCACAACGAGTTGATTGGCCACATGCAAGTTACAACAACAACGGTAACGTATTGTTCAATAACCTATTTGGCGCGCATACCTACATGCTTAGCATGGATGAATTTGAACAGCGCCAAATAGAAATTCTTGCCGATTTAGCAGCGCAGAACAAACAGATCTACCAAATCCCCCCCGGTGGTTCCAACGCCCTTGGCGCGCTTGGTTACGCCATGTGCTTGGCAGAGCTAGAGTGGCAAACCAACGAGCTAGGTATTTCTCTAGAACAAATAGTCCATGCATCGGCAAGTTCTGCCACCCAAGCGGGTCTGATATTTGGCGCAGGTGCAATGAAATCTAAGGTAGATGTTTTGGGTATCAACGTTTTTCATCCAGACCCTGCAACATTAACTACCCGGATAGAAAAATTGCTAGCCCAGATGTCAGTACAGTTCCCTGCCAGCGATGCCGGTTTTGACCTACCCATCAACATCAACCACGCCTATTTTGGCGAGGCCTACGGCAAGCCGACCGATACAGGTTTGGACGCGATAAAAATGGTCGCAGAACTAGAGGGGCTGCTCTTTGACCCGGTTTACTCGGGCAAAGCCCTAGCAGCACTAATCGACCAAATAAATCTGGGCAACTTTAGTCACCATAAAAATGTTGTGCTAATTCATACCGGAGGCGCCGCCAGCCTTAGCGCCTATGTAGATGCGTTTTAGCTCAAGGTCACTGCAGCTGACTAAGCGTTAGTTAGGTCGTTAATTTAGGATTTTGGTTTAAGCAAGGGCTTTTGCAGCCATTGCCCACCATTAAGAACGTGACTCATTCACCCAATAACTCACCAAATCACTAACCAACAAACATGCCGCCATTTGCAAACAGGGTTTGACCTGTAAAGTAAGCAGACTCGTCGCTGGCCAAAAACAATGCAGTGCTAGAAATTTCGTGAGGCTGACCAAAGCGTTGCATGGGCGTCATCATCATCACGTTGTCCATCCAATCCGGTGATTGCCGGATACCTGCGGTCATTGGTGTTTCAATGAACCCGGGGCCAATTGCATTGATTCTAATATTAGTTGTCGCCAACTCCGTTGCCATCACATTGGTCAACATAATGACACCGGCTTTAGAAACGCAGTAATCTGCTGCACCGACTAACGGTCGCTTTCCGGCAATTGAGGCGATGTTAACAATGGTGCCCGGCGTTCCCAACTTCAACATATGCTGCACAGCAATTCTGTCTGTGATCATGGTGCCGGTGAGGTTAATGTCTATTACCCGCTGCCAGTCACTGATTGCACGGTTGTGTAGAAAGTTGGCTTCTGGGTCTTCATCATTCATATCAGAAACTTCACCGCTGACGTAATTAGCTGAGGAAACACCCGCTGCTGCCAACACTGTGTCTAAGCGACCATAACGCCGTACCACGTCATCAAACAGCGCTTGCTGGCTTTCTTCTGAAGTTACATCCACATGAATAAACTCGATTGGCGCACCGCCTGCGGACATCTCAGACGCGGCATTCTCACCTCTTTCAGCATTTACATCGGCGATAATAACCTTGGCACCTTCCTTGGCATAACGCTCTGCCGATGCACGCCCTAGACCGCTAATGCCGCCTGTGATTACCGCAACTCTTCCTTCTAAAGCACCCATAACCCCTCCTAATAATGGTTTTTAAAATTTATATTCAGCTGAGGACTCAAACTCCGACAACTTCTTTAACGCTAATTGACTATTTGCCAAGTGCGGCACACTCCAAGGCGTAAAAGATTCCGCCTCGGCCGCTAATAATTTATGCAGTTCCGATAAGGCCACCCAGCAAACCTGCGCCACCTCATCTGATGCGAAGACAACATTGTCATTCGCTCGAGCGACAAAACCCTGGAAAATTGAGCAATCTATAAAGCCACTTCCGGACCAAGTTTCTTGCTTCACCTCGCCCCAACTAACAAGGGTCTTTACCCGTAAACCCAATTCCTCAAGCAAGCCCCGCTCAACACCCTGCCTGAAGGTTTCACCCGGCATCAGATGCTCCCCCACGCTGTAATCCCAGCAATTTGGATACAGGTCTTTATCCTTAGAACGGCGTTGAAGCAACAATTTGTCCGCTGAGTTAAACAACAAAACATGCGCCGAACAATGCCACAGCCCTTGTGCGTGAACCTGGTCGCGAGATACTAAACCTAACGGTTCGCCGGTACCGCTATAGGTTTGAAAATACTCAACTGCCCTCTCATCCGACTGCATGTTACGCCTTTCTCTATATCTACATTTGCACTCCGGCTCTGAACCTAAACTCGGTTCTAAGCCTTAGTCGCCGTGGCGAAGCCCGCATAACGGGGTTGGTCTATGGCGATTTGATTTACAACCGTTGCGCGCAAATGATCCGCCAAACCAGGCAAATCTAAACTAATGGAGTCATCTCTCAAACCGTGAACTAAACGCCAACGCAGGTCTGCTACTGATGCATCGCTGGCAAACAGCTCATTCAGGCGCTGGCTTTCATTAGCGAGGCAGGTTTGCCCTAAAGCAACCTCTCGTTGCACGATGTCTAGCGAGTTACTTGCAACGCGCGCCAAAAAGTTCGTTCGTCCCTGCGTATTGCTCATCACATCTTGACGTAAGAAATCTGTCACGCTGGCCAGCAGCTCATCAATTCTAGGCATATCAATACCAGTAATTGATTCATGAGCCTTGACCAACTCTACAGGTCCTGGAATCAGTAAGTTAACGCAATCTACTTGGCACTCAGAAGAGCGTCGGCCGATGGCCGGACGCTCAACACTTTGATCAGGCCCGGTCCGATAGTGCTCGGCCATACCTAAACAGCCTACCGCCCACCAGAACGAACCAAACACCTGCCAAAATTTCACCGCCTCTGGGTCTACTTTCTTACCACTTACAGATTCATAGCCAGCAAATAAATCCTCTGTCTGACCAAAGCCGCCAACGGGTAACTCCGCACGACCAAAACGCCATGAGTGCGTTAGCATCCAACCTAAGTCGCGCATGGGGTCGCCAATATGCGCCACTTCCCAGTCCAAGACCGCAACCACACCCGTCTCATCCACCATCACATTGCCATTACGAAAATCGTTATGTACCAACGATGGGGTAAAGTTCTCAGGCAAGTTAGCCAGCAACCAACGGGCTGTGTAATCAATCATTGGCTGCGGGGTATTGAAAGCTTGGTAGCGCTGCCAAGTTTGCTCTACGTATTCTCGAGGTGTGAGCAGTTGCAGGTGCTGATCCAAACCACTGGCCTTTAAGTCTATGCCGTGGATGCGCGCCAAGATTTCGCCGCACAAGAACGCCAGCTTCGGCCGTATTTGGTCTAACTCCGGCGCCTTAACAATTCGAGCGCCTAAAGTAAGACCCTCTAGCCACTGCATAATAAAGCCGCTGCCCAACCCGTCTTCAGGTCTCAGCACATGATGAATTTCAGGCTCTGGCACAGCATATTTAGCAGCTGTCTGCATGAGCAGCGCCTCCACCGCTAAGCCCGGATGCTGAGCCGTGATCTCGCCCTCTTCGCCACCGGATGCCCGCCGCATGGCAAGCTTTTCGGGGCCACCTTTAAGGGTCACTTCAATGCAGTAAGTTTCTTGGCTGGCGCCAGCGGACAAGCGCTCAACGCCGTCCAAACTGACAAAACCGTCAATCACCTTGGGCAATAACTGCCCAAGCAATTGGTCGAAGGACAACTTAGAGGCCCCCTCGTCACTCGATACTAAACTCATAAATACTAGCTTTCCTGTACGCCTTTAGGTGCCTTCTGGTTCATAAAACCAAATAGGTAGCCTGCAACTCGGCGCATTTGAATTTCTTCTGCCCCTTCTGTGATGCGATATCTACGGTGATGACGATAAATATGCTCAAACGGCTTATGCCGTGAATAACCTAGACCGCCATGTACTTGCATCGCTCTATCGGCAGATTCACAGCACAAACGGTTAGCCCAGTAATTACACATAGACACTTTGTCGGACACAGAAAACGCACCGTAGGTATCCATTTGCCATGCAGTTTTATGAATCAATGCACGCAACATTTCGCATTGGGTTTGCAATTCAACCAAGGGAAATTGAATACCCTGATTACTAGAAAGCGGCTTTCCGAAGGGCTTACGCTCTTTGGCATATTGAATAGATTCGTTAATACAAAATTGTGCAGCGCCCAACGACGATGCCGCCTGACGAATTCGATTTTCGTTAAAAAAGTGCTGTACCACACCTAGGCCTCTACCCTCGCCACCAAAAATAGACGCGTTAGGCACGCGAACATCTTTCATAGATACCCGGCCATGGTCCGTGGGCATATTGAAGGTCCACAACATTTCCTCAACCGCAAAACCTTCGCTTTTAGTTGGGGTTAAAAATGCGGTGATGCCATTGCCGTCCCCGGCTTTGCCGCTGGTACGGGCAAAAATCAGATCGTGCTTGGCTTTGTGAATACCAGTATTCCAAGTTTTGGAGCCGTTAATTATCCACTCATCACCATCACGTACCGCAGTGGTTTCCATATGGGTGGCGTCAGAGCCGTGATCTGGCTCGGTGATACCAAAGGCAAAACCCATCTTGCCTTCAGCTAGGCCATCAATCCATTCCGCTTTTTGCTCGTCTGTGCCGTATTCAATCATCAGCAACAAACCAACATTGTTACCCACTATAGAGTGCTCGTTTTGCAAATCGTTATGTAAACCTAAGCCCTTTGCAGCAAAGTGCTCGCGGATTATGGCCATACCCAAATTAGTGCCTTCCTGACCGCCATATTCTTTCGGCAGCGGATAACGGTAGTGCCCGGCGGCGTCCGCACGGCGCTTGGCTTCTACCAGCAATAATTCCCACTCTTCGTTGGGTAGACCATTGCGCTCCCAGTCTGTTCGCGCATCTTCACGGCGATGATCAAAGAAACGAATATTGTCGTTTTCTTGTTCTAACGGCTTAATTTGATCTTCAATAAATTGATCGAGCTCGGCCAAGTAAGCCTGCATTTCTTGTGGAATATCAAAGTTCATCTCTCTCTCCTAACTACTTATTGTCTTTATGTTTTGATTCTGTTTTCAAAGGCATTTTGCAACCCCTGAATTTTTAATCCGCAAAGGGCATCCTTCTATTTCCTCAACTTGATCCGCTTCTGCCAGTCCCCAAACAATTGCGCCACGCATAAACTGGCGAAACTGCGGTTCTTGATAAGTGGCCGGCGTATGCCCCAAAGCGCTGTACAACACCTGACCTTGCCCTACTTCGTGCCACCAAACCAGCGGATGATCTTCACCCATTGGGCTTTTTTCTGGGTCATAGGTGGACTCATCAATACTCACCAGCACGTTCGTTTTATCTCGTGGACTGGCGCTAAAGTTATACCACTCGTCACTGCGTTGCCAAACTCTGGGTAAATGTGCAGTGGCTGGGTGACTCTGGTCTTCAACAAGCAAATCAGCGGGTTGAATATGTGCGGTCATCGGGTGATCAACAAACTGTGCCTTGAGCACCTGGTTGAAATACCAATTCCATTCGTAACCTTGGTCGCCACCCGCGGCGTGCTGCGCAATCAGGGAGCCACCAGATTCAACATAGTCTTTAAGTGCCAAACGCTGTTCATCGGTCCAAACCGTACCGCTTTTATGATTAAGAATAATCAGCTGAAAACGACTGAGATTTTCTAGGCTAAATACAGCCGCATTCTCGGTGTGATAAAACTGCCAGCCATTCTCAGCGCCTAGCTCATCCAGCATTTGGATAGAAGCGGGAATGCTTTGCAGGTGGCGGTAACCATTGGTTTTAGAAAAACTTAAAATAGCGACATCGCCCAAATCTTGGGGCAGTTGTGGCGCCTGTGTGTCAAATACAGGCGCCCGAAACAGCTGAGGCTGGCTGTAGATTGCGCGGACATAAATCCAGTTTTGGTACAAAAGCACCGAAATAACCACCACAACTACGCCTACCCCATAGCGCCGCCAGGACATTAAATTGCGCCAGCCTGTAACTGCGTGACAGCATAGTCTACGGCCCTAGCTGTGAGCGCCATATAAGTCAGAGACGGATTCACACACGAGGCCGAGGCCATGGCAGAACCATCGGTAACAAACAGATTAGACGCGGCGTGGGCTTGGTTGTGGGCATTAAGAACAGCCTCTTTGGGATCATGCCCCATGCGTGCAGTACCCATCTCATGAATGGCCGCGCCGCCAACCATTTCGGTATTGTATGGATCAATCCGCGTTGCCCCAGCAGCCTTGAGCATCAGCACAGCCTGTTCCACTAAATCTTCGCGATGGCGTTTTTCGTTCTCACCAAACTCGAAGTGAAAGGTCACTTGTGGAATACCAAAACGGTCTTTTTTGCTCTTATGCAATGCAACAGTGTTATGGGCGTAAGGCAGAATTTCACCAAAGCCACCCAAAGTCATATACCAAGGGCCGGGCTTGCGCAGACCTTCTTTAAATTCAGCCCCAAATCCGGGAGTTGCCTTTGACATAGAGTCCCAAGACAAACGCCCAGCTCCACCTTGGTAGCCATAACCCCGAGTAAAACCTAGACCGTCATCGCCCTCTACATTTCTAAAGCGCGGAATGTAGATGCCGTTGGGTCGATTGCCGTAAGGATAATATTCCTCAAAACCGGGCATTATGCCTCGAGCGCCCGCTCTATAAGTGTGGTCCATCATGTAACGACCGAGCGCTCCGCTTTCATTAGCAAAGCTAATGTCGCTGTTAGCGTGCGTTGAATTCATCAAAATCTGCGTTGAACCAACAGTGGAGGCACAGAGGAAAATCAACTTGGCTGAATAACGACTGCGCTCGCCGGTTACCGTATCAATGACCTTAACCGCGCTGACCCGCTTGGTATCCGGGTCATACTCTAAACTCTCAACCAGAGCGTTCGCCCGCAAATCAAAATTGCCCGTGGCTTTGGCCGCTGGCAGGGTACTAGACAGCGAGCTGAAATAAGACCCGGTACTGCAACCGCGATGGCAGGGACCACAATAATGGCAGGCGGCCCTACCCGGTAGCGGTTCAGTTAACGTCGCAGTACGCCCAATGGTCATTGCTCGGCCTTCAAAATTATCTGCAATTGCACTGGCCACATGACGCTCAACCACGTTCATGTCCATAGGCTTTTGAAATTCACCGTCCGGCAACTGATCCAGACCCATTGCCTGACCGCTGACCCCAATAAATTTCTCAACATAGGAGTACCAAGGCGCCAAATCTTTGTAGCGAATGGGCCAATCAATACCAATGCCCTCTTTCTTGTTCGCCTCAAAATCTAAATCGCTCCAACGGTAGCTCTGGCGCGCCCATAACAAAGAACGGCCACCCACAACATCGGCTCGCACCCAGTGAAATGGATCTTCCTCATTATAATCGTAGGGATTCTGCTGGTCGTTATTCCAAAAATGCCGGGTGGTTTCATCAAACGCATAGGACGTGGATTGAATCTCATACTCGTCGTTATATAGCTCCCGAGGACGCATGCCTTTGTTATTACGCTCCCAAGGTGGCTCGTGCTCGCCCACATAACCGGTGCCGTGTTCCAAGGGTTTGCCGCGTTCCAGCATCAGCACCTTTAGGCCTTTCTCGCTGAGTTCCTTAGCGGCCCAACCACCCGTGATGCCGGATCCGATGACAATGGCATCCACTTGCTGAGTTGTTTCTAGCTTGCCCATAGTCGGCCCACCTCACTAAACTTATAATCGCCGTCGTAGAAACCGGGCATGGGAAGGTATTTGCGTTCTATCGTCGCACCAACTTCAGATGTATAGTAACCAGTCACCGTTAACTCTTTGATTTTTATGAAAAAGCCTTGGTCAGACCTGCCAGGCGCGAAGGGGTCGGCCACAGGCTCTCGAGCCTCGGCGGCTTGCAGCAACGCCACCTGCTGGGGCTCTTTCAGCGCAATGAAAGGCTGCGCATAGGTACTCTGGGCCTCGTCCAGTATCTGCGCCAAGCCGGCAAAAAAGACTTCGCGCTCATCCTCTGTGTACCAAACGGAAATGACATAATCGAGGAATTCATCTACGCCTGCCTCAATGGCACCCGGCGTATCTGTGGTTGGAATAATGAGATCGGCGCACCGATAAACTGCGGCGCGTTGCTCATCTGTCATGACGCCCGCCACAGCAACACGCTGAGCAGCAGGCACTTCTAGCGCTTGAGAACACGCATGCGAAACTGCGCCCCCTAGCACCACGGCCAAACTTTTTAGTACCTCACGTCGCTGCATAAAACCCCTCTACAATTCAATCGCTACTGGGCATTTTCCACCCCAAAAACTCAACCAAACCAAACCAAACCAAACCAAACCGACCCTGCGCTGCCGCCATAACCCGCTTCAAATGCTAAAAGATCACAGGCTAGTGCTTTTAAGCATCTCGCTAAAACCTTTGAGTTAGCCCTCTAACGCTGCTTTTTGCTGGCCACGTTCTCTTAACCACACTATCGCGAAAACTGGCACCAATGCCAATGGGATAACGGCGACCACTTGGAACGATTCAACGGATGCAACGCGAATGACGGTTGCCAGTTCATCGCCACTCAAACCACGTAGCGCATCTACCCCACCTGCCGCAGAAATTTTGGCGCCGTCAAAAATTGCCCCCATATAAGGCAATACAAACTGAGTGGCCAAACCACCAGCGAAGCCCATGAGGCCAAGCATTAATGCGCCGCCGGCTGGGTACCTCTCAGCTACGCAGCCGAGCATGGTGGGATACATATAACAGATGCCCACAGCCCAAATGGTTGCTGCTGCAAATGCGGTAAGCGGCGAGTCCGCCATGGCAAGTAGATACAAACCAGGCGCGGCAAGGGCACAACTAAGGGTCAATAAGCCGGGACTAGAAATTCGGCTGACCACTGGACCAGCAAAATGCCGACCGACAAAAATGAGCAAATTGACATATATGAGCACCCAAATTCCGGGCATTCCAACAATATTGGTCAAAGCTAAATTTACCCACTGGCCCGGAGCGAGTTCTGCGGTCACTGTGCCCATCATGCACAAAAACCAAATGATGAAACCAGGAGAAGTGCGTAATTGAGCCCACATGTCGCCGTATGACAGGCCCATGGCCACCCGCTCAGTGACCGGAAAATCTGCCTTCAGCGCCAAGACCACCAAAACAACAGCAGGCACCATCAAAATAAGTAGATTGATCTGCCAAATCCAGCCCAGTTGAGCGATAAGCAAGCCCAACAACCCACCGGCAACAATACCCGCAGGCCACCAAGCGTGGAGAATATTTAGGCGGTGGGTTTTCTCCTTCGGATAAATAGCCGCGACCAAAGGGTTGGTGGCGGCCTCAACTGCCCCCCAACCTAAGCCAGTGAGCAATAGACCGCCATACACCAGCCAATAAGCGCTCGTGGAAGGCTGCATAAGCGATGCAGCCACTACAGCAATACTGCCAAAGAAATAGCCCGCCGCTGCAAACAACAACATGCGGCGCATGCCGATCAAGTCGACCAAGGCAGCACCAAACAGCAGCGTCAGTGCAAATCCTATAAAGGTGGCTGCCAGCACTTCGCCGACCATGGTCGCAGATCGCGCCAGATCCAAGACGTTGAACAAATCGGCCTGTAGATCTCCAGCAATGGCGGCGCGAACAGCAAACCCAAGTCCAATCATAAAGATGGCTAAATTCGACAGTACAAACAGCAAACGCCTGTTCGTAGCTTCCACTTCAGTCCCCTCAGACATACCACTTCCCCAATAAACCTTGGCGCGCTTTTATGCGCCAAATGTTAAGACAGCATCACGCTTATGTGAGCACGCTTCTGACCCGACAAGTGAGCAGCCTGCCAATCCCGCCTTGCGAGCGACCACCACTGCACTTAAGGCGAACATATACCTTCGCCCTTCATTCTCTACTATTTGACCCGAACAACAACACTAGACATGTAGATTTTCTGTGCACAGCAATTAGAACTAAAGCCATGTCACCTCACTCCCAAACAAAGACCGAATAGCGAACCGCCCTTGCAAAATCCCAACACCCGCGACAGCATGACAAAACTGCTTGAGCGAAAACGCAAGCCAAACCTTTGGCCTAGGAAAAAAATGAAATACATATGGATAGGGTTAGGTTGGCTATTTGTGCTGCTCGGCGTAGCAGGTATCGTTTTACCGCTACTACCCACTACACCTTTCTTACTATTAGCGGCCATATGCTTCAGCCGCGGCTCTCAGCGAATGCACGACTGGCTGGTGAATCATCCAACATTAGGCCCCCCCATAGTTAACTGGCAAACCAACCGCACAATTACTCGAAAAATTAAAGTTGTAGCCCTACTCTCAATGGGCGGTCTGTTGGGCATTAGCCTTTTGCTGGGTATCAATGAAAAAGTGTTGTTATTACAAGGCGTAGTGCTAAGCATTGTTGGCATATTTTTGTGGCGGCAGAAAGAGCCGGAGGGGCCAGAAAATTTGAGCTAGCCCTATCCCTGCATGAGCAGCATAAGTTAAAGATAATTTGCACGAATGCTCGCAAGACACCGCGCTGGGAGAGCAGTCACCGCTTAACCAAAGACTCCACACCCAAAGACTTTAGATGCCACCCACCCTTAGCGTAGAGGCACTATCACTAAAACTGCGAAAATTTTGCCGCTTGCAGGCAAAGTGCTACTCTGCGCCAGATCTTTCAAGGCAAATTAGGATTTTGATGTTTCTAGCTTTTGTTCAAAACGCGACTCTAAATCTTAAAGCAATCTGCTGAAGTCGAACCCTCCGCTATTTACATCAAATAAGGCATGTAGAACTTTCGTTTCATCACCGCGGAGCATTTCTGCCCCCCACTGTTTTTCGTAATCTACTCCTTCTAGCAATAAACGCAGCCAACGCATCCCGTTTTTGTAGATCTCCTCTGACACTCCAGAGTTAATCAACTCCTGTCTTTTTTCAGCAACCCACCTCTTCGGTTTTAATGCAGAATAACCATAACGCTTAGGCGCCATGACTTCCTTCCAACTCCGACGCCACTCTAAAGTTCATCCGATTTGAGCGCGTATTGTTAATCCGATTAATCATAAAGCTAGCCGTCCTTGTTAATTTTGCTATATCCCTCCAGCGGTCTAGGCCAACTTATAAAAGCTAAAGCAAATTCCGGGTAGGAGTTGATTACTTTTCATACACGATCCCAAACAATTCACATCGTACTTCTGTTGACTGACGCATAAAGTTATCTCCTTACTGTTCCCGGCTAGGTTTAAAACCTTGTTCACTAATCTTCCGAAATTCAGTTGACTCACATTCTATTAGGATCAGATGCGATAGTCGGCATCTCTCCCTCGCACTCAGTCGAAATTTTCTAACCGTTTGCCTCAAACAGTTCTATGACGCTATCCGATGGATCAACGCAGAGCGCCTGTTTGCCATCTGGCCTACCTACGATTTCACTACTAAAGTCAACACCCTCAGACAAAAGGCGGGTAACTAGCTCCTCAAGATTTGCTACGAGTAAAACAAACCGCGCCCACCCACCAGGTAACGGTTTTGCACCATCGGGTATTGGTTTAGAAGCCGATACTTTGGGACCAGCAAGCCAAAGTTCTATATCACTAAATGAGACTGCGCAGATTTACTCTTCTATTACATTGGCAACCTTTATATTTTTCAGGTCTAGCGCACTTGGCGCCGATGAATTTGCTAAAGATCATGGGGCTTTACAGTACTTTGACGCGGAGCGCATGAGTGTTACCCCAATGTGGTTGCAGGTTTGGGCAGCTGCAATGGGGCTTACCTGTGCCATTGGCCTATTTGTATTTGCTTAGAAGCAGCCCATTGCGCGCTGGGTAGCAGGCGGATTTATTGTTTCGGCATCTCCTGGCGAGGCCGTATTTGCAGCGCTGGGTTTACCCTTTCTCTCAGGCGCTATCGCTATTATGCATATTGTTTGCTGGACCCCAGCGCTGGTGCTTTTACTGACTAGAAGACCTTTTTTTGACCCAGAACAGGGCCGATGGTTCAGAATATGGTCAGGGGCGCTAACGTTTATAATTAGCTTTTCGTTAATTTTCGACATGCGCGACGCAGCGATTTATATCGCGCACTTCGCGGGCGCCTAGCGTCTTTAAAGCCTGTACAAGAATGAGAGACTCTTTGTTGAGCCCCTAATTTCGATTCTCGCTCAAGACTTAAAAGACAAATTTGGGCCAGCCTCTACCTAGATTTAGTTCCTAACCCTAGGTTCTTTGCTTTATCACCTATGAACACCAAAAAAGTTTAGGGCTTCAGTCTCTCCCCTTGCCTTTTGCCTTCCTCCCTCTTCGTTTAATTTCTTTGCAAAAGTACTACTGGTATCTGGCGATCTGTCTTTTCTTGATACTCAATATATGGCGGCCAAATTTCAGCTAACGCATCCCACATGGCTTGACGACGCTCGTCTGTGATTGTTATCGCTGTGGCTGAAAATTTATCTGCGGCTACCTGCACTTCTACCGCAGGATTTGCGTCCAAGTTGATATACCAACTAGGATGATCTGTGTGGCCGCCTTTGGAGGCGATAATGACAACGTCGTCACCATGTTTCCCATAAATCAGCGGCAGCATACGAGGCTCTCCACTTTTACGGCCTGTAGTGGTTAACAACAGCGTTGGTACGCCGCGCCAGATGTGCCCGTCTTCACCATCTGTGGCCAGATAGTTTTTCATATGTTCTGCTGCCCAATCTGGCAATGTACTTGTACTCATATTTTTCTCCTTGTTTTTCGTTCTTTGTTAGTAATTTTGCTAACGGCCTTATCAACTCGTTGTAAAACCCTCACCCTAGCGCGCACGATTAATTTGTAAATCTCGCTCTGGCTCTAATCAGCGCAACCAACGGCAGCATAAATATCGCGCCAGCGATTAGTCCACTGACCACCCCACCCCCTCGCGGATTAACCAAATTCCAGACTACCATAGCAATCACCACCTGGGCTGCGTACACAGCGGCCCAGGGCCACATCCACCGCTTCATGCCGGCAAATCCGTAAGCTCCGGCTGCGTAGATCATCCAGTGTAGAGGTTCTGTGGCCTTGGCCCACCACCCGGTTAACGCAAAACCAAACCATATCTCGTGATCGTTAGTCGCCGGTTTATAAAACATGTCAAAGGGCATATAGATAAATGTCATGTATAGGCAAAAATAGAAAATCAAATTCATCCATACCGGCCTAATGGCCCAATCGGCTTTTATGCGTAGCCATACGGTCTCATTGCTATTCACTGATTACCCTCGTCCTTGACTGTTTCATGGCAAACAATAGTCTATACCCGATTGGGTAGAGACTGATGAGAGAAAAATGCCTGAATATTTGCCAGAGCGCAGTTGCCCATAGCCTCCCGAGTTTCCCGCGTGCCGCTGCCCATGTGCGGCAACAATACCACCTGCTGCAAATCCATCAGGGCTTGTGACACATTTGGTTCATCCACAAACACGTCTAACCCCGCCCCAGCGATGATCCCAGTGCTCAGCGCGGTCACCAAATCAGCTTCGTTAACAATATCGCCCCTTGCCGTGTTTATTAAATGCGCGTGGGGTTGCATACGCTTGAGCTTTGCTAAGTTAATAAGGTTCTGAGTTTCAGGCGTTGCAGGGCAATTAATGCTGACAAAATCTGCGCGCTGTAACAGCTCGTCAATCTCACACCGCACTGCACCCAGCTCTATCTCTTCAGACTGAGGCCTAGGATTTCTCGCGGTGTATAAAATCGACATGCCAAAACCATGATGAGCCTGACGCGCCAATGCAGTGCCAATACGCCCCATGCCAATAACACCCAGCGTTTTACCAGTGACTTGTGTGGACAGCATATGCGTGGGCCGCCAACCGTCCCAACCACCGGCGCGAACCAGACGTTCGCCCTCTCCTGTTCTCCGCGCACTGGTGAGCAACAGAGTCATGGCGATTTCCGCAGTGGCATCGGTCAGTACGCCGGGGGTATTGGTCACTACCATGCCCTGAGTCTTTGCTGCGCTGACATCTATGTGATTGAAACCCACACCAAAGTTTGCGAGCAAACGTGTACGTACATTGGGCGCTGAGAGTAATTGCGCGTCGATATTGTCTGTTACTGTGGGGCACACAACGTCGCCATCTAGCAGTGCTTGGGCAAGTTGCTCGCGACTCATGGGCTGGTCACTGGCGTTTATGCGCAGATCAAATAGCTCAGCCATTTTCGCTTCAATGGCTTCGGGCCAGCGCCGGGTCAGCACCACTACGGGTTTTTCACTCACTATTTTCACTCTCTCAATGTTCGCCTTTGTGGTTGGCGGTAAAGTTAACAACAGGCTCACGGCATTTCAGGCTGTATTAAATCACCCCGACCTGCATTTTACCTTTCCTGCAAGATATTATTCTTACGCTGGTAGGAATAAACTAGATTGCATAATTTTTTGTTATTTGCGACGGGGAAAAAAACAATGAGCAAGGCATATCAGCACTTTATCAACGGCGAGGTGGTACAAGGCACCTCTGGTCGCGCCAGCGACATATACAACCCTTCATTGGGCGAGGTCTCCGGTACGGTTAGCCTTGCCACTACTGGAGAGGTCGACGCGGCCATTGCAGCGGCCCAGGCAGCATTCCCTGAATGGTCCGGCATGAACCCCCAGCGCCGCGCAAGGGTTATGTTCAAATTCAAATCCTTAGTTGAAGCTCATGCAGACGAGCTAGCGCTGATTTTGTCTGAAGAACACGGCAAAGTACTGGCTGACTCTCACGGCGACATTCAGCGTGGGCTAGATGTGATCGAGTTCGCCTGTGGCATACCCCACCTTATGAAAGGCGAATATACCCAGGGCGCTGGCCCTGGCATTGACGTTTACAGCATGCGCCAAGCCATTGGCGTGGTCGCGGGCATTACGCCATTTAACTTCCCGGCAATGATCCCAATGTGGATGTTTGGTGTGGCAATCGCTACCGGCTGTACGTTCATTCTTAAGCCATCGGAAAAAGATCCCGGTGTACCCATGCGGTTGGCAGAACTGATGCTGGAAGCGGGTGCGCCCCCGGGGGTATTGAACGTGGTGAATGGTGACAAAGAGGCAGTGGATGCCATTATTGCAAACCCATCTGTCCGCGCAGTGAGTTTTGTTGGCTCGTCTGATATTGCCCACTACGTGTATCGCAGTTGCGCAGAGCACGGCAAGCGTGTGCAAGCCATGGGCGGCGCTAAGAATCACGGTATTATCTTGCCAGACGCAGATATGCAGCAGGCGGTTCAGGACATCACCGGCGCAGCCTACGGATCTGCTGGCGAGCGTTGCATGGCCTTGTCCACTGTTGTGGCGGTGGGTAATGAGACCGGTGATCGCTTTGTAGACGCTATGACTAAAGAACTCGATAAGCTTAAAGTCGGCATATCCACTGATCTCAAGGCAGATTATGGCCCGGTGGTTTCTTCCGTACATAAAGAGAAGATTGAAAACTACATTCAAATGGGCGTAGACGAAGGCGCAGACCTCATTGTTGATGGTCGTAACTTTTCTCTACAAGGCTACGAAAAAGGCTTTTTTGTCGGTCCTACGCTTTTCGACAACGTAAAGCCCACCATGCAAAGCTACAAAGACGAGATTTTTGGACCCGTACTGCAAGTGCTCAGAGAAGACAATTTTGAATCAGCCCTGCAACGGCCTTCCGAACACCAATACGGTAACGGCGTAGCCATCTTTACCCGTAGCGGCGGTGCAGCCAGAGACTTCGCGCAAAGAGTGAACGTGGGCATGGTTGGCATTAACGTACCCATTCCGGTGCCTGTGGCCTATCACAGCTTTGGTGGATGGAAGCGCTCGGCCTTTGGCGATGCCAACCAACACGGTATGGAAGGCGTGCGTTTTTACACCCAGACTAAAACTGTGACTCAGCGCTGGCCTGATGGTGAAACGCAAAATGCAGCGTTCTCTATACCAGTTATGGAATAGTAACTGGCCGCTAGGATGACAAGGCCCAAGAGGTGGGCCCTGAATAGAGCATAGAGCTTTGCTTTTGAATAGCTGGCAAACCAGCTACATCAGCGCGCTATTTCAACTAGCAATCACAACTAGCTATCACAACTAAGTCAGGCCGTTCACCGGTATCAATGCACCATGAATGGCCTTAGCGGCATCTGAACCCAGAAAACAAACCACCTGACCCAAGTCTTCAGGGTCTACCCAAAGACTGAAATCCGCATCCGGCATATCTTGCCGATTTCTTGCGGTATTGATCACACTAGGCAGCACGGCGTTAACGTTGATACCGTGGCCTTTCACCTCTTCGCTGAGTGACTCAGTCAAGCGCATCACGACAGACTTAGACGCCAGATAAGCGCCCATATTCGGCCCGCCTTTTAGTGCACCTACGGCGCCTACGTTTATGATTCGGCCACCGCCGTTGGCGAGCAAGCGCGGCGTGGCAGCAGATAACACCCTGCGCAAAGTGGTGACGTTAATATCAAACAGCGCATCCCAAAGAGCGTCATCCGTTTGGTGCACCTCTGGCCCCATATCAAAACCACCGGCAATATTGGCAACAATATCGAATGGGCCAATGGCCTCGAAACATGCCTCTACATTATCCGAGTCGGTCAAATCTACGCTAAAGGTCTGACCAAGATCTGACTGAAAATCTTCAATCACATCAAGTAAAACCACCTCTGCACCTTGGCGCTTGGCCACTCGGGCGACACCCGCACCTAGGCCACCCGCAGCGCCAGTAATGACCATTTTCTTTCCAGTAAGCGGCATAAATTTTCCTTAACCAATAAATTCAGTAGCGTTCATATCATACCGCCCACTCATCAGATAGTAAGTAGCGATTAGGAAGAGATAATGCGCTTAGCGCCGTTGTTGAATTTTTACTGGGAGCCTATAGAAACTGGGCCTACCAGAGCACTCAGCCAGCAATATTGAGCACAGCTATAATTCAACAAATGACCGTGGAAAACGTTGCTCATGAGGCATGTATTGCGCATTCGGCATACGCGACCCAATCCACTACACTGCCCCTCATCAATCATTTAGGAGAAGAACCATGTTGCCACGAATTTTAGCCGGACTAGTGGGTTTGGTATTAGCGTCTACTGCCGTAACTTGGGTCATTGATCCTACTGCCGCCGCACTCAGCTTAGGTATGCCGCTACTGGACGGCATTGGTCGCAGCACGCAAATTGGCGATATGTCCTCTTTCTTTGTTGGCGGCACTCTCTTGTGTTTTCTTGGCGCTATTCGTCAGCAGGGTCATTGGCTACAGGCAGCCGCTCTGTTACTCGCTCTTACCGCGATATTCCGCACCCTAGCCTGGGCCGTTCACGGCGCAGACCTCGCGGTAGTATTTATCGTTGCAGAGGTAGTTATGTCGGCAATTTTGTTGTTCAGCGCCATGCAAATGAACAAAGCTCAGGCCTCTCCTGAAGCCGAGGCACCAGCTGAGTAATCGCTTTTAGATCGGGTGGGATTTCTCGGGGATCACTCTGAGATTTCTCAGGCATTACTCTGAGGTACTCTGTATTAAAGAGCGGCTTACTCAGACGGTATTGTCACCACAAGGCCGTCCAAGTCCTCACTTAATCTAATCTGACACGCAAGTCGGCTATTATCCTCAAGCCCAATTGCGTATTCCAAAAGATCCACCTCATCGCGATGAGGCTTGGCTAACTTTTCAACCCAAGAGGCATCTACCCAACAGTGGCAGGTACAACAGGTACAACCGCCACCACACTGACCAATAATTCCAGCCACACCGTTGTCTACAGCAGCGTCCATAAGAGAGTCTCCTACAGGTGCTTGCACTTCATCACGGCGGCCATCGGGCTGAACAAATACTACATTTATCATGCCGCTATTCTACTCACATCCGTCACCTAATAAGACACCTCAGCTGCGCAAATACCTCCCGCACTCGCTTTGCGCTGCCTGCCCAGCTAGTATTAGCTGCTTACTTTTTGAGGGGAAATTGCTTTGATCATTGGACTCACCGGTGGCATTGCCTCGGGTAAATCAACAGTTGCCAGCACCTTAGGGCGTTGGGGTGCCTACGTTATTGATGCCGACAAGCTTGGTCATAGCGCCTATGTCAGCGGCACCCAAGCGTTCACCGATGTTGTGGCGGCTTTTGGCGACGACATTGTTGGCGCAAATGGCGAAGTAGACCGGCGTTCGTTGGGGGGTAAAGTGTTTGGTAACCCAGAAGGGTTAAAGAAACTCACAGACATTGTCTGGCCTGCCATTATGCATATGGCAGAGAACGAAATAGCCTCAGCTAAGGCAGAAAAACCAAGCCGAGTTGTAGTTTTGGAAGCCGCAGTGCTCATTGAAGCTGACTGGCTGAGTTTGGTAGATCAGGTTTGGGTAACGGTAGTAGAACCCAGTGTCGCCATTGAACGCGCCAGCGCCCGAGATGGTGTGGACGCGGCGGCTGTCCAGGCGCGCATTGATGCCCAACTGAGTAATGACGCGCGCATTGCCAAGGCGCATCAGGTCATTCACAACGCCGGTGACCAAGATCATTTAATTGAACAAATACGGCCACTTTGGGCTGGCATCAGCGCCGCTTAACTAGACAGCAGGCAACAGGGAAGCACTATGATTTTAGATTTACACGCCCACTCCATTAAGTCCGACGACGGTCGCGCTAAGGTACAAAATTACTGCCAGTGGATTGCCGCAAAAAACATTCCTATTGATGGTTTTGTGCTTACTGAGCACCGTCAATTTGATAACGAATCGGACTACTCGGATTTGGCTGAAAAATTCGGCCTGACCATTCTTAAGGGTGCCGAGGTTGAAACCGAGTACGGCCATGTTTTGATTTTTGGTGTTACACCAGAACTGCAACAGGCCTTTGATTTCACCAACATTCACTTGAATTTGGCCGATGTGATTAACGCGTGCGACGCGCACAATGCCGTGGCGGTACCCTGCCATCCAGGGCGCAAGCGCGTGGGTATGTCTGCGCACCTAGAGGAATTTGGTGAGCCTGCTGGGGTGAATATTGTTGAGGTATTTAATGGTGGCAGTCGAGACGATGAGGACAAGGTCTCTCATGACATGGCTGAGCGCCTGAACTATAAGGGTGTGGGTGGCAGTGACGCGCATATTGTCAGCCATATTGGCCGTTGCGCCACCCAATTTGAGCAAGATATTGCCAACGAAACGCAGCTGGTTGCGGCGCTGAAATCTGGTGCTTTTGAGGCAATGAAGATAGCTGCAAAAGAGGATTAAGCTGAGCGGAAGTTATTGCAAACAATGGGAGTAGTCTTGCTACTCTAAGGGCACTTTCAATGCACTCTCAAACCCTCTCAAGCGTTCTCTAATCACACTTAAATCGCGCTTAAATCGCACTTAGGCCCACTTAAAGAAAACCCCGCCAAATACATGACAGGGTTTTTCAGGACTGACCTAAACCGGCTTCACCAAAGGAATAGACAACTCCTCGTACTCTTCCCAATCTAACGTCACTCTTTGACCAATATGTACGTCCGTCAATGGGTCGTCCACGCCGGTCACATTGGTTAAAAAACGTGGTCCTTCATCTAAATCCACATAGGCCACCGCATACGGCACCTTGGAACGAAAGAATGGGTGATAACTGAGTCTGACCACGCTAAAGGAATAAATGGTGCCTTGACCCTTTGAGGTCTTCCACTGCAAGTCGCCGTCTACACACCCCGTACAATGCGCACGTGGATGCCAAACAATGGTCTGACAATTGGCGCATTGCTGGTACTTAAATTCCTTGTTCTTGGTGGCGTGCCAAAAATCCGCGGTATCTAGCTCGGTGAGCTTAGGCATTGGCCGTGTGGGTACTTTCTTCTGCTCTTCAGCCATGATTAATCCCTCCCCAAAATTACTGTTGCCGCTGAGTGTCTGCCACCCAACATGCCACCGTTGCCATGTGCTACGGCAAGTTTTGCGTCATTCACTTGAGAAGATGACTCACCGCGCAACTGGCGTACCGCTTCAATGAGCAAGAATATGCCGCGCATACCCGGGTGATTGGAGGACAAACCGCCACCATCAGTATTCAATGCTGGACCGCCACTTTGGTCAAAGCGCAGACGCCCACCTTCTACCCAAGCACCGCCCTCGCCTTTGGCACAAAAACCTAAGTCTTCGAGCAAGGTTAAAACCGTTATGCTGAACGAGTCGTAAATCATGGCAATGTCGATTTCTGCGGGCGTTACGCCTGCTTCGCCAAAGGCCACGGGGGCAGATTCAACCCCGGCAGAGGAAGTTAAGTCCGCGCCATTTTGCGGATATTTGGTCGCCTCGCCTGTGCCCAAAATCCATACTGGGGTTTTGGCGCAATTCTTCGCCACGTCAGCAGACGCAATGACTACCGCGCCACCGCCGTCTGAAACCATACAGCACTCTAGTAAGTGGAGTGGGTCTGCAATCATGCGCGAGCCAACCACATCTTCAATGGTGGTTTCACGAATATTCAAAAACTCTAAGTCATTCATGGCCTGCACCGCTTCCGGATTACGCATGGCGTGATATCGGGTCGCGGTTGAAATTTCAGCCAATTGCTCGCTGGTGGTGCCGTAGTCGTGCATATGACGACGGGCGACCATGGCGTAGTTGGCAATCAGCGTTTGGCCTGCAAAGCTTTCCATGTTGTCTCCGGGGGCAACACCGCCGCCTCGCCCGCCGGCGCCAATAGCCATGGCGCTACTGTGTGCTGTGGAACCATAAGTGAGCAGTGCCACTTTAGCCTTGCCGTCTCGGATGGCTCTCAAGGCATGGGCTGCATGAAACTCATAGGAGCTGCCGCCAACGCCCGTAGTATCAATAACAGACGGCTTAATGCCAAAGTACTCTGAAATCATCAGGCCACTCATGGGCGCGCCTTCCGAGGCGTCATAAATTGCATCTACATCTGACCACGTTAGTCCTGCGTCAGCCAGTGCTTTGGCAGCACTCGCGGCTTTAATTTGCAAAGGATTAACCTTGCCTTCTACATCTCTAGACGGATATTCGTAAACGCCCACGATGGCTGCATCCCTACTTTGGGTCGCCATGTTCTCTCCCCTTTATTAAAACTCCAAACCCTGAGTCTAACCCGCGGGTATGGCTGGGCAAATAGCAAAACGCAAATTGCGCGTGGGAATATGGCTCCGCCGCGTAGAATAGCTCTGGTCAAATTTGCCAAATTTGCTGGCATACTTCTGTCAACAGACAGGTCAGTAGATAGACAGGCTAGGACTGCCAATGGATGCAAGAAGGGAGACAGCAAAATGAGCCAAACGCAATACACCCAGACGCAAATGCACTATGCAGATAGCGAGGTGACTGTGAGCGTCGCTAATGCGAGGGAGACAACCGGGTTAGTAGATTGGCAAACCAATGGTTTCAGCTGCATGCGGCACGAATCCTGCGTTACAGATTGGTCCGATGAGGACCACCTAAAGCAAATACACGTGCCTGAAATCGCCCAACTTGCCAAAGCGCTGAGTGGTTGCGATACCGTTATCGCTTACCCGCCCTTATTACGGAATCCGCGCATAGCAATGGAGATCGAAGACTTTGCGCCCATCCACTTTGTGCACTCGGATTTCACCCAGGACTATGAAGTGATGGCTCGGGACCCCAAAAGAGATTACCAGAACTTCCTGCAGCCCTTGCTTGAGGCACAGGGTTTAGCCCCAGATACGGTGGCTAAAGCATCACATATGCTGATGCTTCAATTTTGGCGCAACACTGGTCCTATTCAACCGCAAACCCCTCTGGCAATTTGTGACGCCCATAGCGTACCGGCTGAAGACCTAGCACCGGCCATGGTGGAATCCTACGGCGGCGGCGAATTTACCTTTCAAACCTTTGGTGTGCTGGGCACAAAAAACGCGCAGGCCCACCGCTGGTACACCTACCCGAGCATGACCCGGTCTGAGGTATTAGTGTTCCGCACCTTTGACAGTCGTCTGGCTGCCAGTGGCGATGCTTTTTGGACACCCCATAGTGCGTTTATAGACAACACGGTTGGGACCAATGCGCCGGCTAGAGAAAGTGTGGAAATGCGGGCGCTCTGTCTTTTTACGTAAGCCTTTTTAATAGGCCCTTTTAATAGGTCTTTTGCAACAGACCTTCCAATCTAGGCACTTTTAGGTCGGTTCTTTATGAGGTTTTTATGAGGATCTTTTTAGAGAATTCTTTTACGGAGGCTATTTTAAAGGTGGCTTTTTGGTGGGAGTACTAACCACCTCATAAACGTCAATCACCGCTGCCAATGGAGCCAGCGGCAACGTCAGCTAAGCCAACTTATTACGGCTTGTCTGGTGCCTGCTGAATAAGGCCGCCGAAGTGTCCCAAGCTTTGTAACTTAGTCATCATAGAACCGTCATAGGCGTCCTCTGGCGCTTCCCGCACTAGGCGATCTAGTACATGAGCGTCTTCACCGACCAAAATACGCCAGCGCCCTTCTTTTACGCCGTCTAATATAATTGAGCTGGCCTGAGCGGCTGAAGTGGGCGCTTTATCACGGAAGTCTTCTCCGCGTTGTTGAATCATCTGACGAATATGTTCATCCGGCACATTGCCCACGGGCATACCTCTCGCCAATAACTGCTGTCGCACAACATCCACTTCCTCGGCGGTTAACTCCATAGCACCATGCTTACCCAACACTTGCGATGTGTTAATCGCAATTGAGGTGCCAATGTGCCCGGGCATAACCACAGAGCATTTGATATGCGGCGCATTCACTTCTAGGTCTGTCATCAACGCTTCGGTGAAGCCTTTCACCGCAAACTTGGCAGCAGCATAAGCAGTATGCGGCACACCAGGACCCACACTGGCCCAAAAGCCATTCACCGAGCTGGTGTTAATAATATGCCCCTCGGTACTTGCCAATAGAGCTGGCATAAATGAGCGGCAGCCGTAGTAAACCCCGTACCAACAGACTGCGAAAGTGCGTTCCCATTCGTCTTGATCGCCGGCAACAAAGCCACCGCCGCCGCCAATACCCGCATTGTTAAAGAGCAGGTTAATGTGCGCAACATCATGTTGAGCTAACACCTCATCACGAAAATTATCCAACTGGGTTTGGCTACTGACATCACAGATATGCGAAGTAAGGCGTTGATCGTTCTGCGCATTAGCGAGCTTTTGCGTTTGGGCCATATTCGCTTCTGACACATCACACATAGCCACGTGCGCGCCAGCTTGAATGAGCTGGCACACCAACTCACGGCCCATGCCAGTGCCGCCACCAGTTACAACCGCCATCTTGCCTGCAAAATCTTGCATAAAACTCTCCCTGATTAATCTCTGATTTGGTTCAAATTCTCAATGTTTATTTGGCTATCACTACTATTTCGTGATCGCTCGTAAATGCTTCGATAACGTCTTGTCTGATATTAAAACTTGTTTGTGTAAATTAGTAAGCGATGTTCTAACAATCGCCTGTGTATCCACTTCAAAGTGCGCGCGCAAAGCGGGCCTCGACTCTGAGAGACCAAAACCATCGGTACCCAATACTTCATAGCCTTCTGGCATCCATGCAGCAATACCCAAAGCTAGCGAGGCCATATAATCTGTCACAGCCACAAACGCGCCTGTTGCGCCCCCAAACATCTGTTCTAGATTCGAAATCTGCCGATTTTTAGCACCCGCATCGCGGTTACTGCGATCAACCGCCATTGCCTGACGCTGTAGTTCAACAAAACTCGTCATGCTCCAAATGGCAACGTTAAAGCCCATCTTCTCAAGCTGGGAAGCTGCCGCGGATACCTGCTGCATAATGCTGCCACTAGAGAGCAAATGGATTTGCGCTGGCGCATCACTCGTGCGACTAAAACAGTAACCGCCCCGCAAAATACCTTGCACCAACGTATCTTGAGTTTGATTCGACGCTGCCAGCACCTCGGCAATATCTGGCATCAGATGATTTTCGTTATACAACGTCAGATAATAAAATATGTCCTCTTGCTCTTCGTACATGCGGCGCATGCCCTCGCGAACAATCACTGCCACCTCGTAGCCAAAAGCTGGATCATAGCTGAGCAAACTTGGCACCGTGCTGGCCAAAATGTGCGAATGGCCGTCCTGGTGCTGCAAGCCTTCGCCATTCAGCGTTGTTCGTCCCGCGGTACCGCCAAGCAAAAAGCCCTTACACATCATGTCGCCACAACTCCAAATCATGTCGCCAACACGTTGAAAACCAAACATGGAGTAAAAGATATAAAACGGAATCATGGGTAGGCCATGTACGGAGTACGCGCTGCCCGCCGCCATAAAAGAGGCCATCGCCCCTACCTCGCAAATACCTTCTTGCAAAATCTGGCCGTCATTGGCTTCGCGATAAGGCAGCAAACTGTCTGCATCCACCGGGCGGTATTTTTGCCCGTCCGCGGAGTAAATACCTGCTGCCTTAAACAAACCATCCATACCAAAGGTCCGCGCTTCGTCTGGCACTATGGGCACAATGTATTTGGCCACTTCAGGCATACGCAGTAGCGATGACATCAGTCGCACCATAACCATAGTGGTAGACACTTCACGCTTACCACTACCCGCCAAAATTTCTTTGAAACGCTCTAAGTCGGGAATTTGCAGTGGCGCGCAACTGACATTTCTATTCGGCAGGTAGCCATCTAACTTTTCGCGCTGCTCACGCATATAGATCAATTCAGGAGAATCTTCAGCTGGACGATAAAACTGTGCCGCCATGGCCGCTTTATCATTTAAAGGAATACCCAATTCTTTAGCGACTGTAACGCGCTCTTCGACGGGGATGTTCTTATATTGGTGCGCAGTATTTTTACCCTGAGCACCCATGCCATCTCCCTTTACAGTTTTCACTAAAATGACTGTGGGTTTGCCGGTGGGCTCACTGGCTTTTGCGAAAGCCGCAAAAATTTTCTTCTGGTCTTGGCCACCGCGCTTAATGGCTTTTACTTCCTCATCGGTGAGGGTATTCATCATCTGCTCTAGCGCAGCATTACCTTCAACCCAATGCTCGCGCTGAACATCGCCGGGTAGCACAGAATACATCTGATAATCGCCATCTAAACACTCGTCCATGCGGCGTTGCAGTACACCCTCACTGTCACGACTGAGCAAGGCATCCCAACCGCTGCCCCAAATGACTTTCAACACCTGCCAATCTGCGCCGCGAAACACCCGCTCTAACTCTTGAATTATCTTACCATTACCTCTAACAGGTCCGTCTAGTCTTTGTAAGTTACAGTTAACCACTAAGACCAAATTATCTAATTTTTCCCGGGCGGCGATATTTATAGTACCCAGCACTTCGGGCTCGTCGGATTCGCCGTCGCCAATGAAGCACCAGACTTTACCGCTAGCCGCCTCTTTAAGCCCACGGTTCTCCAAGTACTTGGCGAATCGTGCCTGATAAATAGCTGCCGGGGTTGAAAGCCCCATAGACGCATTAGGCACTTCCCAAAAGTCTGGCATGCTGCGTGGGTGCGGATAAGACGATAGCCCGCCGCCCTCGCCTAATTCTTGACGGTAATTTTTGAGGTGCCTTTCACTCAGTCTGCCCTCTAGAAATGCACGTGCGTAAATGCCAGGTGCGGCATGCGGTTGAGGCAATAGCATGTCTACTGCACCACGGTTATTGCTTGCGCCTGCACCGCGAAAGAAATGGTTAAAACCCACTTCCAACAGGGTGGCACAAGACGCATAAGTGGCAATATGGCCGCCAACGCCAATGCCTTTATCTTGAGCCTGCAAGACCATAGCGATGGCGTTCCAACGAATGATTTTTTCAATGCGCTCTTCCAACGCCAAATTGCCGGGGTATGCGGGTTGAGACTCAGGCCCAATAGTGTTGCGATACGGAGTGTTTAGGGTAGCTTCATCGAGGGGAATATTCAGGCTCAACACATGATCTTGTAGGCTGCGCAAAATCTCGCGGACCCCTGCTTCACCGTACTCGCCCAAAATATCGTCTATGGCCTGGGCCCATTCCGCTTTGTCTTCCGACAAAAGGGAGTGCACTTCCATTCCAAGCCTGTCCTTTGCGCCGCTCATACTATTTACTCCAAATGCTTAAGCAAGGGCTTCGCGTACGCGCTGCGCATGGGTTTCTAGCACAGCGAAATCTGCCATATTTCGGGCGTGCATGCCAATGTCTAGACCGTCAGCACGAGGCAGGATATGAAAGTGTAGGTGAAATACAGTCTGCCCGGCAGGCGCGCCATTGAGCTGGGCAATCATGATACCTGGCGAATCAAAGGCTTGTTTAACCGCCGCAGAAACGCGCTGCACGGTGGCTATGGTGTGGCCCAGAATGATGGGGTCGGCATCGTGCAAATTTTCTGTGGGATCCTTGGGGATGACCAAGGTATGGCCTTCAACTTGGGGCATAACGTCCATGAAGGCTAAAGAGTAATCGTCTTCATAAACCTTAAAAGCTGGGGCTTCGCCGCGCAAAATCTTGGCGAAAATGTTTTCTGTGTTGTAAGCCATAACTGTCCAAAGTCGCTAAAGTGATCCCAGATTTTGCGCCAAAATAAAATCCCTTCCAACCCATCAAACTGTGATAAAGCCGGCAATTACTGACTTAGGCTTTTGAGCACCTCTTCTGTGTGCTCGCCAAGTGTTGGCACTTTAGCCACTGCAGATTGTTCGCCATTGAACCCAGGCAAACGCGGCAATTGAACATCTTGATCACCCACCCGCACGGTTTCGGTATGAAAATCCGGGTGTTCTTTGAGCGCGGAGATTTCGTTCACTGGCGCAAACGCAACATCAGCAAGGTCTAAGCGCTGACTAATTGAGCGATAATCTAGCTGGGCAAAAGCGTACTGTACGGTTGCATCCACAAATACTCGATTAGCCACCCGGGTTGGGTTGTCGCTACAGCGAGCGTCGGCAGCCAGTTCAGAATTTTCAATCCCTACCTTGCACAAGCGTTGCCACTCTCGCTCGTTTTGGATAGACAGGATAAAACTCACGCCGTCGGCACTTGTAAACACGCCGTAGGGGCAAATACCAGGGTGTGCAAGACCAACACGTTTGGGTGCAGTGCCGCCATAACGGTCCAACAAATAGGGAACAGCAAGCCAATGGGCTACTGCGTCGAACATGGAAATATCTACTTTTGCGCCTGTTGAGGAGGCGCTACGTTGCAGCAAGGCCTGCAGAATAGCTTCATAAGCAAACTGCCCCGTGGCGATATCCACGACAGAAACGCCCACCCTGCCCGGCTCCTGCGCACTGCCGGTAATTTGCGCGAGACCAGACTCCGCCTGCATAAGCAGGTCATAGGCTTTGCGCTTGTAGCCAGGACCATCTGGGCTGAAACCGGATATTGAAACTGAGATAAATTCTGGGCGCTGGGTATGTAATAGATCAAGATCCACCCCCAGGCCAGCCAAGGATCCTGGCTTTAAATTTTGAACCAAAACGTCTGATTTATTGATGAGTTGCAGCAACGACTGCTTGTCCTGATTGATGCTTAGGTCCAAGACCACGGATTTTTTACCCGCGTTGAGCCAAACAAAATAAGCGCTCTGACCCGCCACCGCAGTGTCGTAGTAGCGAGCGAAATCTCCCTGTGGGCGCTCAATTTTAATGACCTGGGCACCGGCCTGAACCAAGCGCTGAGTGCACAGTGGTGCAGCCACGGCCTGTTCAAGAGAGATCACTTTGAGGCCCTGAAGACTATTCAGGCTGTGCAGGCTATTCATAACAAAACCTTAAACTGTTGAAGATTGCCCCACCCTCCTATTCAAAGGGCTTTCACCAAGGCTGGCTGAGCACGCGATCAAAATCAAACGAAGTATTAAGCACTGGCTCATTCAGCCGTTGAAGAATAATGGCTTAGAAACGAAAACCCCCGCTGATAAGCGGGGGTTTGCTGGACGCTTCTTTAAAACGCGAGCTAGCTCTTGGGGGTGTACCCCATGATCGCCTTAGTTTCTAAGAATTCTTCCAAACCATAGCGGCCCCACTCACGGCCATTACCCGACTGCTTGTAGCCACCAAAAGGCGCGTTCTGGTCAGCCGGTGCACCGTTCAAGTGAACGTTGCCAGTGCGGATTTTACGCGCAATGTTTTTGGCGCGATCTGTGTTTTCTGAGGAGATATACCCACTCAAGCCGTACACCGTGTCGTTAGCAATACGAATAGCGTCTTCGTCGTCTTCATAACCGATCATTGTGAGCACTGGTCCAAAAATTTCTTCCTGAGCAATGGTCATGTCATTGGTTACGTGGGAGAAAACCGTAGGCTTGATGTAGAAGCCAGCGTTTAGGCCGTCTGGACGACCGGTGCCACCGGTTTCTAAGCGCGCGCCTTCGTCTATGCCTGCCTGAATGAGCGCTTGAATCTTATTGTACTGAACTTCAGAAACAACCGGTCCAATCATTGTGCCTTCAGCATTGGGGTCGCCAACTTTCACTTGCTCAGCCGCCGCTTTAGCAACCGTGGCAGCTTCATCCATGCGCGACATAGGCACCAACATACGTGTAGGTGCGTTACAGCTTTGACCTGAGTTAGTCACTAAACCGAACACATCACGAGAAATCGCTTTACCGAAATCA
>ERZ1047472.257-NODE-257-length-49793-cov-6.948168_pt1 | contig 49793 bp, 45 predicted proteins | sample MGYA00383095_ERZ1047472 | MGnify/ENA primary metagenome ERZ1047472 (study PRJEB29581, sample SAMEA5548365) | metagenome | biome: marine; feature: coastal; material: water | depth 1 m | study: Short-term variability in the microbial, nano- and picoplankton dynamics... | reverse complement strand
ATATGAGCAAAGCCATAAATTAGGTTTAGCAGGCGATTTTATTCGATTGGCGGTCAAACAAACAATCGAAACGGCGAAAAAGGTATACACGGAAACGTCAATTTCGAAAAAGCCAGTTTCTGTTGTCTCACTAGCGTATCATCGTTTGCGTGAATTGAATATTCCGCTTGATGCGAGAATAATCATAGTGGGTGCTGGGGTCACAAATACGACGTTGAGCCGATTTCTCAGAAAGCACGGATACACTAATTTTGTTGTTTTCAACCGAACGTTGAGCAAGGGCGAAACACTCGCGAATGATTTAAATGGCGCAGCTTTGCCATTATCAGAGCTGAATGATTACACGAACGGTTTCGACGTACTAATTTCATGCACAGGTGCAGATACGCATTTGGTTTCCCCTGAGATTTACAAAAACATTCTTCAAGGAGAAACGGATAAAAAAGTGGTCATTGATATTGCTATTCCGCAAGATATAGATCCAGCTATTATAGACAATCACAATGTTCACCATATTTCTGTATCTCTTTTACAGAAAATATCGGATAACAATTTAAAAGAACGATCTTCTGAGATTAGCCATGTAGAACAAATTATATCTTGGTCCCTGACGAAGTTCAACCTCTTACAAAAAGAGAGAAATGTAGAATTGGCTATGCGTGACGTTCCGCAAAAAGTAAAAGAAATTAAATCCATGGCGATGAACGAAGTGTTCAAAAACGACCTCGACAATTTAGACAAAGAATCGAAAGAGATTCTCGAAAAAATTCTGGGTTACATGGAGAAAAAATACATGAGTGTTCCGATGAAAATGGCAAAGGAAATTCTACTCAAATCAAAATAAACATGCAGAAAGTTATTATTGGATCCAGAGGCAGTGACCTAGCACTTTGGCAGGCAAATCACGTCAAAAAACAACTCGAAGATTTGGGTAACGAAGTGGAAATAAAGGTCATCATTACCCAAGGAGATGCTATCCAAGATTTGAGCTTCGACAAGTTAAAAGGAAAAGGATTTTTCACTAAGGAAATTGAAAATAAATTGTTGGCAGGAACAATCGATTTAGCCGTTCATTCGCACAAAGATTTGGAAACGAATCCACCAGCCGGACTAAAAATTGCCGCCGTTTCAGAAAGAGAAAATCCAGCGGATATTTTGCTTATTCGCAAAGAATGTTTCGACGCTTCCGAACTTTGGAAATTAAAAGCCAAGGGTACGATCGGCACCTCATCTGCCAGAAGAAAATCTTTGGTAAAAGCTTTTCGAAAAGATTGTGAAATCAAGGATTTAAGAGGAAATGTGCCAACGCGAATTGATAAATTAGCCGAAGGTCAGTACGATGCGATCATTTTGGCAAAAGCAGGAGTCGACAGATTGCAATTGGACTTGTCTGCATTTGAAGTTCACGTTATGGATACGAGTCAATTTGTTCCCGCTCCAGCTCAGGGCGTGCTTGGTCTTCAAATCCGTGAAGATGATGATCGGATGGCCGGCATAATGGCGCCGATGCATAACCAAGCCGTGTTCAATAGAATACGCGTTGAAAGAAAAATATTGAATCTTCTTGAAGGTGGGTGTCAATTGCCTTTGGGCGTATATTGTGATGAAAACAATGGTATTTTCGTTTCATACTCTAAATCAGCCGAGCAACCAGCACAAGTGATGGAGTTTGAAAATACGGCCTTCGATATCGCAGAGCAAATCGTTGCACAATTGAAAAAAATTTAGAATGAAGATTTTCATTAGCAAAGCGAATAGTGATTGTCAGTGGCTGCATTCCTTTTGCGAAGAAAAAAAGTGGTCCTTGGTTTCTGAATCTTTAATTGAATTTTCAGCAATTGACTTTAAAGTCCCTAAACAAGCGGAAGTGATTTTCTTTAGCTCAAAAAATGGGATCCGATATTTTCTTGAAGAATGCCAACTGCCCGCTGGGATTCAAACGGCTTGCATTGGCAGGGAAACAGCCAAAATCATGAAGAAAAACGGAATAATTCCCGATTTTATTGGTGATAAAAGTGGTGATCCTGTATCGGTTGGTAAAGAGTTTCTAGCTTTTGTGGGAGAAAAAAACGTGTTTTTCCCAACGAGTAATCAATCTTTACATACTGTTGCAAATCAACTTCCTGAAAATCAAAAAACGGTTGCTTCCATTTACGAAACCAATACCGTTTCGAAAAAAATTGAAGAGGGCGATTTGTATATATTTTCTAGTCCGAGTAATGTGCGAAGCTTTCTTCTCGAAAATAAAATTCCTAAAAACGCCAAAGTTATCGCTTGGGGTAATGTAACGGCCCACTTCCTTTTTGATCACGATATTGAGGTAGAATATATACTAGAAACGTCTCAAAAAAAGGAGTTGCTCGGGTATTTGACTCAACAATTTTCAATAAAATAATCTAATTAAGTATTCCGCCTGTTGTAGAATTTTCTTTCATCATTAATTCGTATTTTTACCATTCAATAAAACAGATATATGGGTTGTGCTAGTTGTAGCAGTGGTGGAGGAACTCCCCGCGGATGTAAAAACAACGGTACCTGTAGCTCTGGCGGATGCAATAAATTAGAAGTGTATGATTGGCTGGCAAACATGAGTTTGCCAGTAGGCCAAACACCCTACGATATAGTAGAAATTCGATTCAAAAACAGTCGAAAAACATTCTACAGAAATGCGAGTAATTTAGGCCTAAGTGCGGGCGACGTAGTGGCAGTGGAAGCAAGTCCAGGTCACGACATAGGCGTTGTTTCAGCATTGGGCGAATTAGCCAGAATACAAGTAGCGAAAAAATCACCGAATCTCAAACCGATGGAGATTAAAAAAATCTATCGAATTGCGACGCAGGAGGATATGGATAAGTGGGTTGAGGCGCGTGGTCTTGAAAAAGACGTGATGTTTCAAGCTCGAACACTTGCTTTGAAATTGAACTTAGAAATGAAAATTTCTGATGTTGAATATCAAGGAGATTTATCAAAAGCAACGTTTTATTATACCGCTGAAGGACGTGTTGATTTTCGTCAACTCATCAAAGATATGGCGGATAACTTCAAGATTCGCATTGAAATGCGCCAAATTGGCTCTCGTCAAGAAGCAGCTCGATTAGGCGGAATTGGATCTTGTGGAAGAGAATTATGTTGTTCAACTTGGTTGACGGATTTCCGTTCAGTCTCTACCTCAGCAGCTCGTTATCAGCAATTATCATTGAATCCGCAGAAACTGGCCGGACAATGTGGAAAGTTGAAATGCTGTTTGAACTACGAGCTAGATATGTACGTTGAAGCCGTAAAGTCTTACCCAAAAGCGGATACGAAATTGTACACCTCCAAAGGTATGGCGTATCACATTAAAACGGACGTTTTCAAAAAGCAAATGTGGTTTGCATACGAGCGCAGCGCTGACATAGGTGGGCTTGTTGCTTTGCATCCTGATCGTGTTCGGGAAATTATTGCCATGAATAAGGCCGACAAAAAACCGGCTGACTTGAAAGAATTCATGACGGTTGTTGTTGAGAAAAAAGAACCTGATTATTCGAATGTTGTTGGTCAAGATGATTTGAACCGTTTCGACAATCTAAACAAGAAAAAGAAACGTCGTAAGAAAAACCCTTCAGGCAATAATAGAGGTCCTCGTCCAGAAAATAGCGAGCAATCTGCTTCGTCCAAAGACAACAAAAATAGAGGTCCAAAAAAACCGAATCGCCCACGGGGGAATATGGAAGATGATAAAAACACACAACAAGCCAAAGCAAATCTAAATCAAAGGAAAGAAGGGGGAGCAAAACCAAAAAGCAATAAGCCAAGACGTCCGGACAATCGAAACAAAAAGCCGCAAGAAAAGAAAAAAGATGACTAAGGTTTTATTCATATTAGCCCTAGGTTTTGCCTTTTCACGATGTGGAGATACACCGTATTATGACAAAACCTATTCTTTTGAAAAAAAAGAGTGGAACCAGCGTGTCATGCCATCCTTCACGGTGGATATTCAAGATACTTCGAAGGTATATGATTTTGTTATAACACTGAGAACCACAACTAGTTATAGTTACAACAATTTGTGGGTCTTTTTAAATTCTAAAACGCCATCTGGCCTTACGGCTCGTGAACCTTTTCAAATTCGAATTGCCAACGAAGACGGGAGTTGGTTCGGCACGAAATCAGGAACTGTGGTTGAGAATCCATTGGTTTTTCGATCACGAAAATTTCCAGAAAAAGGGAAGTTTACTTTCACTGTTGAACAGGGAATTACGGAAGAAACTATAGATGAAGTTTTAGATATCGGGTTACGACTTACCGAAAGAAAATAAGCTTAATTCTTTTTCTGGTCTTTCTTCTTTTTCGCTTTAGCGCTTTTATATTTTCGCGTGAAAGAGAAGGAAACCAAATGTTCGTATTTCTCACCGTGCAATGCCATTCCATACATGTATTTTAAAGAAACATTGTATGGCCCCAGCGTTTCAAATTCCGCTCCAGCAGAAAAACGCAGCTTATTCAAAAACACACCATCAATGGCATCACGATCAAAAAAGAATTCCGTTGAAATTTCAGGTGAAATAATACTGTTATTAATGTCGTAAAGTATAGATGGTTTAATTCTGAACCCAGGAGCCAAATCTGAGAAGCTAGACTCTGGTGTCCGCACTCTGGAAAGAGTAGTTTGGTATCTTACTCTCAATCCAAAATCAAATCGATTCCAGGTTGTTCCTACATTCGCATTGAAATTTACTCGGTGCGACAATTTATAATTCCCGAACTTGTTTCTATCCAAAACAAAACGATAATCAACTGATGGTTTGAACCATTTCTTAACTTCGAACTTGGCCGTCAATTCAGTAAAAAAAGTATTCACGACAATCGGCTCCATTCTTAAATTTAGCTCTCCAGATAAATCAAATTTTTTGTTGACACTGTATTTTGCTCCACCAGAAAGCCAAGCTTCATGGTCGACTTGGCTCATTCCAAGAAATGGAAAGCACGACAACCAAACTAAAACTATTTTGAAAGGGTTCATTAGTCGTTTACTTCGATAGTGCCAATATTTACTTCTTCTTTCGCTTTCGAAATTGAAGTTTCTATGATTTTCACTTTATCACCAGAAGCGCACGTATTACAATCTTCATAGGTGTATATCGTATAATCGCCTTTTTCTAAATAACGAAAAGTAAAAGTGCCGTCATAGCTTGTCTCGGTTTTGTCATCGTGGACGGCACCAGCACCATATATAATATATACATCATGATTTGTCGCTTCAAAAGTGGCAATAGTAACTCCTGCGCTATTTTTTTTATTCGCAATTATTTTTCCAGAAATGGATGATGACCCCCCCTCACCTTCTACTTTTTTACAAGAAGTAATGACGAATGTGTTAAACAAAAAAAAGGCTGAAAAAAATAATATTCTGTACATATGGATCGGTTATTAATACACTCAAATGTACAAATATTTTAGAATTAAGCCTCCCCTTAAAAAAGAGGGTCTAACGATGACAGCCAACCCTTTTAATAATTCCACGTCCTTATGATAGAAAAACAAATATGAAATAAATTAGTTTCTTCTAAAACATTTTTATTTCGTAATTTTCGAACTGCTTAAATAAAAAATTTAGATTTTCTCAACTATGAAAAAACATATACTCTTTGCTCTACTCATTGGGTCTTGTGCTCTCGTAAATGCACAAGTAGTAATAAACGAATATTCCTGTTCTAATTTTAATGGGCCTACAGACAACTTTGGACAAGAGGAAGATTGGGCTGAGTTGTACAATCCTACCGGTGCGCCTGTGGATTTAACTGGTTTTTATCTATCGGATAAAGCTGGTAATTTAACAAAATGGCAAATCCCAGCGATAAGTGTTCCTGCAAATGGATACACCATGGTTTATTTTTCTAAAAGAGGAGTGATTCAAGGAGGCGAAATTCACCCTGATTTTACATTGACTCAATCCAAAGCGGAATGGATAATTCTTACCAATGCAGTTGGAAATGTATCTGATTCCGTTCATATCTCGAGAACTACAAAAGAAGATCATTCTATGGGTAGGGAAACGAATGGGGCTGCCAACTGGAAACTCTTTTTATATCCAACTCCAAATGCCGCGAATGCAGGAGGTATCGATTATTACACTCCTCGCCCGATATTAAGCATTGCTCCCGGTTTTTATACAACAGCTCAAACGGTAAGTATGACTTGCCCTATGCCTAGTACGACTATTCGTTATACACTAGATGGTTCTGCTGTAACAGCAACTTCAGCGCTGTACTCTGCTCCCATTAATATTACCGCAACTACAGTTGTAAGAGCAGGTGCTTTTAGCACAACCAATGAACCTAGTTTCATGGAAACCAATACTTATTTTATAAATGTAAACCATACTTTACCGGTAATTTCCATTTGTGGTTCGCTTGTATACACATTAATTGCAAACGGAAGTGGCACTTCACAGAATAGGGTAGGGCATTTTGAGTTATTCGAACAAGACAAGTCTTTTATCGATGAAGGTCAAGGGCATTTTAATAAACATGGAAACGATTCTTGGGCTTATGATCAACGTGGATTCGACTTTATCATGAGGGATGAAATGGGCTACAACAACGAAGTTCATCACAAAATTTTTCCCGAAAAATCACGTGAAGATTTTCAACGTTTAATCATTAAAGCGGCTGCCAACGACAACTATCCTTTTGTCTCAACTCCCGGACCAAATGGAGGAGCACATATTCGAGATGCCTTTGTCCACACACTTTCAATACGAGCTGATGTGAAATTGGACGAAAGAACATGGCGTCCGGCTATTTTATACCTCAACGGACAATATTGGGGCGTTTACGACATTCGTGAAAAAGTGGATGATGGCGACTACACCGAATATTATTACCAACAAAATAAATTCAACTTACAATACCTTAAAACTTGGGGAGGTACTTGGGAAGAATTTGGTGCACCGAACGCTGCTCCCGACTGGAATGCATTGACAACATATGTTGCTGCGAACAATATGGGTATTGCAGCAAATTTTAATTATGTAGACAGCCTTTTAAATTGGCATTCATTAGTCGATTATTTCGTTTTCAACTCCTATATCGTTTCTAAAGATTGGCTGAATTGGAATACGGCTTGGTGGCGAGGAATGAATCCAAATGCCGATAAAAAGAAGTGGCGTTACACTCTTTGGGATATGGATGCAAGTTTTGGACATTACACCAATTATACAAACATTCCAGATGCATCTGCCAATGCGGATCCTTGTAATGTGGAAAACTTGCCGAATCCAGGAGGACAGGGCCATACTCCAGTACTCCAAAAATTAATCAATGAAAATCCATTGGTGGAACAATACTACATTACACGATATATCGATTTAGTCAATACTTCTTTTTCATGTCCGTCTATGCAACAATTATTAGACAGTATGATTAATGAAATTCAACCTGAAATGCAGGGTCAAATTGATAGGTGGGGCGGCACCTACGCGGGATGGCAATTAAAAGTACAAGATTTAAAAGATTTTATTGATTTACGTTGTACAGCTTTGACGCAAGGTTTAATCGATTGTTACGATCTTTCTGGTCCTTTCCTTACTACATTTGACGTTACGCCAAATGGCGCTGGAAATATTAAAGTAAACTCTGCATGGGCTCCAACTGATCCATGGTCGGCGAGTTACTTCGGTGGAATTGTAACCTTATTAGATCAAAACGCTAATGCTGGTTTTGTCTTTGATCATTGGGAATCCGATACAGATCCCCTGGACAGTTTGGCTGACAACGATCAAAACTCTGTGACAGTTTCTGCTCCGGGAACGATAACTGCTGTTTTTAAAGCGGTTTCAACACCAGTTCCTCCTTCCCCTCCAGCGCCTGCGAATAACTTAAAAGGAGTTCAATTTCCAACGGCATTCTCGCCAAATTCAGATAAACAAAACAATACATTTGCTCTTCACGTTGGTGGTGATGTGCGTTCATTTACATTCCGTATTTACGATCGATGGGGTAACCAAATGGTTTCAACACAAGACGCCAAGTTTGTCTGGGATGGAACTTACAAGGGCAAAGCGGTACAATCTGGAGTGTATGTGTATCAATTAGAAGTTGAGTTTAAAAACGGCGAACGAGAACAGACAAACGGAAACATAACAATCGTACAATAATGAAAAAGTTAGTAGCCGTATTTAGTTTCGGGCTCTTATCATTGAGTGCGACAGGACAAGATTTACACTTTTCTCAAATCTCACAAATGCCCCTTTTGCTTAATCCTGGGGCAACAGGAATGATGGATGGCGAAATGAGAGCGAGTTTACAACATCGCAATCAATGGATTGGATCGGGTGGAAAGTTTAACAATACCATGGTAGCCTTCGATCTCAACATGTTGAAAGATCAGGATTTTTCTAAGGGTTTTCTTGGACTGGGTGCGTTTTTCTTTAATGACGCCGCCGGGGATGGAAATTATGGAAAACAAAGTGGTTCTATCTCCTTGAGCGGAGCCATTCCAATGGGACGAGGTGGAAATCACGTCTTGTCTTTGGGCCTCCAGGCTGGATTCGCAAGCTCTAATATCAATGGGCAAAATTTAATCTTTGAAAGTCAGTGGAATGGGACTACATATGATGAAAACATTTTATCAGGCGAAGCAATCGTTCCTTCATACAGTTACTCTGATGTAAGCACTGGACTATATTACACCGTCGACGGGTCAAACAACACATTTGCAGGTAAAAGCAAGTCTAAGTTTACCGCAGGTATTGCCCTGTTTCATGCTAATAAACCTACTTTGAGATATAACATTGCGAGCACAGAAAGACTCCCCCGAAAATTAGTTTTACATACCAACTACCTCAAGGATGTTCCAGGTTCTAAAGTTCAATTTTCACTAGACGCATCTCAGTTTTTTCAAGGAAAACATGCCGAAACTATTCTGGGAGGAATGTTTGGATATAAACTCAACGAAAATGGTGCTTCTGCTGGATCAAACTCTATGATGGGATTAGGGTTGCACCTAAGATCATTGGAATCATTAATTCCTTCGGTTATGATTCAGCGCAAAGGGTTTCGTTTCGAGTTTTCGTATGATGCAACGGTATCTTATTTGAGAAAGTCCCCTGGCGCAGGGTCTGTTGAATTCTCTTTAGTTTATACGTATTTCGACCAGGGATTATTTAAAGGAGGCCGTATAAGAAAATAATTTATTGTGTCTTCATTGCTTTAAAAAAGCGGAATATTCTCTTTCTGAAAAGAAGGAACAGAAGAATATACGGAACAGCCATAAGGTATAAGATTCCCATATTTATATTGCTCCCAAATGACGCTTCACCTACTTCCGTAGATTGTTCCGCCAAAAGTTTACATTGAGAACATCCTTGAGCTTCAGCATAAACTAGGACAAACATGAAGCAAATACTTAAAATTATTTTCCCTCTTAATTTCATAGAACAAATTTACAACGTTTTTAATTACTTGCATAATATTTAACGTTTAACTGCTATAAATTCTCTTAAATTCGATTCCTGTTTCGGCCTTTTTTCTGCTACATTTGTCGTATGAAGATGTCCCTCTATTTTTTCACGCTTTTGGTATGTGCAATTGGCCTCAGTTCAAGCTGTGAATCCAAAAAAGAAACGGTAAAACCTGAACCAGGTAATATTGATACCTTGTTGATGAAACATCCGGATAGTTTACCTATTCTGATTCGTCATGGGCAATTTTATTTCGACAAACGCAACTTTGAAAAAGCTTCTGAATCAGCGACTAAAGCATTTCGGTTGGACTCCAACAATGTTGAAGTTCGCATGTTGTATGCACTAGTTTTGAATAATTCGCCAACAAGAACAATTGCAGATGTATTGCGTTCCCAAAGACACTACGATTTCATCATTAAAAAGGAACCCCGAAATACGGCTGCACTGATTGGAATTGCCTCAACCTATTCTATGTTACGTGAATTTGATAAATCATTTCAATATATCAATGAGGCATTAAGAATTGACAAAAAATACCGCGATGCTTATATTCTAAAAGGGACCAATTACCGAGAAATGAACAATATGCCATTGGCCAAATCTTCCTATGAAACTGCGACCCAACAGGATCCTTCGTTTTATGAAGCGTATATTGCTTTGGGTGATATGTACCTTTCTGAAAACAACCCAATTGCCATTCAATATTATACAACAGCTACTCAAATTGTTCCCGACGATGTTGGTGTTTTGTACAAACTTGCATTTGCTTATCAAACTCTGAACCGATTTGATGAAGCGGCGCAAACTTACCGAGATATGTTTCAAAAAGACGAAACGTTTGCCATGTCGCTTTTTCAACAAGGATATATGAAGCATATCAACCTTAATGAAATCGATAGCGCCATGATTTTTTACAAACAAGCCTTGGTTATCGAACCGCGTTTTGTAGAGGCATGGCACAATTTAGGTTTGTGTTATGAGTCTAAAGGAGACAAAGCTCAGGCTCTCCAGTCTTATTCTCGTGCATTAAAACTCAATCCTAATTTCGAAAAATCGAGATTGGCAGCCGAAGCACTTCGCTAATGCAAAAATACAGTCAGAATATTGCAGAGGCCATTATTCCATTGCTCGGGTTTTATTATTGGGGATGGAGCTGGTATTTCATTCTTCTGTTTTTAATTCTGGATGCCATCGCTAAAGTTTTTATCCTTCATTTAAAATCACGAAAAATATATGCGACACAAGGCGGTGAAAAGTCAAAATCCGTATGGATTAAATCGGGTGTGTTTAGTTTGGGTGTAGATTTTACTATCCTAGCCCTTTTGCATTTGATGTATTCATTTAACCACGAAAATTTCAATGTTGGGAAAGAAATAATTGATTTCCTATCCTATGAAGAGCTAGGTTTAGCGCAAGGTTGGATCTTTGTTCCGCTAGTAGTTTTGAATGTTTGGATGCAGTACAAGTTCACTTTCCTGAAATTAAAGCAACACACCAAAATCCAAATTTCTGGGCTTTGGAAAGAGTATTTAATGCCTCGCTATATCGTTCTGGGAATTGTAATTCTTGGTTGCGCCATTCACTTTTTCGTCTCGCTAAATGATGTAGTTTTCGTTTGGGTTTCTGCCTTATGGCCTTTTGGATTAACCGAACTTTCTAGTCGACTTCGCTAAGAACAAAACGGGCAGTATCATTCGTTTTTTGTTCGAGAACCACCTTTTTGTCTTTGCACACAAAATCTATCGTTGCTTGGTCGTAATGACGAATTGTAACCAACTCTAGATCCTCTGTAAACTGCACAGAATAGGTATTTTCAAAAACACCCAGAACCTCACTTAAATTGGTTTTGTCTTCATCCAAAAGAACGGAGAAGCTCAAAGCTGAATTTTGCATCAAATTCATCTTCGCATTTACGCGCGATAAACGATTGAATATATCACTCAAATTTTGCTCCACGATGAACGAAAAATCTCGTGGAGTAATGGACAAAAGAATTTGCTTTTTCTTAAAAATAAAAGACGGAATTAAATGGTCTTTATCTGAGACATGTTGAATAATTGTTCCTTCACTCTCTGGGTGAATGAACGATTTTACATACAAGGGTATGCTTTTATTTTGTAATGGTTTTATTGTTTTGGGATGAATTACCGAAGCCCCATAATAGGACAATTCGATTGCTTCTCGAAAAGAAATTCTATCGAGCTTTATGGTGTTTTCAAAAATTCTAGGGTCCGCATTTAACATTCCATCTACATCTTTCCAAATTGTAACGCTCTCGGCGTCTAGACAATAAGCTAGAATTCCAGCCGAAAAATCGGATCCTTCACGACCGAGTGTAGTTGCGAATCCATCTGATGTATGGCCCACAAATCCTTGCGTTACGACTATATCTGAATTGTCAAACCTGTTTTTCAATCGATCATTCACGAGTTGTTCGGTGCTCTTCCAATCCACTTCTCCTTCTTTATAGTAGTGATTGGTGCGAATGAATGTGCGAGCATCTGCCCATTCACACAATTTACCTTCTTTAACTAAATAGGTAGCAACAATCTTGGTTGAAAGAACCTCACCTAAAGAAACGACTTGATCATATTCAAAAGCATTCTCGTTTCTTTCACTAGTTGCATACCTATCGCGAAGTTCATCATAAACCGAGTTTACTTCGTTGTCGATCGTCATTGAATTAGTAAGGAAAAGTTCCGAAATAATTTGAGAATGATACGTTTTTAAAAGATCAACTTGTGCTTCAAAAAGGTCAAAATTCTTCTCCCAAATCGCTGCTGCAATTAATTCCATTGCATTAGTCGTCTTGCCCATTGCTGAAATTACAACTACTATTTTTTCTTCTGGAAAAAGATCTAGAATTCGCACTACGTTTCGAACCGCCTCCGAATCTTTAACTGACGCTCCACCAAATTTGAAAACCTTCATTTTGCTAAGCTTAATTTGTCAGATAAAATTCTCATTTCCATTACTGGCGAAATTTTTTCATAAATGATATTGTAAACCGCTTCCACGATAGGCATTTCTACTTGAAATTTTTTGTTGATTTCCATTACACTTTTCGTTGCGTAATATCCTTCAGCTATCATGTCCATTTCCAATTGAGCAGACTTTACAGAGTAACCTTTCCCAATCATAAATCCGAACGATCTATTCCTTGAAAATTTGGAATACGCTGTCACTAATAAATCGCCCAAATATGCACTGGTTTTCACATCGCGGTGAATAGGACTTACTTCATCAATAAAGTTTTCAATTTCAATTATTGCATTGGATATCAATACCGCTTGAAAATTATCACCATAACCCAAACCTGCACAAATACCAGACGCCAGAGAATAAATGTTTTTCAATACGGCAGAAAACTCCGTTCCGAATAAATCATCTGAAATCGTCGTTTTGATGTATCGACAATTCAACTTCGCCGCCATTCTCTCTGCATATTCTTCATTGGAACAAGCTACAGTCAAATATGAAAGTCGTTCTAATGCTACTTCCTCCGCATGACAAGGGCCACAAATAATTCCTATGTCGTCATAAGGCACATCGAAAGACTTGTGAATGTATCGAGCAGGGATGGCATTGTATTCTGGAATGATTCCTTTTACCGCAGAAAAAACAACTTTTCCTTGAAACAAATCGGGTCCTATTCCTTCAAAGATTTGTGCAAGGAAAGCAGATGGTGCAGCAATAATAATCGTATCTGCCTTGTCTATAGTGCTTTTAAGATCATTGCTCACAGATATTTTATCCATATCAAAGTCGACGGATTGCAGATATCTGGGGTTCTTATGATACTTCAACAAGTGGTTCACTGTTTCTTCCGTTCGCACCCACCAAAGGATTGAATCACAGTTATTCGTCAGTATTTTAACCAGCGCTGTCGCCCAACTTCCACCACCAATTACGGCTATGCTTTCTTTCTGCTCCATAGTTATCTGAACACAAAAATAGCGATTATATTACCAATCTGATTGAAGTTGAAATTCGTATAGCGAATAATTACTTTGCTTTTACTATCCGTAAATTATCCAAACCAAACTGATGTTGAACTCTCACAAAATATACGGCCGATTCTAAATTCGTCAAATCTATCATGTGTTTATTCCCATCTGTTTTTCCGATAGAGTAAACCAATTTTCCTTTTGCATCGACAATTTCAATCGCCTCTACAAATGCAGATTCGCTCCACGTCAAGTTCACAAAGTCATTCGTTGGATTCGGAGAAATAGTCAATTCTATTTTACTCAACTCATCCAACCCTGCTTGATCGATCACAAAGCAAGCTGATGTATCTAGACAACCATTGTTCTGAATTTGAACTGCGTACGAACCGATAGTCAAAGTAGGTGTGAAAGTTACCGAAGTGGCCCCTGGAATAACAGAATAATTGTCTGAACACAAGAGCCATTGGTATGTCGCACTTGGCGCTAAAGAAGTCAATTGATTTCCGTTCTGAGTTAAATTTATATTCAGCGTTGTTACGGAAATTGTTTGATTAGTACATGTCGCATTTGTAACACAACCGCCAGTTCCTCTAACAAAATAGTTCGTGTTGGCTGTAGGATTAACACTCAAGGAGGTTCCTGTTCCAACCATCGTTCCACCGCATGACCCTGAATACCATTGCCATTGCGTTGCATCGTTTAAGTTCCCCGTCACGCTCAAAGTAGCAGTCTCGCCTGCACAAATTGAAGTAGGTCCGCTTACGACGGGCACATCTGGTTGATTGCAAGGATTAGCAGTAACACATAATTCAAGAGACCAAAAATCCAATGATCCACCATCTTGGTTCACGCCATCTGTAACTTCCAACGTCCAATTTCCTTGTATTTGTTCTCCTGTAAGACTCGCTAATGACCCCGTTGGTTGATAATATAAACCAGTCGTTGGCGGACAAGGAATTGCTCCTGTAGTGGCTGCATCGTCTAAACCGAGATCGAAATCATCCAAGCTTGTGCAAATTCCTGTAAACAATTGAATACTAGTCCCTGTTGGACTGATCAAGTTGAAGGTTAAATCACTCACCCATGAATGAGTTCCTTGCACTTTCGGAATGCGAACTGAGCTAACGAATCCCGTTTGAGGGATGTTGATTATTGAAGTAACGGTGGGTGTTCCTGAGGCAGAAATTGCGACTGGAACGTTAGGCGAACTAATTGTAGAACAAGTCCCGGTGGTATAACTCGCTTGAACAAACGTTGAAGTCGCACAAGCATTTATAGCATTCACTCGCCAATAATAAGTTGTGCTTGGGTTCAAAATTATCGTGGTGTAATTTGGATTGACCAAACCTGTTGCTTGATCAACCATAGTAGTGAAAGTTGCTGAAGTTGAAATATCAACCGAATAGCTCGCCGCTCCAGGTACAGCAGACCAAGCCAAATTCGTTGGGCTAGATGTATTCGTCGCTCCGTTTGTAGGAGAAAGAATTGTTGGTGCAGAAATAGAATTTGTCAAAACATCCAAAACTATACCTAAAGTATGAATGTTCCCGCCTGAATTACCTTCAATAGTCATAGAATAAGACCCGACAGGAGCATTCGAAATGGTTAATGTCGATTGTTGTCCTGGTGTAATTGTAGCAGAAGAAAATCCGGGCGTAGCTCCACCTGGAACATTCAATGCACTTAAATTTATTGCTGCTGAATATCCGCCAATTGACGAAGAAGTTACATTGAATGCACCATTTGCCCCTTGACAAACGGAAAGGTTTGTTGGTGAGACGTTCAATACATAATCAAATGTAGACGCCGTTATTTCGAAATTATTATTTGAAATATCGAAGAATATTCCTGCTGCTGAAATCACCATGATTCGCGCAGTTGTTGTTGCTGTACTTGGAACTGTTATTGCCTGTGAACCGTCATTCGTCGCTCCCGCTAAAAGAAGGGTTGGAAAAGTAAGCCCGCCATCTGTAGATAGATAAATATCTACGGTTGCAGCGCTGATTGGAGCAGCTGTCGTATTTGCAACGGACCATGTAACAGTCTGAGTTGAAGACCCAGCCCAAATAATTCCGTTTGCGTTTGGATAAGTAACTACAAATGGACCAGCCGCAGCAACGGATGTTACCGCTACATTGACATGATCACTGCATCCACCTGGTCCCGCTGAATTGTCTCGAACAGAACATCTGAAATTCATTGTACGCGCAACACTAGGCACCACTTCCCAAGTAAAAGGACCACCAACTGCCAAATCAACTAATTTTGGAAAATAACGAGTTGGATTGGTACTGGAAGGTAAACTTCTAAAATTTGGTCCGCCAGTTGATGTCGAAACTGGGGGTTGTGTGCTCACTTGATTATCCGTTTGTTCCCAATTATAGGTCAATGTATCCCCATTAACATCCGTAGCGATGCAATTCAATGCAAAAGGTGTACTAACGGGAACGTAAACAGTTGTTGGACCAGCAGTAATCACTGGTGCTGAATTCATTAAGGTAGTGAGAACTGGACAAGTATGTGAGGTACTAGTTATCAAATTATGAATTTCACTCAAGTTAATCCCATGAAAATGATCATCACTATTGCTTTGAACATTCGGTGAGCAAATTCCTGCGTAACCCATTATTGTACTAGCGCTCCCCGGTTCAACCGCTGTTGGGTTATTTCGGTTGCAATTGTTGTTTTGCGTATGATTTGCATTGAATTGGTGTCCCATTTCATGTGCTACATAGTCGATATCAAACGGATCGCCAACTGGGTTGCTACTACCAGTAACTCCTCTTGCCTTATTTGAACCACAAACAACTCCTAAACCAGCCAATCCTCCTGAATTGGTTCCGAAAACATGGCCAATATCGAAATTTGTTGAACCAATTTGCCCATTACAAGCAGTGACATTCTGATTTATCATAGCTCCTGCGTTTCCATTTGTGTATGGATCAGTACTCGCATTGGTGTAAATCAATAAATTATTGTTTGGAACTAGTGTCATTGTAATAGCGATATCCCTTTCAAAAACACCATTTACTCTATTCATAGTTGTTACTTGTGCAGCGGCAGCAAGTGTCGCGTTTGTATGATATGCGGTGTATTCAGCAGTTGCAGCCAAGGCCAATCTATATGTTCTTAATTGACACGTGCCATATTCTGGAGAAGCATCGGAAGTAATCAATTTTGTCAATTTCTCCTCTCGCGATTCAAATTCACATGACATTTGCTTATTCGTGTAAAAGTCTTTTTTGTAATAAGCCATTACCTTATTTGGGAGCGCACTGTGAATTGGGTCTATGAAAATGGTTGAATGACCCGGTGAAGTTATCATGGCATGAAAACCTTGTGGTGTAATATCTAACTTTACTTTCTCCAATACATTGGAAACATTTACTCTATCAAAAGTCAAAATATCTGGATACAAAACATTCAACTGTGGATGCATGATTTGGTTCCGTAATACTTTGTATGTCTTGAAACCACCGGTCAAATTCGGAAGCTGAATGAAGAAAGTCGAGTTACCCAAATCTACATTCTCTCTATATGGAGCTGATTGAATGGCGCTTATCATTGCAGACAAATCAACAGTGTAGTAGGTTGATTTTGTCGTCTTAATGACTTGATTATTTATCTGATTTTGAGTTGGGGTGAAGTCTTGAAAAAAATTCTAAGAGACAGCAGAAAAAGAAATAAGCGCACAGAACATCGCGCCGATATAGGTAAGTTTCATCATGTTTTTGGTTGAATTCTATCAAATTTAGCACTTTAACTCATCATTGCCAAAAGGTTTAAGGCAAAAAAAAATGACACCCATTTCTGGATGCCATCTTCCGATATGCAGTTAGTTTATTCTACTAGCTCGGGTTGGCTTGTAGGACTAAGAGCTTCTTTAATTCTAGATTCTAATTCCTCCATTAGTTCTGGGTTGTCCAGAACTAATTGTTTTACAGCGTCTCTTCCTTGTCCAAGTTTCGTTTCTCCATACGAGAACCAAGAGCCACTTTTGTTGACAATGTTTAATTCAACTCCAAGGTCTATAATCTCACCAACTTTAGAGATTCCACCTCCATACATAATGTCAAATTCTGCTCTTCTGAAAGGCGGAGCTACTTTGTTTTTCACAACTTTTACCTTCACGCGGTTTCCAATAACTTCGTCTCCATCCTTAATCTGTGTTGAACGACGAATGTCCAATCGAACTGAAGAGTAGAACTTCAAAGCGTTTCCACCTGATGTTGTTTCTGGATTTCCGAACATCACGCCAATTTTCTCACGGAGCTGGTTGATGAAAATACAGCAAGTTCCAGCTTTATTAATAGAACCCGTTAGTTTACGTAATGCCTTAGACATCAATCTTGCTTGAAGTCCCATTTGAGAATCACCCATTTCACCTTCAATCTCCGCTTTAGGTGTTAATGCAGCAACTGAATCTATTACCACAATATCAACTGCTCCCGAGCGAATCAAATTATCCGCAATTTCTAATGCTTGCTCACCATTGTCCGGTTGAGAGATAATCAAGTTATCGATATCAACACCTAATTTTTGCGCATAAAACTGATCAAAAGCATGCTCTGCATCAATAAAAGCTGCTATTCCACCTTTTTTTTGACATTCCGCTATGGCGTGTATGGCCAAGGTCGTTTTTCCCGACGATTCTGGACCGTATATTTCAACTACTCTTCCTTTGGGAAATCCATTGATTCCCAATGCTAAATCCAAGGTCAAAGAACCCGTTGGAATTACTTCTACATTAGCAACTGGATTGTCTCCGAGTTTCATCACGGTTCCTTTGCCGTAAGTTTTGTCAAGCTTGTCCATTGTTAATTGGAGTGCTTTCAATTTTTCTGCGTTTACTTCTTTTTTATCTGACATATCGGTTATGTTTGTTTTCCACCAAGACGGAATGGTTTAATTTATATATTGAACGGTACAAAGATTATTCATCAGGCCGTAAACTATTTACGTTGTTCTATTCTTCCTTAAATATTTTTAAAATTTCTTCGGTATGAGCTTTGGTTTTTGGCTTGTCGATAATTCCCTTGATTGTACCCGTTTCATCTAAAACAAAGGTGGTACGATGAATGCCATCATAAATTTTCCCCATAAATTTTTTCTCGCCCCAAACTCCAAACGTTTCTATCATTTCTTTTTGCTCGTCCGCAACTAAGGCAAATGGCAATTGAAACTTATCGATAAACTTCTGGTGGCTTTTCTCTGAATCGGCGCTTACTCCTATTACTTCAATACCCTTTTTTTGAAGTTCAGACCAATTATCTCGAATATTACAAGCTTGCGTTGTGCATCCAGGTGTATTGTCTTTGGGATAAAAATAGACAACAGCCTTCTTTCCTTCGTAGCTTTTTTGGTTTATAGCCTTACCGTTTTGATCCTTTCCAGACCAACTTGGCGCCTTATCTCCTACTTTTAAATGTTCCATTTTGACGAAATATTAATCAAATATAATGATTGTTTTTTAATCAAAACAAATTAAAACGAAAAAAGTTTAGGTGAAATAAAAAAACCTACTGAGTTATGTTCCGTGATTTAAACCGACTTTTGACTTTGCTTTAAAAAGAAGATGGTTTGAATAAATAATCCCGCCATGTGCGTGAAAACAACACTTAAAAGAATGTTTGGGGAGGCTTGTATATTACTAAATATCATATAAACAGCTAATCCCAAGAAAGCTAAAATTTGAAAAACAGTGGCCATTAAAAACCGGTTGATAAACTGACCTTCTTTGAATTTAAAGTGAACGATTTGAACGCCGACCATCAGTATGAGCCAACTTGCAAAAAGGCCGAGAAATAAAATTTTTAAATTTAAATTGGGGACAAACATTTTGATAATCACGAAGGCAAGAGCAATAAATCCAGTTAAGCTCAACACATTATAAAGTGCTAATTTATTCATCTTCCTTGCTGCTGTTTATGACTTCTTTTATAACTAAATACATCGCCAAAAAGACGCCACTTAGCGCCAAAACGATGGCCCAAATGTTTTCTGTTTTATACCTATCATCTAAATAAGTGCCGAGCCATGAAAACAGCCCAATAATCACTCCCATCTGAATTACAATTCCCGAAAATCGGGCGTATTTCTTCATGGGAGAAGAGGACTTACTCATTAATAAACGATATCTGGTTGATTCTCAGATTGCGTTTTTTGCTTCGGTCTAGAAGACACTGCGCCACCCATTGAGCAATTACCCATGAAAATAGCTCCTTGATGAATTTCAATTTTTGCTGTAGAAATATCCCCTTCAATCTTAGATTTTTCACGCAAAGTTAAAAGTGCTTCTACATTAAGATTTCCCGTAATTCGGCCTTCAACATCGGCTTCTTTGCAGGTCAAATTTCCTTTAATGACAGCATTTTCACCAATCAAGACTTTGCCGGCACAAGCAATATTGCCTTGAACCTCACCGTCAATTCGTATACTAGAATCAGTAATTAATTCCCCTATGATTTTTGCTCCTTCAACCAACCTGTTCAGTCGATCTGGTGCTTCAAAATTTCCGCTGTTATTCTTCTTTCCCATCATCTTATCCAGTTATTATTCTAATAATACTCTTCGCAAAACATTTCGTATTCATTTAGTTTTTGCGTTTCAAAAAGTGTTTTCAAATTAGGTAGAGTAATTAAAGTTGTCTTAGCAACTTGAAGATCCATCAAATGCTTTCTTGTGGCTTTAAAGGTCCGCATATATTCCTTTGCCTCCAAATCATTTTCAAATTTATCTATAACCACGATGCTTTGGTCGTCTCCATATATCTTCGAACTTACCTTTAATTTAGCTCTGGAGTAGAACTCTATGTTGAAATCGACGATTTTATTCTTGGATAAACTCGAGTTGTCATCTTTAGGAATGAAAATTAAAACAAAGTGCTCCAATTTGTCATCGTAGGTATACAAAGATTTTTTTGTAAAATCTACCAGTTCAAACTTAGAGAAACCGTTTTTTATTATATCTATCATTTCCTGAGCTCGTATTGCTTCTGTCGTTTTAGGGAATTCTTTTGTAATTAAATTCAAAGTCGGTAATAATGTTGTTTTTTCTGGATTTAATTTTCCTTGACACATAGCCTTTAACAACATATATTTCGATCGATACTCGTTTTCAGGTTCATTCAAAAGCACTTCTTCGGCACTCACCAGCGCAGGATAATACAAACCTTGACTATATCTGCTCAGCGTATACACGTAATCCTTTTGCGCTTTTGCTTCGTACTCTTTTTTCTTCACGAAACAATCTGGATCGCGCAAATAGCAGGCGTAATCAGAATTCGGGTAATAATTCAATATATAACTCTTATGAATGTCCGCTTCCGATCTATTCGTGGCTTCATTCATTCGATACATCTGAAAAGCTGACATTGCCTTATAATCCGTTTCGAAATCTTTTTCCACCACTGCTGTAAACTGATCTGTCGCTAATTTTGCTTCGTTCAATTGGTCCTTGTAAATTATTCCCGCCGCATATCGGGCTTTGACCAATCTGTTTTGCGAGGCTAAAATGGCTGAATCTCCCTTCGGAATGTTTTTCGATAATGCTTCTATGCTATATGGATCTGTGGGTTCGTCCACCACCTCAGCGCTGTCGACCAGCACTTCTATTCCATTTTCATCGATAAACGTTGCAATGACAATTTTGTCACTTCGTCGCCAATCATCTTCATTAGTTCGATCGCCCCAAAGTCTTTTAAAATCTTCAAATCCCTCCGCACGAGCTTTGGCATTGGTGAAGATAAACTTACTGCCACTTTGAGTTTGGTTGAATGCATTCTGATTTTTCTGAAGTGCAATTAGCTTTTCAGCCTCACGTTTTTTTCTTTCTTCTTCTCTGGATTTTAAGGTCTTTCCAACTTCCTCTAAATACGTCAATTGATCGGACTTACTCATACCTGCAATTCGTTGAACACTATCTTCAAATTGCGCTAGCTCAACCGCTTGCACTAATTCTCTTAATTTGGATGCTTTGTTACGTATGGCTTCGGCATTTGGGTATTTACCATTTATAACTCTTGCACACGAATCATAATATTTCTGAGCTGGTATATAGTCTTTCTTCGCAAAACGCAAATTACCCATTTTCTCATATGCCATCCCTTTTTGCCGGCTGTTCGTCGTGCTATAAAACGCTGATTCTGTTAAATAATGCACAGCTTGAGGTTCATTCCCTTTTGATAATTCAATATTGGCCAATGCGTAATAAATTTGATCCTTGAATTCTGCATTTTTCGGATCATCCAACATCTTGTTTAAGTCCTTGATTAACTTGTCGCTTCCGCCTAAAAATGCTCTTTTCAATCGAGCGCTAAATGCCATTTCGTAAGGTGCGTTACTCTTTAAAACTTTGGTGTAATTGGCAATAGCTGCTGACGCATTCCCCCCTTCTTCATTCAACTGACCCAAAATGAAATAAACTCTTGCTTTGTGGGCCTTGCGTTTTATATATTTTGCTGCTAAATTCAAATTTGCAATCGCCTCTTCTTTTTCGCCACGAATCAAATTCAATTCCGCTTTGGTCAAGTACATTTCTGGATAAATTTCTTTCGGCACAGTCGCCACTTCTTCCTCTTTGTCCTTTTCCTTTTGTTTCTTCGATTTCTTTAAATTCTTAATGAAATTTTTGAACGTCTTTTGTTTTGCTGCTTCCTTTTCTGAAATCAATGCTTGGTCGAGCATGTCCAAGTTGAATCCAGCTTCAGTATATTTTCCAAGAACAAGATTCGTTTTTGCCATCCACAATTCGCCGACAAAATTAGACTCGTCATTGGTGTAAAACTTCTTGATGAACATGAAGTTCTTCATCGCTTGTTCATAATCTCTTCGGATATAACTTGCGCGACCAACCGTGGTCCAGTTTTCATCAATGTAATTATTGTTTTCTTCTTTCTTTCTCGAAGGACGTGCGCTCCCCGGCATGCTGTGATTCTGAATCACTTTTGTGCATTTCGCAATGGCAGTGTCAATCGCAGGGTACAAATTTTTAACAGCGCCCGTATCTGGATAATTCTGAAGAGGAAGCAAGGTGTAATAATCCTCCACTACATTTCTTCGGTAATCCGACAAGGCTTGATCCAACAATAAATTGGCGTTGAAATATCCATTGTAGTGCGAGGTGGTGCTATGATAAAAGCGATTGACAGCCGTATTCTTAGCGGGGTTGCACGCAATAAGAACAAAAAGGAGCAAAGCTGCTCCTATACTGAATCTGAAAAAATTAATCATTAAACTGGTTTTCTTGACTAACAATAAAACGGAAAAGCCCGATTTTATTGTATCAAAGCATAAATTTATGAATTCTCGATAAATTAATTAGGCAATGTTGGTGAAAACTTGTTGAATGTCGTCATCGTCTTCGATTTTATCCAACATTTTTTCAATATCGACCAATTGTTCGTCAGAAAACTCAACGGGTGAAGTTGGAATACGCTCCAAATTCGATTTTGTTGGCTCAATTCCTTTTTCTTCCAAGGCAGTCGCCAGAGTTCCGAAAGACGTGTAGTCGCCATAAATCACGAATTTATCTTCCAAAACTTCGATTTCTTCCAAACCAGCATCGATTAGTTCAAGCTCCAATTCCTCTGGGTCCATTCCTTCCGCTTTTTCAATCTCGAAGATGCATTTGCGGTTGAACATAAATTCCAATGAACCCGTTGCTACAATAGCTCCGTTCGCTTTATTAAAATACGATTTTACATTCGCCACTGTTCGCGTTGGATTGTCTGTTGCGCATTCCATAAAGACCAAAACACCGTGAGGTCCTTTTCCTTCGTAAATAATTTCGTGGAATGCTTCAACATCCTTCGCCGAAGCTCTTTTGATAGCCGCTTCAATATTGTCTTTCGGCATGTTTTGGGCCTTCGCATTTTGAATCGCTGAGCGTAACGACCCGTTCATAGCTGGATCTTCGCCACCTTCTTTGGCCGCCATCGTAATCGCTTTCCCCAATCGAGGAAACAATTTCGACATTTTGTCCCAACGCTTTTCTTTTGCTGCTCTACGGTATTCAAACGCTCTTCCCATTTCTGAATTTTTTAAGTGCCCAAATTTAAATAGAAAGTTGCGGGTTTAAAAGTTTATCCCTTGCTACTTTAGTGCTTCTGGACAAAAAAGTATGAACAATAACTTAATCGCCACATAAATATCTATTTTTGACGCATGAAAATCCTAATAGTTCGTTTCAGTTCCATCGGCGATATCGTTTTGACGACACCCGTTTTGCGTGGATTGAAAGAACAATTGAAGGATGTTGAAATTCATTATCTCACTAAAACAAAGTTTTCTGCACTGCTCGAAAACAATACTCGAATTGATAAACTCTGGACAATAGAAAAATCAATAGATGAAATTCTCGACGAGTTAAAAACAGAGAATTTTGATCAAATAATCGATTTACACCACAACGTTCGAACCCTTGCCCTAAAGAAAAAATTAGGGAAACCGTCTGAATCGTTCAAGAAATTAAATGTGCGGAAATGGATGTTGGTGAACCTCAAAATGGATAAAATGCCGAAGGTTCACATCGTGGATCGGTATATGGAAACGGTGGAATCTCTAGGTGTGAAAAAAGATGATTTGCCCTGTGAATTTTATATTTCTGAAGAAAATGAAGTCAATGTTCAGAAGAAATTGAAGCTGAATTCTGAAAAATATATTGGCGTTGCAATTGGCGCGCAATTTGCCACAAAATCTTTGCCGACGGAAAAATTTGTTGAAATTCTAAATAAAATTGATCTACCCATTGTGCTTATAGGTGGACCGGAAGACGAAGCCAAGGGAAATGAAATTGTTGCTCAATTGAAAAACAAAACCATCATTAATCCCTGTGGGAAATTTAACCTGCAGCAAAGCGCTTCCATTGTTAAACAAGCTTCCGTTTTAATGACGCATGATACGGGGTTAATGCACATTGCTTCTTGTTTTGAGGTACCTGTCGTTTCTGTTTGGGGAAATACCGTTCCCGAATTAGGAATGTATCCTTATTTTCCAAAAAAACCAGAATTTTACTCGATTCATGAAGTGAAAGAGCTGTCTTGTCGACCGTGTTCCAAAATTGGGTATCCGGCTTGTCCGAAGAAGCATTTTGGGTGTATGATGGATCAGGATGTGAATGGGATTGTTGGTGCTCTGCGCAGATTTATTTGAATGCAGAGGCCCTGAGAACGAGGAGTTTGTGCAGTAATAGTTCTTATGCTGACTTGAAAACCCCCTCGGCGTTCTCTGCGCCTCAGCATTCGGAACACCCAACATATTTCCTAAAATTTAACACTCCGAACAAAATAAAAGTCTCACTTGTTGGTTACTAGACCAATTACCAATAAGTTTGTAATAGATTTCAGAAAATGCACACATACAAGCCTGGACCGTTTCTCGAAAAAATAAATTTGCCCGAAGATCTTCGTAAGAATTTTTCTGTGGACGATTTACCGCAGGTTTCAGAAGAATTGCGTCAATACATAGTTGATGTAATCTCTGAAATTGGAAATTCTCACTTCGGCGCAAGCCTTGGCGTAGTTGAAATGACGGTTGCCTTGCATTATGTTTTCAATACACCGTACGATCAGTTAGTTTGGGATGTTGGTCATCAAGCTTATGGACACAAAATCCTAACAGGTCGACGTGGTGTTTTTCATACCAATAGAAATAAAGGCGGTATTTCTGGTTTCCCTAAACGTTCTGAAAGTGAATTTGATACCTTCGGTGTTGGTCACAGTTCTACTTCCATTTCTGCAGCTCTTGGTATGGCGGTTGCCAACAATTATATGGGCGAAAAAGATCGTCAACACATTGCTGTAATAGGTGATGGCGCTATGACAGCCGGATTGGCTTTCGAAGGAATGAATCACGCTGGATTTGAAAAAAATGCCAATTTGTTAGTGATTTTGAACGATAATTGTATGTCGATTGACCCGAACGTTGGCGCATTGAACCAATATTTGACCGACATTACTACTTCGCATACGTACAACAAAGTAAAAGACGATATATGGAAATTACTCGGGAAAATATCCAAATTTGGTCCGGATGCGCAAACCATTGCTTCGAAAATATCGAATGCGATGAAGACAGGTTTGATGAAGGAGAGTAACTTATTTGAATCCTTGAAATTCCGTTATTTCGGTCCAGTTGACGGGCATGATGCTATCGGAATGGCAAAAATATTAGAAGATTTAAAAGACATTCCTGGTCCGAAAATTTTGCATTGTATTACACGAAAGGGAGCTGGTTATAAGTTTGCCGAAGAAGGAAATCCGACACAATGGCATGCGCCAGGTGTGTTTAATAAGGAGACCGGTGAAATCGTAAAGATTGTTCCGAAACAACCGGAACCACCAAAATATCAAGATGTTTTTGGTCATACGATAGTTGAATTGGCCGAAAAGAACGAAAAAATTATGGGTGTTACGCCTGCCATGCCTTCTGGATGTTCCTTGAATATCATGATGAAGGCCATGCCGAATCGTGCGTTTGATGTGGGCATTGCCGAACAACATGCCGTTACCTTTTCAGCTGGATTGGCGACACAAGGTCTGGTGCCGTTTTGCAATATTTATTCGTCGTTCATGCAGCGTGCATACGATCAGGTATTACATGATGTTGCTCTACAAAATCTAAATGTTGTTTTCTGTTTGGATCGGGGGGGATTAGTTGGAGCTGATGGTGCTACGCATCACGGAGCTTACGATTTAGCGTACATGCGATGTGTTCCAAACATGGTTGTTTCTGCACCGATGAATGAATCTGAATTGCGAAACATGATGTTCACCTCGCAATTGGAAAACAAAGGTCCGTTCAGTATTCGTTACCCTCGAGGAAAAGGGGTAATAACGGAATGGAAAACGGCCATGAAAGAAATTAAAGTGGGAACAGGTCGCAAGTTGACCAACGGTTCCGACTTAGCGATATTGACCATTGGTCACCCCGGAAATTTTGCCATTGACGCAATCGCCGAAATGAAAGCTACGGGAATGTCTGTAGCGCATTACGATATGCGTTTTGTAAAACCAATCGACGAGGTAATGTTGCATGAAGTTTTTTCAAAATTCAAAAAAGTAATTACGGTTGAGGACGGAACAGTAATGGGTGGATTTGGTTCTGCAGTTATTGAATTTATGGCCGAGCATAATTATTCTGCGCAAGTTGTTCGTCTTGGAATTCCAGATAGATACGTTCACCATGGAACCCAAAAAGAATTGTGGGCAGAATGTGGATTCGATAAAATGGGAATCGTGAAAACGGTGAAACAAATGCTGAATTTTTCGGAGGCCGAAGGTTCGGGTGTTTCGGAGAAACTTGGTTAAGGTTTTTATCGCGGAGCACGCAGAGGAGTTCTATCAAAATTTTACATAAAACAAGCCTTGTAAATTGCGCCCTTTGCGAAATTCTCTGCGTTACTATGCGGTTAATCCACTGGAGTTAATTTCTCAATCAAATTCGTCAGATATACAAAATCTTCCACGCTTAATCTTTCTGGTCGTAAAGTGAAAATTGGGCCTTCTACAACATTGCCTTTCAAAAATCCTTTTACCGAATTTCGGATTGTTTTTCTGCGCTGGTTGAAACTCGCTTTTACGATTTGGATGAATAATTTTTCGTCACAAGCCAATTTTTGGGTGCTGTTTCTGACACAACGAATGACACCCGATTGCACTTTTGGTGGTGGATTAAACATCTGTGCATCAACAGTAAAACAGTATTCTATGTCGTAAAAAGCTTGGGTGAGAACAGAGATGATTCCGTACACTTTTGTCCCTGGTTTTTCAGCTATACGTTCTGCCATTTCTTTTTGGAACATGCCCATAATTTCAGGCACCAAATCTCTGTTCTCTATACATTTGAATATGATTTGAGAAGAGATATTGTACGGGAAATTTCCAACTACTGCGAATGGTTCCCCGTCAAAAAGTTGAGTGATGTCCGTTTTCAGAAAATCTGCTGAGTAAATTTTGTCTTTTAACTTGGGCTTGTGTTCTTCCAAATAAGCAACAGAATCTCTATCTATTTCCATCACTTTTACGTTTAACCCTTCTCTTTTCAATAAAAAATCGGTTAACGCACCCATTCCTGGGCCTATTTCCAAAACATTGTGACAATCGTGACTTTCTATGAATTGATCGGCAATTTTTCGACACATGTTTTTATCCGTCAGGAAATGTTGTCCGAGGTGTTTTTTGGGTTGAACGCTCATCGTTTGAATTCTTCAACTACATTTAAAAACGTTCGAAAAGCAGCGAATTTTCCGGCCCACATTTCGTTGAATTCTCTGCGTAAAGCAGCCGCATGTTTTGCCTCATACTCATCGAAAACTTCCTGGTTTTCACATAAATAGGTCGTTGCGTAGGTCATTCCCCCTCCCTCTTCGCCATCCACACGACAAATTCGAGCTTCTAAAAAATGACCCGTTCCCATTACTTCTGGAATATGTTTTTCACGCATATATTTCAACCATACTTCTCCTATGGTTGCGTCAATACTCACAGTTACATTATACAAAATCATCTGCAAAGTTACGCAAAAAGGAGTTCTTGAAAAACACGATACTACGCGATTGATTTTAATTATCTTCGCAGCGATGATTCAGTTGTTTACCGGAAATCGACCTTTAGTTTTACTCCTTTTGCCCTTTATTATTGGGCTTTTGGTCATTTTGAATTTATGGTCGGGCTATTATGAATACGCTCCGACTACCAATCTAGGGCTTTGGGGTGACGACTTTCAACTTCCACAAAGTTTAACGCTCACTCTTGGGCCAATTTTTGTTCTTGGAAATGCTTTGTTGCTCAACGTCCTTTTTAATCGGAATGATTTCATTGATAGAAATACTTACATAACTTCCCTAATCTATGTCGCCTATTTCAGTTTCTATCATGCTTTCTATCAAATGGATAGGCTTTCCATCTCTCATTTCTTATTGATTTTAGCCCTCTTCGAAGTCTTCAAATTGGCCCAAAACGAAAAAGGAAACAAGGCGGTATTTAACGCTGGTTTTCTAGTAGGATTGGCGACCACTTTCCATCCCGCACTGGTTTTATTCTTCCCCTTCTTATTTTTCATGGTCATCGCTCTTCGTCCAATTCTTTTTCGAGAATTTAGTCTCCTCGCCGTCGGGTTTGGTGTGCCGCTTTTGTATGCCGTCGTTTTTTCTATGTTTCAGGAAAATGAAATTTCCATCCGATTAATTAGTACCTCTAAAGATTATTCGAAAATTCAATTGGATTTCTTGGTAACAGCCACCTTGATTATTTTCACCATTTTGGTCAGCTTTCTAGCCCTCAATAAACAAAGTCAAAAAACCTCCATCCGTGCTAAAAAATTGATGCGAGCACTGTTTATCTTCTCTGCATTTTGTATGTTGTTGGGCGGTTTAGACTACATTTTCTTCGGTCAAATTGAACGTTTTAGCTTGCTCTTTATCCCAATAAGTTTCTTTTTGACATTCGGCCTTTCCATTAAAGCTTATCAATGGTTAAGCAGTTCTTTGGTCTATCTGATTCTCATTTATACCGTTGGAAAACTCTTTCTTACCTTCTAGTTCCTTTTGTTGGAAAACTTTCCGCTTTTTCTCGCCTTTAAAGCGTTCAAAATGACTAATTTTACGATAACTTTACAAGCTTTTAAACATGACATTTGGTGTTGTAACCTTTCCCGGTTCAAACTGTGACGAAGACATGGTCTACGTCTTGGAAAATATTCTTAATCAAAAAGTAGAGCGCCTTTGGCACAAAGATACCGACCTGAAAGGGGTTGATTTCGTGGTGCTTCCTGGTGGTTTTTCATACGGAGATTATCTTCGTTCTGGTGCTATTGCAAAACTTTCGCCTATTATGGGGTCAGTTATTGAGCATACAAAAGCAGGCAAATATGTTATGGGTATATGCAATGGATTCCAAATTTTAACGGAGTCTGGGCTGCTAGACGGAGCTCTTTTGCACAACGACAAACAAAAATTCATTTGTAAAAATGTGATTTTGAAACCAGCGTCGAACGAAACTCCGATTACAAAAGATTTAGACACATGCAAAACTTACAAAATTCCTATCGCGCATGGTGAAGGACGTTTTTATGCAGATGATGCGACGATAAAAAGATTGATGGACAACAACCAAGTTTTATTTCAATATGTAGACGAAAATGGTGTTGCCTCTGCTGAAGCGAATCCAAACGGATCGATGAACAATATTGCTGGAATTTGCAACGAAGGAAGAAACGTTTTCGGCATGATGCCCCATCCAGAAAGAGCGGCAGACAAAGATTTAGCCAACGAAGACGGGCGTGCTTTCTTTGAGTCGATTTTGAAAAACTGTTAAGCAAAAAATATGAGAGTATTATTACTTGGTTCGGGCGGTAGAGAGCACGCACTAGCCTGGAAAATCGCACAAAGTTCTATACTCGAGGCTCTTTTTATTGCGCCAGGAAATGCTGGAACACGAATTCACGGTCAAAATGTTTCCATTCAACCAACTGATTTTGAAGCGATCAAAAAATTCGTACTTGAAAATGAGATTGAAATGGTCGTCGTTGGACCTGAAGACCCTCTGGTTCTTGGTATCCACGATTACTTTTTAGCCGATGATGAATTGAAAAAAGTAGGCGTTATTGGTCCGCAAAAAGAAGCCGCACAACTTGAAGGAAGTAAAGATTTTGCCAAAAAATTCATGGCGCGCCACAATATCCCAACGGCAAAATATGGTTCTTTTGAAAGAGAAACATTGAGCGAAGGACTTGCCTTCTTGGATAAAATGAAAGCGCCATATGTTTTGAAAGCAGACGGATTAGCCGCTGGAAAAGGGGTGCTAATTCTAGACGATTTGCAAGACGCGAAACTGGAATTGACGAACATGCTCCAAGGAAAATTTGGAGAGGCGAGCAAAATAGTTGTCATCGAGCAATTCTTGAAAGGTATCGAATGTTCTGTTTTCGTTATTACCGATGGCGATTCATACAAATTATTGCCCGAAGCGAAAGATTACAAACGCATTGGCGAAGGAGATAAAGGGCTGAATACAGGCGGTATGGGAGCTATTTCCCCTGTTCCTTTTGCTGACGCAGCGTTCATGGACAAGATCAAAAACCAAGTCATAATTCCAACGGTTAAAGGGCTTCGTGCAGAAGAAATTCCGTACAAAGGATTCATTTTCTTCGGAATAATTATGGTGAAAAACGAACCGTACGTCATCGAATACAATTGTCGTATGGGTGATCCTGAAACGGAAGTTGTTTTGCCTCGACTGAAATCGGACATCCTCGATTTATTTGAAGGTGTACACTCCAATACTTTGTCGGAAAGAGACGTACAATTTGACGATAGATGTGCAGCAACCGTTATGATGGTTTCTGGAGGATATCCTGAAAAATATGAAAAAGGAAAACAAATTTATGGTTTGAATGCTATCGTAAATTCAACTATTTTTCACGCAGGAACAAAAGCCGATGGCCCAGCAATTACCTCAGCTGGAGGTCGTGTTTTGGCGGTTACATCGTATGGAAAGAATTTGGATGCGGCTCTTACTAAGTCTTACGAATCGATCAAACAGATTGAATTCGAGAAATCGTTCTATCGCAAAGACATCGGCTTCGATGTTGTAACAGATAAAAATTGATTATCTTCATCCATAACTAAATGGACGCCTCGTTTCTGATTATTATTTTCACACTGTTGTTTTCAGCCTTCTTTTCGGCGATGGAAATTGCATTTATTTCGTCTAATCGGCTCAAGGTTGAATTAGACCGATCGACTGGCACTTTTGTGGGAAGAATTCTAGGAAATTTCTACAAAAATGAATCGCGCTTCATCGCCATGTTGCTCTTGGGCAACAATTTCGTTTTGGTGTTGTTTGGTATTTATGCGGCGCTTTTATTGAATCCGGTTATTACATCTTGGGGCGTTTCGAGCGCAGGATTATTACTCTTTCTTCAAACCATCATTTCGACAATTTTAGTGCTCATTTTGGCAGAATTTATCCCAAAAGCTTTGGTGCAGTTGAATCCAAATTGGTTTTTGCGGATAACAGCTTTGCCGATGCAATTGATTTATTGGTTGTTGTTGTTGCCTACAATTATTGTTATGATGCTCAGCAACGTGTTTTTACGTTTGCTCAATTCTGAAGATGATACCGAAGAAAAAGTGTTTTCGAAAGTGGATTTGGAACACTATATAAGTGACATAAATGATCGTTTGCACCACGAAGAAGACTTTGTAAATGAAATGCAAATTCTGCAAAATGCTTTGGATTTTTCAAATGTGAAAGCCAGAGATTGCATGATTCCGCGAACAGAGATAATTGCCCTCAATGTGGAGGAAAGCATAGACGTTCTGCACAAATTATTCGTTCAAACGGGCTTGTCTAAAATCATTATTTACCGCGATTCTATCGACAATATTATCGGCTATGTTCATTCCTTTGAAATGTTCAAAATGCCGGAGAACATCAAACAGATTTTAATGCCTATCTCCTTTATTCCAGAATCTATTCCAGGGAAGGAAATTTTGGAAATTTTCACCAAACAAGCCGGAAATATTGCCGTTGTCTGCGACGAGTATGGCGGAACGTCTGGCTTACTCACAATTGAAGATGTCATTGAAGAAATCTTCGGTGAAATCGAAGACGAACACGATACAGAAGACTGGATCGAAGAACAAATTAACGACAAAGAATGGCGTTTTTCTGCCCGTGCCGATATCGATTATTTGAACGATAACTATAACGTGGGAATTCCCGATTCGGATGAATACGAAACACTTGGTGGATTGATCATTCATCATTTAGAATCAATTCCCGAAATAGGGGCCGTGCTCATTGTCGAACATCATGAATTTATTATTGAAGAAGTAAGCGATAGACGTATCGAAATCGTTAGAATAGCTAAAAAATGATTCGCCTACTATTCCTCTTATTTCTGCTCTTTCCTCTGTTTGCGCAAACGGTGATCGGCACTTTGAGCAAAGATTTGAAAGAAGTTTCAGGTTTGGTATTTGTCAAAGACGATATGATGGCAGGCATCAACGATAGTGGAAATTCACCAACGCTTTATTTCATCAATTTGAAGGGTGAAATCCAACACGAAACCAAACTGAAGGATGCTGACAACATTGATTGGGAAGACATCGCCTTCAGCGGAAAGGATAAAATTTACCTCGGCGATTTTGGCAACAACGACAACAAAAGAACCGACCTCTGCATTTACGAAGTGTCTTTAAAAGATGCCCTCAAAGATGACAAGGTCGATGCCAAAAAAATCAAATTTGAGTATCCTGATCAAGACAAATTTCCGCCGAAAAAGAAGAATTTACACTTCGATTGCGAAGCGATGGCGTATTACAACGATTCACTTTATCTCTTCACCAAAAGTCGCGCAGAACCGTGGGATGGTATGAGCTACGTGTATTCTATAGACCCCAAGGATAAGAGTCAAAAAGCGAATTTGATAGGTAAACTCTATGTTGGAAAAAACGGTTGGTGGCAAGATGCCATTACGGCCGTCGACATTCGCGATGGCGTTTGTTATATTTTGACCTACAACCGTTTGATGAAATACAATATCGTCAATCAAAAATTGATTTTCGATCAATGGGTATATATGAAACCAATTACCCAGAAAGAAAGTGTCGCTGTAAATTCCAAGGGTGAAATTTATGTCGCCGATGAAGATCAACCTGGCTTGGGCGGAGGTTATTTATACAAAGTGGTTTTCCCAGCGAAAAAGAAGAAAAAAGGAAAGAAATGATAGACATCAATCAGTTCAAGGCAGTAATTTTTGACATGGACGGTGTACTAATCGATTCTGAACCCTTGTGGAAAATTGGCATGCAACGCGTTTTCGATTCCATTGGCTGTAACTTAACGAAGAAGGATTTTCAAAAAACCGTTGGGCTTAGAATCGACGAAGTAATCGAATATTGGTACGAAGTTTCTCCATGGGAAGGCTATTCCGTGAAAGAAGTCGAAACGCAAATCATGAGTGAAATGGTAAAGCTAATTCATGAAAATGGCGTCCCTCTTCCCGGCGTTGTGGATACGATTCGTTTTCTCAAAGAAGAAGGAATAAAAATCGGATTGGGCACCTCATCGTTCACCGTTTTGATAGAGGCTGTTTTGAATACTTTGAACCTAACGGAAGCTTTCGATTTTGTGCATTCTGCCGAAGACGAAGCGTCTGGAAAACCTCATCCAGCGGTGTATTTGACCGTTGCTGAAAAATTAGGAGAAAGACCCGTAGATTGTTTGGTCATCGAAGATTCGGTAACTGGAATTATCGCTGGAAAAGCAGCTCGTATGGCCGTCGTTGCCATTCCCGAAAAAACCCACGAACCGAATCCGAAAATCATAGTCGCCGATTACGAATTCGAAAACATGAATTTGTTCTTAAACGCCATTCGATGAAACGCTATTTCTTACATCTAAGTTATGTGGGAACGCGGTACCGTGGCTGGCAAAGACAACCTGAAGTACCTAGTGTTCAAGAAGAAATTGAAGCTGCACTTTCCAAAATTTTCAAAACAGAAATGACCATTTACGGTTGTGGACGAACGGATGCCGGCGTGCATGCCAGTCAGTATTTTGCTCAATTTCAAACGGAAAAAAAATGGGGTTTTGACTTGGTTTTTCGTCTCAACAAAGTGCTCCCAGACGACATCAGCATTCACGATCTTATTCCGTGCAAAGGAACAAACCATGCCCGTTACGACGCTTCAGAAAGGAGTTACCAGTATTTCTTGCACACCAATAAAACGGCGCACCTTTCTACTATTTCTACCTTACACGAAAGTTCCGTTTTGGACTTTACTAAAATGCACGAAGCTGTTTTTTTAATTCCCAAGTACACAGACTTCATCGGCTTTTGTAAAACGCCAGATTTACATCCATCGACCATTTGTGAAATCACAAAAGTAGACTTTTCACAAAACAAAAACGACAATCAATTTTGTTTCGAAATCACCGCCAACCGTTTTTTACGCGGCATGATTCGCAATCTGATGGCGAGAATTATACTGGTTGGTTCAGGTGAAATTACTCTTGCCGAATTTGAAGAAGTCCTGAGAAACGGACAGAAAGATAAGTTGCCCATTTTGGCTCCACCACAGGGATTGTATTTATCGAAGGTGGTTTATCCGTATTTGGAAATGGAGAGTGTTTTTGATTTGAAAAAGTTATTGGTTTAGAGCAACTATCAAAAGTTAAACAAATCAATTCCCCCCCATCAATATAAGTACTTCATCTGTTTTATCATTTACGACTGTTGACGTAGACATAAACCCACCGAAATCGAGCTCTGTTCGAGCCAAATCTCTATCAAAGTACAACTCCATTTTACTTCCGTCGAACATGGCAACTCCCATTGACATATCTGGATCTTCACTTGAGACCGTTATTGTGTAGGCAATATGCCCTTCTTTCGGCTGGGCAAAAGTCGCTCCAACGGACAATAAAATCAATACTACAGACAAAAATAATTTTTTCATAGGTTCTATTTCTTATTGCAATTTACATTATCCCTCCAAAACTTTTCTAAATAATTATCGAATGGATTACATTATTATAACAAAGTATTCTCCACCCATGCCTTGCCCCAAATGTCAATTTCTTCTTCTGACCAAATAGTTGGGAAAAACACTCTTTTTTGAAATCTAGGTGGGAGGTATTTCTGCCAATTTGTTCCTCCTGTTGCATTCACATCACCTTCTTTGGTTTGTAAATAACGAACCGCACTTTTGTAATGCGAAAGGGGCCAATTTACGTTCACCGCTTGGTCCAATTTCCTTAATTCTTCTATAATTTCCGGATTCTTTTGATCCGCATCACTCAATTTCAAATAAGATTGCCAAAGGTTGTCTAATGCTCTATGTTTGGTGTATTTCAAAAAAGTTTCTTCGTACTGTTCTTCAAATTGTATGAGCGTTAAGGTCTTTTTCTTCGTGGCTAAATCTTTGGCTCCTTCTTTCCAATAAACGTTTTCATAAAGTGTTTCCAGGTTGGTTTCCTTAGCTAAAGCTTCCCGTTGGTCGACGTGCACCAAGTTTTTTAAGTCAGTACAGTGAAATTCAATCAGCCGGTATTGTGCCGATTGGAATCCGCTTGCCGGTAAAAGAGCCATACGAAACTTCATGAATTCTGTGTTATCCATGCCTTTCGACATGATTTCAAAACTGTCGATTAATGCAGAAAAATAGCGGGTTACACGAGACAATCGTTCCAAGAAAAATTCCGCCGAAATGGTCTCCTTATTCGAAATAAGTTTCAATTCATTCAAACACAATTTGAAATATAATTCTGTTATTTGATGGTAAATAATGAAGATTTCTTCGTCCGCAAAATTGGTTCTGGGCTTCTGTAAACTCAACAAAGTATCGAGTTCAATGTAGTCCCAATATTTGACGTAATCTTGGTATAACAGACCATCGAGATACGCAAGTACGTCTTGCCCATTGGCCGCGTATTTCTCATTCAATAACTTTAATTTTTCCTCAACTTCTTTCGTAATTTCCATCTACTGCTTTTGTTACTCTGACCAAATGTAATAATTCTCAACTATGACTTGACCAACTGTTAAATTTCTCACATGTTTTCTAGGATTCGTCGTTTTCAGCAACTTTTTAAAATTAATCTCGTATCTTTCCTCAGAATACATTAAACCAAAACTTATGCGTTACCTTGTTTCAGTGCTATTTTTATCAGTTGCCTTGTCGTCTTTTGGACAAACAACTTGGGCAGATGATGTTGCCACAATATTTTATCAAAAATGTTCTAAATGTCACAACCCAAACGGAATTGCGCCATTTTCATTAGTCACATATAGTGAAGTTAGCCCGATGGCGGGGGCCATTTATGATGCGGTAAATCAAGACCGTATGCCACCATGGCCGCCGAACAATGATTATCAGCAATATGTGCACAACCGTGAATTGGATGCTTCAGACAAAATTTTGGTTTTGGATTGGTTGACAAACGGTGCGCCTGAAGGAAACGCAAGCAACACTCCGCCGCCACCTGCTTTCCCAACGGATGCATTGCTAGGTGCTGGTGATTTAGAATTACAGATTCCTACGTATATGTCCAAGGCTCAGTCCGGACAAGATGATTATGTATGTTTTTCATTACCGACAGGATTAACGCAAGGTCGAGATATAAAATCTGTTGAAATAATTCCAGGAAATAGAAGTATAGTGCATCATGCATTAGTTTATATAGACACGGATGGAAGTAGCGTCACGGATACAGTCGGTGGTGATTGTGCTTCGCCAAGTTCTCAAAATTCTGTTTTGGTTACTGGTTATACTCCCGGAGCCACACCTATGACTTTGCCTACCGTTTCTCCTATGAAATTAGGAATTCCTTTGCCCGCCAATTCGAAAATAGTATTGGCTATGCATTATCCCGATGGATCCTATGGGGAGTATGATAGCACCCGAGTCATTTTCCATTTTTATCCCCCTGGAACAACGGGTATAAGGACGGTTTATGCCGCACCTTTGCTTTCCAATTGGTTTTTTGCTTTGCCGCCAAACCAGATGACAGATTTAACGGCGACGTATCCAAATTCAGGCACAATTAACACAGAAGCGTCTATTTTAAGTGTTTTCCCACACATGCACTTAATCGGTCAAAGCATAAAAGCATATGGTTTGGATCCTTCCAACGATACCGTTCCTTTGATTGATATACCGCATTGGGATTTCCACTGGCAGGATTTCTATTGGTTCAAACATGCGCAACACTTTGAAATTGGTTCATCTATGAAGGCTGAAGCGACCTATAACAACACAACTTCGAATCCGCATAATCCAAATAATCCGCCACAATGGGTTGGTCCAGGTGAAAACACGACTGATGAAATGATGTTGGTGTATTTTCATTTCATGGGTTATCAGCCCGGCGATGAATTATATGACTTGGAACTATTGATGCAACAAGCGACTTTGACAGAATTACCGGAAGATGTATCAGGATTAAAAGTTTTTCCAAATCCTTCATCCGGTGATTTCCACCTATCAATGAAGAATTTCCCGAATGCAGAGAATTTCCAAATTCGTATCTATGACACCCAAGGAAAATTAGTAAGAGATTGGAAAAAAGTTCCTTCTGCTCAAAATTGGATCTGGGATGGCAAATCGAACGATGGAGCTGAAACAATGAAAGGTGTTTATATACTTTCTGCTAATATTGGTGGGAGGTTTTATTCGACGAGGTTGATTCGGTTTTAGGAGCGATTGATTTATTAATACTCGAAAACACCCCTCCCTTAATCCCTCCTCACAGGAGGGAAGTCATTCGGAGGTGTGCTTAAAATTGTTGCACTAAATTCTAATTAAGATGGGCCTTTCCTCCCTCCTCGAGCCTGCCTATCGGCAGATAGGGAGAGACCGAGGGAGGTGTTACGCCATTTATTATAACGTCAACTAGCCTTACTTCCCCATCTTCTTCAAAACAACCTGCACCTCATTGTCCGCCTGGTTCGCGATATAGAAATATCCATTTTCTAACCAAATTTGTCTCGCAATTTCGGCTTTTAAAGTTCTAGCTATCGAATTGTGGCTTTTTGCCAATTCTTGTCCTGAAAACGGAACGGCAAAATCATCTGCTGCGTACTTTGCAAATTTGCGCGACAAATCATTTCCAACTTGGAAGGTCGTCGAGAAATTCTTCAAACTTTGCCATTGTTTTCGTTTGCCATTTACAAAATCAAAAGCGAAGGCTTGTAGTGCACCTGAGAATCGTAATTGATTGAAATATCCTGTGTAATCTAATGTGTCTAAAGGAATGAAAACGTCCGGCATAATTCCGCCGCCTCCATAAACTGTTCTTCCCTTTCGTGTTTTGTATTTTAAGGAATCAACGAACAAAGTGCTGTCGGGAGCGAATAATTCGCCATTATCGTAACGATCTCTTGAATCGGCATAATAATCTTCCATACTACCATGATACTCTTTTTGAATACAACGTCCAGAAGGTGTGTAATATCTGGCTACTGTCAATCGAAGATTACTGCCATCTCGCAAATTGAAATCACCTTGTACCAATCCTTTTCCGAAACTTCTTCTTCCATATATGGTTGCTCGATCATTGTCTTGAAGCGCTCCTGCCACAATTTCACTAGCCGATGCTGAATTCTGATTTATTAAAACAGCCGTTTCTGTTCGTTCCAACAATCCTCCAGACCGAGACTTGTACTTTTCGTCACGTTGGTTCGTTCCACGTGTTTCAACAATGGTCATTCCTCCTGGTAAAAACTCGTCAGAAATATCAATCGCTGCAGATAAAACTCCGCCTGGATTGTGTCGCAAATCCAAAATGAGTTTCGTCATCCCCTGTTGAAGCAAACTCTCGGCAGCGTATCTAAACTCATCGTGTGTCGGAATCGAAAACTGCTCAATTCGAATGTACCCAACTGATTGATTCATCATAAATGCGGAAGTAACGGAAGTAATTGGAATTCCACCTCTTGTTACACTCACAGTTTTCTTGTCTTCGCTTCTTTGGATTTCAACTTTTACTTTCGTGCCTTCTTTCCCTTTTAGGTATTCCATCACCTTTTGGTTGGTGATTTTTACGCTTGCCGTTTTCTTTCCATCTACAGAAATGATACGGTCTCCAGCCAACAATCCTGCTCTTTCAGACGGCGAACCTTTAATCACATTTGTAATACAAATTGTATCGCGAAGAATAGTGAACCGAACACCAACACCACCAAATTTTCCTTCGATTCCCTCTTGGGCCAACTTTAAATCTTTGGCTGGAATGTAATTGCTATGCGGATCTAGTTTGTGCAACATATCCGCAATCGTTTCTTCAAACAATTTCTCTCCGTTTACATCGTCTACGTATCGCTTGTCCAATACCTCCAAAATATCCTGAATCTTCTGATACTTTTCGCCTTTCTGTTCTCCGTGCGTATAATCCGTATGAGGAACTAAAAAATAGCCCAATCCTAACCCTATTGCCATTGCGAAAGCCAAACCTAAAGGAATGAGCCAATAATTTTTTGGATTACTTTCCATCTATTGTCGTGTCTAATTGTGTTAATTCTATGTTTGCCTCTTTCAAAAAATCAATGCCTGAACAATCTTTATATGTATTGGCAAACACCACTCTTTTGATTCCTGCTTGAAGGATCAATTTACTGCAATCTTTGCAAGGAGATAAAGTTAGATATAAGGTAGCGCCTTTGCAATTGTTGGTCGATTTTGCAACTTTCAAAATTGCATTTGCCTCCGCGTGAAGAACATACCAATGCGTTTCGCCAAGGTCATTCTCACAACAATTGTCAAACCCAGCAGGCGTTCCATTGTATCCGTCCGAAATAATCATTTGATCTTTCACGATAATCGCACCTACCTTTTTGCGGGAACAATGCGATAAATCTGCCCACTGTTCTGCCATGCGTAAATAGGCTAAATCATATCGTTTTTGCTTCGCTTCTTTCATTGATTTACAAAAATAAGAGGAATCGCGGAATGAATTGATTTGTTGGCTTTTTTTACGAGAAAATCTTCTCTACAAATTTTCCTTCCTTTTGTGTTTATCGATTGGATAACCTTTTTGGACGGAATCGGAATTTTTGTGTTTGCCATTAGCGTTGTTTTAACAGCTATCGGCAAAGGTTTCGATGTGGTTGGCGCCACTATTCTATTATTGGTTTTGCAACGGCGTTGGGTGGAGGAGCATTGCGCGATATGATGATAGGCGAAACACCGGTTGGTTGGATGTAAAATTCCAATTATATTATTCTCGTTCTGGTCGCAGTCGTTTGTGCTTTTTTGTTCCAGAATCGCATTATGAAACTGAAAAAAGAGAGGTTTATTTTTGATACCATTGGTATTGGAATATTTACCACTTTTGGCCTGCAAAAAACACTCGATATTGGACTAAGCGTTTCTGTAGCATTGATGACGAGCGCTGTTAGCGCTGTGTCTGACGGAATCGTTCGTGATATTTTGTGTGCTGAAATTCCGTTGATTTTCCATCGAGAAATTTATGCTTCAGTATGTTTGGCTGGAGGTCTTTTTTATCTCGGACTGCAGCAGTTTATTCCAAATACAGAATTGAATATGATCATTCCCATTTTGGTGGTGTTTACACTTCGTTACTTTGCCGTAAAACGAAAATGGACCTTGAATTACAAAAATATCGATTGATCAAGGGGTAAACTTGTACCCTACGCTTCGAATGGAATGAAAATATTTTGGGTCCTTCGGATCAACTTCAAACAATTTTCGGAAGGAAAGAATGTAGTTATCGATGGTGCGTGAGGTTGTAAAGCTATCTGTTCCCCAAATTCGGTCTAAAATCTCATCCCGAGAAACAACTTGACCTTCTTTTTCACTAAAAAATTCCAAAAGTTCTACTTCTCTTTTACTCAATGTTTTCACTTTTTTATCCCCTTCGGAAACATCGAAAGTGTCAAGATTCACTTCTCTTTTGCCGATTTTTAAAATCGGATTCCCGCCGTTTTCTTGTTTAGGCAACAAATTATTCACTCGAAGTAATAATTCTTCTAAATCGAATGGTTTTGCCAAGTAGTCGTTTGCGCCCAATTTCAAGCCTTGAATTCTATCGGAAGTAGAACCCTTGGCGGAAAGAATTAATATGGGAACTTGTGATTTTTGGCGCACCGCTTCGCAAATTTCTAATCCGCTTTTTTCGGGCAACATTACGTCTAAAATCAACAAGTCTGACGAAATGAGTTGGTCGAATTCTTCCATCGCACGTCCTCCATGATTGAACAAATGAACTTCAAAATCTTCCATTTCCAAGTTCATTTTTAAGAGTTCACCTATGCTTTCTTCGTCCTCAACGATACAAATACGATTCATGATTTTGACCTACTTTTTATAAAAATGCACAAAAGTAGTCGATTAGGCCGTTTTTTAGCTTTAAAATGTGCTGATACTTTGTCTTTTAATCAGAAATTCTCGGTAACTTTGTCGCACATTTTACAGGCATGAATTCCAATAAAAACATACACTCCGCACTAATTTCTGTTTTCGATAAAACAGGGTTGGCACCTATCGTTGAACAACTCGCTAAAAACGGCGTTCAAATTTTTTCAACAGGTGGAACCCAAAAATTTATTGAGGACATGGGTGTGTCGGTTGTACCTGTTGAAGAATTGACTTCTTATCCTTCCATTCTAGGTGGACGAGTGAAAACATTGCACCCAAAAGTATTCGGTGGTATTTTGCACCGAAGAGAAATAGATTCCGACTTAGCACAAATTGATCAATTTGAAATTCCTTGTATCGATTTGGTCATTGTGGATTTGTATCCTTTTGAAGCGACTGTTGCTTCTGGAGCGGAACACCAAGATATCATCGAAAAAATTGACATCGGTGGTATTTCTTTGATTCGCGCAGCGGCGAAGAATTACAAAGATGTTGTTATCCTTCCTTCGCAAAAATCATATGCTGAGTTTGTAGAGATTTATACGGAGAATGCTTCAACAAGCTTAGATCAAAGAAAGCGATTCGCAATGCAATCTTTCGAAGTTAGCTCGCATTACGACACAAAAATATTTGAATACTTCAACGACGATTCCAAAGATGTTTTCAAACAAAGCATTCAAGAATCGGCTGTATTGCGTTACGGGGAGAATCCTCATCAAAAAGGAGTTTTTTATGGTGACATGAACAGTGTTTTTGATAAACTGCACGGTAAAGAATTGTCTTACAATAATTTACTTGACGTTGATGCCGCGGTGAATTTAATGGCTGATTTCCAAAATGACGCTCCTACTTTTGCGGTTATGAAGCATAACAATGCGTGTGGATTGGCAACTCGTCCTACTTTGAAAGAAGCATATGCAGCGGCTTTAGCAGGAGATCCCGTTTCTGCTTTTGGCGGAATACTAATCGCTAACACAACAATTGATTTAGCCACGGCTGAGTTGATCAACTCCTTGTTCTGTGAAGTGGTGATTGCACCCAATTTTGATGGGGATGCCGAAGAGTTGTTGAAATCTAAGAAAAACCGTATCTTGCTGGTTCAGAAGATCTTTTCTTTTCCAAGAAAACAGTTTCGAACGATTTTGAACGGTGTTTTGGAACAAGATAAAGATGCATTAGTTGAAACGAACAAGGATTTAACAGTAGTAACTAGAAAAGGGGCAACAGACCAACAAATTGAAGATTTATTGTTTGCCAACAAGTTGGTAAAACATACGAAATCAAACACCATCGTTTTAGCAAAAAACAAACAACTACTTGCTAGTGGAACTGGGCAAACGTCTCGTGTAGATGCATTGCGACAAGCGATACACAAAGCGAAGTCTTTCGAATTTGATTTGAAAGGTGCTGTGATGGCTTCAGATGCGTTTTTCCCATTTCCAGACTGTGTTGAAATCGCACACAAGGAGGGAATTGACACTGTAATTCAGCCCGGCGGATCAATTAAAGATGATTTATCAATTGAGTATTGCAACAATAATGAAATGGCGATGCTAATGACTGGAAACAGACATTTCAAGCATTAAGAAAAATATTTAATCAGAAATTGTAACTTTTTTTCTGATTTCACGAACAAACTAGGTATATTAAACTCTTTTACAGAGCCAACAACGAAACACAAAATGGGATTATTCAGTTTTCTGACACAAGAAATCGCGATTGACTTAGGAACAGCGAACACCTTGATAATCATGAACGACAAGGTCGTTGTAGATGAACCTTCTATTGTTGCCAAAGACATTCAAAGTAACCGTGTGGTGGCTATTGGAAAGAAGGCACAACAGATGCATGGAAAAACGCACAAGTTGATTGAAACAGTCCGCCCTCTGAAAGATGGTGTGATTGCCGATTTCCAAAGTGCAGAACAAATGATCCGTGGATTTATCAAAATGATTAATCCTGGAAAAAGTCTTTTTAACCCATCGCTTCGAATGGTGATATGTATTCCTTCTGGAATTACAGAAGTTGAAAAACGTGCCGTTCGAGATAGCGCAGAGCACGCCGGTGCAAAAGAAGTGTATTTGATTCATGAGCCGATGGCGGCTGCAATCGGTATTGGTATCGATGTGGAAGAGCCGATGGGAAATATGATTATTGATATCGGCGGTGGAACAACGGAAATTGCAGTAATCGCGTTAGGAGGTATTGTTTGTGATAAATCCATTCGAATTGCGGGAGATGATTTCTCAAGTGATATTGAAGAATACATGCGTCGTCAACACAACATTTTGGTGGGTGAACGTACAGCTGAACAAATTAAAATTGAAGTGGGTTCTGCATTGACAGAATTAGACAATCCTCCACCCGATTTTGCTGTTCGTGGGCGTGATTTAATGACAGGTATTCCTAAAGAGATCGTTGTTTCGTATGCTGAAGTTGCTCATGCTTTGGACAAAACAATTTCAAAAATAGAAGAAGCGATTTTGAGTGCTTTGGAAATGACACCGCCTGAATTATCAGCTGATATCTATAAAACGGGGATTTACCTTGCTGGTGGTGGTTCCATGTTGAGAGGATTAGACAAACGAATTTCAGCGAAAACGAAATTACCCGTTCACATAGCGGAGGATCCATTGAGAGCTGTAGCGCGTGGAACGAGTATCGCTTTGAAAAATATTCACCGTTTCCAATTCTTGATTCGCGACTAAGTAGAAAATTTCTTTTCGACATAGTTAATCCTATAGCATGAAAAATTTAATCGCTTTTCTTAGACGCTTTCAAATTTTCCTGCTTTTTGTTGGTCTACAATTTATTGCCTTAGCAACTTATTTTTCAAGTCTTTCTTTCCCTCGTTCACAGTATTTGACAACATCAAATAAAGTTACTGGGAACATTATGGCGGCGAGAAATTCTGTAACGCATTTCCTCCATCAAGAAGAAACGAATAGAGAATTAATAAAAGCGAACAAAATACTTCATGAAAAAATTCCTGAAAACTACATTCGTATTAGTTCGAACGAAATTATCGTTAGAGATACAATCCGAGAAACCGACACAATTTACGAACAACAATACACCTACATTCCGGCGACAGTCTTAAAGTCGACCTACGACAAGCGAAACAACTATATGACGCTGAACATTGGTCGAAAACAAGGAATAAAAAAAGGAATGGGCGTTTTTTCTGAGAGCGGTGTCGTTGGGACAGTTTATCAAGTTTCCGATCATTTCAGTTTAGTCAAAACGATTTTGTCGATGAACCCGAACATAGACATTATGCTTGTTGAAGACGGTTCGTTTGGATTCTTGAAATGGGAAACGCATCAAGCAAGATTGGCAAATTTGACGGGTATTTCCAACGACAAACCCATCAAAAAATGGGGCAAAGTAATGACTCGAGGCGGCGGTGGAATTTTTCCTAGAGGGTTAAACGTTGGTAAAGTATATCGCGTTTCTCCAATAGAAGGAAGAGCTTTGTGGAATGTTGAAATTTTACTTGGAACGAATTTTAAAAAGGTGCAAAAGGTATACGTGATTAAAAACTTACTCAAGGGCGAACAAATTCAGTTAGAGTCTAACATTCCAAAAGACCCAGACAATGAATAAATTTGTCACACATATCATCCGCTTCGTCGTTTTTGTCTTGGTGCAGGCCTTGATTTTAAATCACCTTGAATTTGGCTGGGGAATTCTAATTATGGTCTACCCTTTGTTCATTTTTCTGTTGCCAAACGATCTAAAAATTACTTTTTCTTTGATCATTGCTTTTGCCATGGGTTTTGCAATCGACCTTTTGAGCGATACTTTTGGTATACACGCATCGGCGTTAGTCGTCTTTGCCTACCTTAAACCACTTGTTTTTGCCCGATTTGCAAAACAAGACAATTACGAAAATCTAAAAGAAGCCAACATATACACAATGGGGACTTCTTGGTTCATCTATACCTTCGGGATTTTACTCTTCTTTCATCATTTATGGTTTTTCTTGTTTGAGATAGCCAATTTTGGTGAAATCATCTATATTTTTCAGAAAACTGTATTAAGTCTTATCGTTTCATTTTTGTTTAGTGTCGGCTTACAAATTATCTTTGTACCAAAGCCAAAAGAACGATGAACTTTGATTCCCGCAGAATAGTCATTATCACATTTATTATAACGATAGGTGTTATCTATGGTTTTCGGCTGTTCTACATGCAGGTAATTGATGATACTTGGACGTCGGAGGCACAGAGAATAGCTGAAAAACGTCACCAAATTACACCCCCTCGCGGTGTGATTTTCGACAGAAATGGGAAAATGGTGGTTTCTAATGAAACATATTATAACCTCATGATGCAGGAATCAGAGATCGCCAATCTTGATACTGTTGCATTTGCAAAGCTTATCGGTTGGACACCAAAAGAGGTCAAGGCTCGTTTTATAGAAATTAGAGAAGGTGAAGGGACGTACTATAACAAAAACCAAGACAGAACCACCTCCAATTACCAATCCGTGCGGTCTTATCCTTTCCTGAAAGAATTAACGCTTAATGAAATTGCCCGCATTGCACCTCATCTTGATAAGTTTCCTGGTTTTAGAGAAGAACCAACGAGTATGCGGAAATATCCGTACAAAAGCGGCGCGAATATTCTCGGTTACATTGCTGAAGTCAATAAAGAAGATGTTATCGATACTGCCTATCATGGTTATTATCGTTCTGGCGACAACATGGGAAGGTCAGGAATAGAACGATACTACGAACAAACTTTAAGAGGACAAAAAGGGGTGAAACACATTGTAACATCTGCTTTGAACAACGCTTTGGAATCTTTTGCTGGAGGGAAATACGACACAACCGCTTTGCAAAGTCCAGCCATGAAACTTGGTTTAGATATTGAACTGCAAGCCTACGGTGAAAAATTAATGCAGAACAAAAAAGGCTGTATTGTGGCTATTGAGCCTTCAACCGGCGAGGTATTGTCAATGATTTCAGCACCCTCATACGATCCGAATTTGTTGGTTGGAAAACGTAACATTAAGCAGAACTATCCCACCCTTTTGCTGGATGAAGCAAAGCCTTTGTTTCCTCGACCTTTGGCTTCGGAATATCCTCCTGGATCCATTTTTAAATTGGTTCAATCATTGATTGCTTTGCAAGAAGGTGTGATTGAGGTGAATACTGGTTTTCCATGTAACAAAAGTTTGGTTGGATGTCACAATCATGGTTATCCGTCCGATATTATGAAGGCCGTTCAGTTTTCGTGTAACCCCTATTACTATCAAGCTGTACGAAAAATTATTCAACACGGGAAAAAGAAAAGTGCCTTTGCTGATGCGGAAGTAGGATTGAACATTTGGGCTGAATATATGCACAGTTTTGGGTTGGGTAAAAAACTACCAAGCGACATAACAGGACAGCGTCCGGGACGAATACCTGACTCAAAGTATTATGACAAATGGTATGGCCACCATCAATGGGGTTTCTCCACTATTCGATCAATTTCTATTGGACAAGGTGAGGTAACTATGACGCCATTACAAATGGCCAACCTCGCTGCCATAATTGCCAATAAAGGTTGGTTTTATACGCCTCATTTTGTAAAAAGCGTTGGAAACTCGGGTGCTTTGCCTGAATTCAAAAAGAAAAACTACACCATGGTGGAAGCCAAGTATTTTCCGCCTATAATAGAAGGTATGCGACGCGTTGTAAATGAATCTGGAGGAACAGCTCTTCTGGCCAGAAATTCAGAAATAATCACCTGCGGAAAAACAGGAACAGTTGAAAATCCACACGGTAAAGACCACTCAGCGTTTATTGCCTTTGCTCCTTTAAACAATCCTAAAATAGCCATTGCCGTTTTTATTGAGAACGCTGGTTTTGGTGGAACTTGGTCTGCACCCACAGCCAGTTTAATGATTGAAAAATACTTAAACGGAACCGTAAAGGACTTAGCGAAAGAAAAACGGATTATGGACGCCCACCTTTCAGGATTATAGTGAGAAAGGAAAACGATATAACCCAGGATATTGACTGGCCACTTTTGGTCTGCTACCTTGTACTTGTGACGATGGGGTTGACGACTGTTTATTCTACAGCTTTTGATTCGGAACATTCGAGTCTTTTTGAAATGGCAATGCCTTATGGAAAACAAGTGATGTGGATAGGTGTTTCCTTGTTTTTAGGCCTGTTAGTTTTTCTAATCGATTCTTCCATTTATCGCAAATTTGCCTTACCAATCTACGGTTTTACCCTAGCCCTTTTGGTCATCGTTCTTTTTATGCCTGCTATCAATGGAGCTCACGCTTGGCTTGGCTTTGGCGGTTTTGGTATTCAGCCTGCAGAATTTGCAAAAATTGGTACCGCGTTACTCTTGTCTAGTTATTTGAGCACAGTCAACATGCATTTACAAACCGTGAAAACAGTGATGATTTCAAATGCTATTATTTTGGTTCCAGTGGTCTTAATTATGCTGCAACCCGATGCTGGAACAGTTGTCGTTTTTACCGCTTTCCTTTTCGTTTTATATCGTGAGGGCTTGAGTTATGATCCACTCATTCTAAAAATAACAAATGCATTCCCTGGAATTCGATTTAAACAAACTTGGTTGGGAACTCACTTTATTCCAATTATGTTTTACGTGGTTTTTCTGTGTATAATCACTTTGCTTATTTCGAAATCTACTTTTGGCTTGTTCATCCCGGGCCTTCATATCCCAGGGATTGTGGGTATTGTGATTGCACTTGCAGCATTAGGCGGTATTGTGTATTGGTTGTTGACGAGAATGTCTTCAAAAAGAGAAAAAAAACGGGCATTTATTGTCGTGATTATCGGTTTTCTTTTGTCAACTTTCATGTCACTTTCGGTTAGTTTTTTATTCAACGGATTAGCACCTCACCAGAAATCGAGAATCGAGTTGGTCCTTGGTATGGTGGAGGATAAAGATGGTGAAGATTATAACCGTTTTAGAGCCATGGCCGCCGTAGGTTCGGGTGGTTTTGCGGGAAAAGGATATAAAGGAGCTTCATTGTCAAGTGTGCGAGCAAATCACGTGCCTGAAAGTGAAACCGATTTTATTTTCAGCCCTTTTGCAGAAGAATGGGGGTTTATAGGCTCTATTGTTTTAGTTTCTGTTTACCTTTTCATGCTTTTCCGCATTATACTAATAGCAGAACGACAAAGAAATCGATATTATCGAATTTATGCGTATTCTGTAGGTATGATTTTGTTTTATCATTTCGCAATAAACATTGGGATGAACATTGGTTTCGTCCCGGTTATTGGAATACCTCTGCCCTTCTTTAGCTATGGTGGGTCGTCGATGATGAGTTTTTCAATTTTGTTGTTTGTGCTTTTAAAATTAGACAGTCAAAGGCGCGATATGCTCTATTAATGCGTTATTAACCGTTTAAAAGAATATTAATTAAATTTACCTATTATCTCATTCTATAATATTATGGCGAAAAGTCAGGAAAAAAAGGAAACCAAGAAGGCGCCGCTTACTCCAGTGGAGAAGAAAAAGTACAGTCGGCTTATTTATATTTTAGGGTTTTTTCCCCTAACGTTAATCATTTGCTTGGTTTTGTTTCAACCAAATAGCTCCATGCCGCCTGTATCGATGCTGGACAATCCACCTGAACTTTTGGCTTCTGTTGTTTATGCAGATGACGCTGAGACAGAATTAGGACGTTTTTGGCAAATTAACCGAACGAGCGTTCCTTACGAACAGATCTCCCCTTATGTATTTGACGCTTTGATTTCCACGGAAGATGAGCGTTTCATGGATCACAATGGAATCGATTTTCAAGCCCTTGCAAGAGCCATAGGTCGTGCGGGTCAAGATGGCGGTGGGTCAACAATTACTCAACAATTGGCAAAACTTCTTTTTACTTTACAAATGCGTGAAGAGGCAACAGCCAGAGGTGAAAATTACACCCCAAATGTTGTTTCCAACTCAAAAGCTGGACGTCTTATGTCTCGTGTAAATGAGAAAGCAAAAGAAAACATTATCGCAACACGCCTTGAAAAACGATTTACGAAAGAGGAAATCCTAACCATGTACCTAAATCAGTTTGATTTCCTGTACAATGCCGTTGGAATTGAAAATGCAGCAAAAGTTTATTTCAATAAAAATCCAATCGATCTTACAAAATCGGAAGCGGCTATGTTGGTTGGGATGTGTAAAAACCCCGCTTTGTACAATCCGCATACCCACGAAGTGAAGAACTATCGTCAGTGGTTGGCCAACAGAAAAAATGAATCAATCGATAAAATTTTAGACGTAGATATTGCCGCGCAAAGATCAAAAGATAGCACCCGAGCAGCGAATCGTAGAAATCAAGTGCTTTTTCAATGGTTGAAAAACAGCAAGGAGAACAATAGTGCTCTACGGACCAAAATTTCACGCGAAGAATATGATAAACTCATTAAAACACCTATTGTCGTCGATTATCAAATTGTCGACCACAAAGAGGGAGTTGCGCCATATTTCAGAGAAGCCATTCGCAAAGAATTGAAGGATTTATTTAATGAAACCAAA
>ERZ1047472.253-NODE-253-length-50296-cov-6.800641_pt1 | contig 50296 bp, 43 predicted proteins | sample MGYA00383095_ERZ1047472 | MGnify/ENA primary metagenome ERZ1047472 (study PRJEB29581, sample SAMEA5548365) | metagenome | biome: marine; feature: coastal; material: water | depth 1 m | study: Short-term variability in the microbial, nano- and picoplankton dynamics... | reverse complement strand
ACTATAGATTATGAAAACAGTAGTGATCATCAATTCAAAAGGCGGCTCTGGCAAATCTACTTTAGCGGTGAATTTGGCAGCAAATCTTGCGTTGAAAGGCCAGAATCCAGCGATATTAGATTTGGATCCTCAAGGCTCTAGTATGCGCTGGTTGCAAAATCGCCCAGCCGACTTGCCGGAGATTCACGGAATTGCTGGTTACGAAAAGAAGTCGACCATGACAAGGGCATGGCAGTTGCAACCCCCTGAGGGTACTAATCCGCTTATTGTTGATACACCTGCAGGTCTAGATAAAAATGGATTGGCTGCCACAAGTCGCGGCGCAGACGCCATTCTCATTCCCGTAATGCCTTCTGATATAGATATTCATGCGGCAGTGAATTGTATTGCGGACCTTCTTTTGACTACCAAATCCGATATGACGCAACGGCGTATTGGCATTATTGCCAATAGAGTGCGCGCAAACACAAGGGTTTATGCTCGTTTGGAGCGGTTTCTTCGCAGCTTAAATATTCCTTTAGTCGCGACCTTTAGAGATTCGCAGAACTACACCCGTAGTGCTGAATTGGGTATAGGTATAAACGAAATGCCGTTGTGGCAGGTGCGCAAAGACGTTGGTGCTTGGAAAGAGCTCAATAGCTGGTTAGACAGCACCTTAAATGATGTTACTAATGTGCGTGCGCTACCCACCCGCATGGGTCTTCGGGCTGTGCCTTCTGCCGTTGCACCAACTTCGCCAATGGCTAACTGATTGCTCGCATCGGTTTACAGCTTCGGGCATTTGGCCTTTTCTGCGTAATTTTTCTGGCTTTCGCGGCAACGCGCAACCCTTAGCTGCTGGCAGTCTACAAATCATCAGTGCTTTTAAGTGTTTTGGTTATTCACTGAAAGACTAGATAACATGCTGCACAGAAGTGGCTGAAACTTTTGTCAATTCTGATCACAAAACCTGCGCTAATGTTGTTGCTCATAGTTTTGCTTAAATTTTTACTCTCACAGAGAACAAAGACGCTTATTAGATGACTAATCCAATTTATCTTGATTACGCAGCTTCAACGCCTGTAGATCCGCGAGTCGCTCAGATTATGAGTGAACATATGACCATGGCCGGGGTGTTCGGTAATCCTGCGTCTCGTTCACACGTGTATGGGTGGCAGGCAGAAGAGGCGGTAGAAGAGTCGAGGGTTCAGATTGCTGCCGCACTAGGCGCAGATCCCCGAGAAATCGTCTGGACATCAGGCGCTACTGAGTCGAATAACCTAGCGATAAAGGGCGCTGCTCATCAATCAAGTCGCCGCCACATTGTGACCAGCTCTATCGAACATAAAGCCGTTCTCGATTGCTGTGGGTATTTAGAGCGTGACGGCTTTGAGGTTACCTATCTGGCACCGGATGAATACGGACAGGTCAGTGTTGACAAAGTTGCGGCTGCGCTGCGAGAGGATACGCTGCTTGTGTCGCTTATGCAGGTGAATAACGAGCTGGGCACCCTTAATGACATCGCGGCAATTGCTGCGCTGTGTCGCAGTCGCGGTGTGCTCTCGCACACGGATGGTGCTCAGAGTTTTGGTAAAATACCCATTGATATTAAAGCTTTAGGTGTTGATTTGTTTTCGATCTCAGCACACAAAGTTTACGGCCCTAAAGGTATGGGCGCGCTTTACGTGCGAAGAGACGACGGTCTCAGGTTAGCGGCGCAAATTCACGGAGGTGGCCACGAAATGGGAATGCGTTCGGGTACCTTGGCAACCCATCAGATAGTGGGTTTGGCAGCGGCCAGTGAGTTGATGCAGTCTGAAAGGGCGCAAGAGCACGCAAAGTATGTGCAGTTGCGCGACTGCTTTTTAAGACATATCCGTCAAATTCCTGAGCATCGCATTAACTCTCATCCAACAGAGGGGTTACCGCAAATCCTTAATGTGGGCTTTGCTGGGGTGGACGGTGAAACTCTGATGCTCGCGTTGAATGGCTTGGCGGTCTCTAGTGGATCTGCGTGTACTTCGGCCAGTGTTGAGCCGTCTCATGTTTTGCGTGGAGTGGGCTTAGCTGATGACATCGCCCACGCATCTCTGCGCTTCAGTTTTGGTCGCTTCACCCAGATCAGTGAGGTCGAATCCGCTGGTGCGCAGGTAGCACAAGTAGTAGGTCGACTGCGCGACGCTTAGTTTCCCTAGGGTCTTTTTGTAACATCTGGTCGGCGGGCGACTTGGCGGTACTGCGCCCCAAGCATTGCTGCGCTCAAAGAGAATGCCTGCATCATGTGTCGAAGACTAAGCTTTGCTCGGACCACAACCATGCGTATAATGTGCGCCCTCTAGGCTTGGCAAGACCGAGCTTTTTTATAAAAATTAGGCACATAGCCGTTATTTCTTGAGCTTGCTGAAAGAATAAATGGCGCCTTCATCGGAGAATCTAATGAGTGTTGAACGCACCTTTTCAATCGTCAAGCCTGACGCAGTAGCACGTAACTTAATTGGCGAGATCTACTCTCGTTTCGAAAAAGGCGGCTTAAAGATTGTTGCTTCCAAGATGCTACACCTCTCAGGTGAACAAGCTGCTGGATTCTACGCAGAACATGACGGACGCCCTTTCTTTGCTGATTTGTGCGCCTACATGCGTTCAGGTCCGGTCATGGTTCAAGTGCTCGAAGGCGAAGATGCAATTGCAACCAATCGCCGTTTAATGGGTGCTACTAACCCTAAAGAAGCTGCGCCTGGAACAATTCGCGCAGATTTCGCTGAGTCAATCGATGCCAATGCTGTGCACGGTTCAGACAGCCCAGAATCAGCCGCACGAGAAATTTCATTCTTCTTTGAAGAATCTGAAATTCAGTCTCAAGGTTAGTTCTAAGAAAAGTTAGAATGAAAGCTAGAAAAACTTGCACAAAGAGCTATTAGCCGTATGACACAAAGTCCTCTTAATCTATACGGATTGGACAGAAGCCAACTAGAGGCCATGTTCCAAGAAAGAGGGCTGCAAGCTTTTCGCGGCAGGCAGTTAATGAAGTGGCTCTATCACCAACAGCTAACGGATTTTTCTGCCATGACGGATCTGCCACTGAACATGCGTCAGTGGTTGAGCGAAAATTGTGTCTTGGAGTTGCCTAGCGTTGAAGAACGCCACGTCTCCAAAGATGGCACAGTGAAGTGGATTTTGAAGGTCACTCAAGGCGACCTAGTGGAAATGGTGGTTATTCCTGACAAGGGTAGAAATACCCTGTGTGTTTCCTCCCAGATTGGCTGCACCTTGGATTGTAGTTTTTGCTCCACGGGCAAGCAGGGTTTTAACGGCAACTTGTCCCCAGCGGATATCGTCGGGCAAATGTTAATAGCCAATAGCTATTTGGCAGAGAATGATAAGAGCGTCACCAACGTTGTGCTTATGGGTATGGGCGAGCCTTTGATGAATTTCGACGCAGCCATTACTGCGACCAATGTCATGAAAGATGACCATGCATTTGGGTTATCCAAACGCCGGGTAACCATCAGTACCGCTGGCGTGGTTCCCGCAATTCGTAAGTTGCATGAAGTTACTGACGTTGCTTTGGCAATTTCTTTGCACGCGCCGACAGATGATTTGCGCAATGAACTTGTGCCAATTAATCGTAAGTATCCTATTGCGGAGCTTCTCCAAGCGTGCCGCGAGTATATTGAATTTCTCGGGCCTGCCCGAAAGTTGGTTATTGAATACACACTGATGCGCGGCATCAACGATCAAGCAGAGCATGCTCATCAATTAGCGGAGTTACTTCGCGATGTGCGTTGTAAGGTAAACCTTATTCCGTTTAATCCTTTTCCGGGTTCTGGCTACGCAAGGCCCAAGACCCAAGACATTAGAGATTTTCAGACCCATATGATGCGTGCAGGTTATGTGACCATGCTGCGTACCACGCGGGGTGAAGATATTAACGCGGCATGCGGTCAATTGGTTGGGTTGGTGAATGATAGAACCAGTAGACAGAGACGCTATAAGAGCAAATTAGAAGCCTCGCAACCGCAACTCATTGAGGTGCGCTAGTAAATTTACACAGGTATTACAGCCAAAACGAAACCAAGTGATAAAGGGTTTTCTGGCTAGATAAGTTGAGCAAAGACATCATATGACCGTTGTAAAGAACAAGGATTTAGAGCAGGGCCAAGGGCCAGGCCTGGTGTTTATCCAGGCACGAGAGGCTTTGTCCATTACACAGGCAGAAACAGCTGACGTGCTGAATTTGTCTGTGAGCGTTATCAAAGCACTGGAGAGCAATGATGATTCCGTGCTGCCAGAGCGGGTCTACGTTAATGGATATATCAGATCCTATGCGAAGTTGTTAGGCTTGGCCGCGGAGCCTCTTATTCAAGCTTGGGGCGCGCAATTTCCAGATGAAATGCAAAGCCAGCGAGCAGATTTAGACGAAGAACAGGCGCGCAATTGGAGCGTAGCTTCGGCCAGCCCCCGTGAGAGCACTGGGTTGGGGCGCTGGATTTTGGTCGCAATTTTACTTTCAGGTGTTTTTATCTATTTTGTCTCTAACCAAGAGGGAGGCGAAACTGCGTCTGGGGTTGTTGTGGACGCACCGGTAGTTGAGCCTAGTGGACCAGTAGAATCGGACGGGTCGGTAGTAGACACGACGGCAACCGAAACGGTTGTAACTGATGTGGTGGTGGGCGTAGACAATGCGGCTACGACCATAGATGAGCCAGTAGTTATTCAAGCAAAGACCGTCGATGTGGTGATTTCTGTCGAACCTATATTGGAGCCAGAGCCTCAGCTTTTACTTGAGACTGGACCAGAAGTCTCGACGGCTATAGATGTGCAGGTAAGTGCGGCTGATGGTCCGATTGAAGGGCAGCAAGTAACACAAGATGCCGACGACTCTATTGACCGAAAAAATGCTCAAGCAAATGGCCAGTCAGAAGGCCAAACCGACGATCAAGCAAACGACCAAGCGAATGTTTTGGCGGCAGCCATGTTTTTAGTAGGCGATGCTGTCGATTCCGTTGTAGTCGATCCAGTGGTTACCGCAGAAGTCACTGTTACGACAGATTCGTCTGCGCAGATAGACAGCGTTGCTCCTGATGCCGAGCAAGAGGCACCTGCTTTTAGTCTTCCGCGGTTAACCTTAAAGGGGAACGATCGAATCGTTCTATCGTTTACAGCAGATTGTTGGTTTGAAATTAAAAACGTAGACGGCGAAATGTTACATGCGGACCTTGGCCGATCAGAACAAGTTCGAGAGTACTTTGGCCAAGGGCCTTTTTCGATAAAATTGGGCTTTGCCCAAGGTGCGACAGTAGAATTTAATGGTGCTAGCGTTGCACTGGCCCCCCACACGCGAAACAACGTTGCGAAATTAGTTCTCGGGCAATAGTGACTGCCCAATATCTTAAGGGATTGACTCATGGTTAGAGCGGTTCGCGGCATGCGCGACATATTGCCTCAGGACGCACGAATGTGGCGCCATGTGGAAGGCACAATTCAAGGGGTAATTGCCAGCTTTGCCTATGAGGAAATCCGCCTTCCGTTGCTAGAGTTTACCGAGCTGTTTGCTCGAGGGGTCGGCGAGGCCACGGACATCGTGGAAAAGGAAATGTACACCTTGGCAGACCGAGATGGCGACTCGTTGAGTTTGCGCCCCGAGGGTACCGCCAGTTGCGTGCGGGCGCTTGAAGAAAATGGTCTGCTCTACAATCAAAATCAAAGAGTGACCTACGCCGGTCCAATGTTTCGCTACGAAAAACCGCAAAAGGGCCGCTACCGTCAATTTTACCAAATTGGTGCTGAAGCCTTCGGTTTCGCAGGCCCCGATGTTGACGCGGAGCTAATCGCGATTGGGGCGGAATGTTGGAAAGCGCTGGGTATCTCCAAGCACATTTCGCTGGAAGTAAATTCCCTCGGTTCTAGTGAAGCGCGCATTGCTTATAAAGAGGCCTTGGTGGCCTACCTCTCGCCGTTAAAAGCGCAGTTAGACGAGGACAGTCAGCGACGGCTGCTGACCAACCCAATGAGAATATTGGACAGTAAAAATCCAGCTACCCAGGCGCTGTTGCAACTCGCACCGCAATTACCGGACTTTGTAGATGCGGCAAGCAAGGCGCACTTCCAGCAACTGTTGAAAATGTTAGATGTCTTGGGCATCAGTTACAAAGTGAATCCTAATTTGGTTCGGGGCCTTGATTACTACACGCATACGGTTTTTGAGTGGGTAACTCAAGATTTGGGTGCTCAAGGGGCAGTTTGTGCAGGCGGTAGGTACGACGGGCTCGTTAAGCAACTGGGTGGGCGGGACACGCCGGCTGTCGGATTTGCCGTGGGTCTAGATCGTGTTGTCTTATTATGCGAATTGGCCGAGTTGGAAGTGAAACAATCAGCCGACTTGTATATTTGCGTGCTTGGCGATGAACTGCAGAGCAAAGGGATGCTTCTAGCCCGACAGTTGCGCAAACAAATGCCTCAGATTTCAGTGCGCTTGCACATGGGTGGAGGCAATTTTAAGAAGCAGCTAAAGCGGGCGGATGCCAGCGGCGCAACTTGGGCCATACTTTATGGCGAAGAGGAAGCGGCCAGTGGCGAGCTGAGTCTGAAGCATCTGCGTGATGCAAGTGTTGGGCAGGTCAAATTGCCAGTTGAGCAAATAGCGCAGCGCATAAGTTCAAAAAGCTGAGTGGATAACACCTTGCGGGCGCCCAGGAATGAATGAAGGGGTGCATTGATATGTAGATGTGCCAGAATGCGCGTTGCTCGAGCTTAAGCACTCAGATGAGTCAAAGCGCAGGTGGAAGAGCGGGTCAAAGAAAGCGCAAAGAAAGCGCAAAAAAGATGCGTAATCTGCGCGCAAAAGAAAGAGTAATGGGCTTAAGTGCAGGCCTATTTCGGTCATACATAGTTTGGCTAAATAGTTGGATTTGAGTATTTCTAAAGTCCATGTTTATGGCGGGTAAAACGGAGTAGAGGCGGGTGTCTGAATTTCTCAGTGATGAAGAACAAATTAGTAGGTTTAAGTCTTGGTGGGGCGAGAATGGCGCCTCTCTAGTTATTGGGGTAGCCGTTGCTGTCGCGGTAATTGTCGGGTGGCGTTTTTATGACAGCGCGAATCAGGCATCCATGGAACAGGGTTCAAATGCCTATGCTGAGTATAAAGATGCTGCGCAAGGCGAGCGCCAAGCGCTTGCGGATAAGATTAAAGACGAGTTCGCAGGTACCAGTTATCACGCCATGGTAGCTATGGGACAGGCCAGCGAGGCAAGTGAAGCAGGCGATTCGCAAGGCGCGCTCACATTTCTTGAAGAGGCAATGGACGCTGCTGGAACTACGGTGCTGGGTGATTTAGCTCGGCTAAGGCTAGCTAAAGTGCAATTCGGTTTAGACCGCAAAGATGCCGCGCTGGCCACATTGTCTGCTATCAGCAATGACGGATATAGATCATGGGCATTGGAAAGTCAGGGAGACATTTACTTTGCTATGGGTGACGTTGAACAAGCGCACAGTGCATATTCCGGCGCAGTCGATGCATTGAAAGAGGGCGACCAACGTCCGTTGCTGAGCATAAAAGTTGAAAATACCGCGCCTTTTAATGGCGAGTATGTTGAATTTACGAGTGAGCTTGATCAAGCCCTTGAGGCCGCTGAAACTTCCTTGGCCCAAGACAGTGATGCAGAGATTGCCGAAAATGAGTGAAACACAAAGTCGCTATAACCCCCTTGCAAGAGTTCTGCGTCTGCTGACGTTTTTCGCTCTTAGTATGCTGGTTGCAGGGTGTAGTTGGTTTTCTTGGATTCCTGGCATTGGCGACGATGACGAAGGCGAAGAGTCCAAAGAGCCCGCAAAACTGGTCAGCTTTACCCCTGAGCTGGATATTGACCGTGATTGGAAGGTTAAGGTCGGTGAGGGGCTCGGTAAAAAATACCTGCGCATTAATCCCGGCGTGGTTGCCGATCGTATTATTGCTGCAGACGGCTACGGCGCGGTGGTTGCGGTAGATAGATTTACCGGCAAGCGCATTTGGCAAGCCCAGTTTGATAAAGCCGCCGGCAAAGGCTTTAGTCTTTCCGGCTTTTTAGATAGAAGCGACCCAAGTTTTGTCAGTGGTGGAGTGGGCATTGGCGAGGGGCTAGCGTTGCTTGGTACCACAAGAGGCGACGTGGTAGCGCTTAGTGTAGCCGATGGCACAGAGATGTGGCGCAGCAATGTGGGCACAGAAATAGGCTCAGTGCCAACCGCAGATAATGGCCGAGTATTCGCTCAATCGATAGATGGCAAGCTAACGGCCTTAGACAGTCTAACAGGCGAAGAATTGTGGACTTACAACAGCCAAGTGCCACGTCTAACGTTGCGCGGTACCAGCTCACCAGTAGTGGCGAATGATGTTGTCTATACAGGTTTCGCCAGCGGAAAGGTTACTGCATTGCGCGCAGAAAACGGTGAACCGATATGGGAACAGCGTGTTATGTTGCCAGAAGGCCGCTCTGAGCTTGAGCGTATTGTAGACGTAGATTCCACTCCGCTGATTGCTGGCGGCGCGCTGTTTGCTGTGGCGTATCAGGGGCGAGCTGTTGGCATGTCATTGCGTGACGGGCGGCCGCGCTGGGAGAAAGACACCTCAAGTTTTCTGAATATGGCGGAAGGTTATGGCCAAATTTATATAGTTGATGAAGAGGATACGATTGTCGCAATAGACCAAAATTCTGGTGAGGTTGTATGGCAACAAGAGGCCTTTGCCAGACGCAAGCTCACCGCGCCATTGGCATTTTCTAATTACATTTTTGTTGGTGATGACGAAGGTTATCTCCATGCTATTGCTCAACGTGATGGACGTCTCTTGGGGCGGATCAAGGTGGGCGGCAAAGGTCTGCGCGCTGACTTAGCTGTTGCCGATGGCGTTGTTTATGCTTCTGATAATAAAGGGACCTTGCACGCGTTCAAGGCAGTTCTGAGATAATATATGCTTCCTAGTGTGGCCTTAGTTGGTCGTCCGAACGTTGGAAAGTCTACACTTTTCAATAAGTTAACGCGTAGTCGTGATGCTTTGGTTGCAGATGTGCCTGGGTTAACTCGAGACCGTAGATACGGTCGCATGGAGTTGGAAGAGCAGTCGGCGACACTCATTGATACCGGCGGTCTTTTTGGCGAGCACGTTCTTGCCGAGGCGCTAACCGGACAAACCGAGCTGGCCGTAAACGAAGCGGACTTGGTGCTTTTATTGCTCGATGGCCGGGAAGGGGTAACCGCAGCTGACGAAGATGTGGTTCTGTACTTGCGCAAAGCCAACGTCAAATTTCTTCCGGTCATAAACAAAATCGATGGCCTGCCAGAGGACCAGGTCGCCTTAGATTTTGAGCGTTTTGGTTTCCCAGAATACGTACTGATTTCAGCCAGTCACAGCCGTGGCCTCAAGCAACTTCGCGAAGTTTTAGAGCAGCGTTTAGCAGACCTTAATCTGCCTCAAGAGCCCGACGATCTGTCCTATGGATCTGGTATTCGTGTGGCAGTAGTGGGGCGGCCTAATGTGGGTAAATCTACCTTGGTCAATCGCTTGATCGGCGAAGACCGTCAGGTGGTATTTGATATGCCAGGTACCACAAAAGATGCCATCGACATTCCCTTCACCAAAGACGAAGTGGACTATGTGCTAATTGATACAGCCGGCGTTCGACGCAAAGGTAAGGTCTCGGAGATCACCGAAAAGTTCTCTGTGGTTAAAGCACTGGACGCCATGCAACGCGCCCATGTGGTGGTCCTAGTTATTGATGCCTCCGAAGGCTTGGTTGAGCAAGACCTGCATGTGCTTGAGTACGCACTAGACGCGGGTGCTGGGATGGTGATTGCAGTTAATAAGTGGGATGGCCTGCCGGTAGAACAGCGAGAAAAAGTCAAGAAAGCCTTGGACCGTCGATTGAGCTTTGTGCCCTGGGTGCCCTTGGAAATGATTTCCGCCCTGCACGGTACGGGCGTTGGCGTATTGCTGAAGAAAGTGCAAAAAATTCACGACGTAGGGCAGTTTGAGGTGTCGACCTCCATGTTGACCCGGTTGCTAAGAAACCTTGTCGCATCGCACCCTGCGCCATCTGTGCGTGGCAGGCCCATCAAAGTTAAGGTGGCCACGCGAGCCGGCTCTCACCCACCCCGGGTGGTGATTCACGGCAACCAACTGAGTGCTTTGCCGGCCAGTTATAAGAAATTCTTGGAGAACGGTTTTCGCGAAGCGCTGAACTTGGTCGGCAACCCGATAAAGCTAGACTTGAGAGATTCAGAGAATCCCTTTGCTGGTAAGCCGAATCAGCTGTCCCAGCAGCAACTTGATCGCCGCAAGCGCATGCTAAAGTTTCGTAAGAAAACAAAAAATTAATTTAAAGACTTGAGTTCAACCTAGCTTGCGACCTTCACGCCAATCTACACACTGACCTGTCCCCAGACCTCGTCCCCAACCCTGTCTCTAACCTTTTGCGCAAACTTGCTCATCAGAGCAAGAGAGCCGCTGCAGATCTGGCGCTGCTGATCTTGCATAGCTGTTCTTGCATGGATGTTCTTGCCAGACTAATTGTCCAAGGAGAGGGCGCCTGCTAAGGCTTGCTGAAACTCTAGCGGGTCTACTCTCACACCGTTTAAACTCACTGACCAATGCAGGTGCGGGCCGGTGACCCTGCCGGTCGCGCCCACCAATCCAATCGTGTCGCCTTGTTTGACTGTATCTGCTACCCCAACTGTGTGTTCGCTCATGTGGCAATACATGGTGATGAGTCCTTGACCGTGGTCTAAGAAGACCGTTTTGCCATTGAAATAAAGGTCATCCACCAAAACCACTTTTGCATCTGCAGGTGCAATGATGGGTGTGCCAGTATCTGCGGCAATGTCTAAACCGCTGTGGGGATTGCGTGGTTCGCCATTGAAGAACCTTTGGTGCCCGAACAGGCTGGTGGTAATGCCTTGCAAAGGTAAAACGAATCCTTGGCGTAAATCTTGAGCGGGTGAGATCTGCTGATAAAGGGATTTTTGTACCTTAGATTCCTGTCTGATACGTTCCAGTTGTTTTGGCTTTGGGTTGACCATCTCCCTATTTTTAAGGGTAATGTGCTGCTCGGTATATTGTTTATCAACCACCTCAAAGCTATGAGTTTGTTGCTGATTGTTCACCGTATAGCTCACAAACACCTCGCCTAAAGGCTGAGACACGGGCAGGCCCAATAAAACGGTGTTGCCGATTTGCATCACTGGCTTGTTGCGGAATCGTATTTGTTCTGCATTTTCTGGTGGTGTCCATTGGTAAACGCCGCCGGGGAAGCTGGTGTTTTTAGCCGTACCCGCCGTTGCGGCAGAACCTGGTGACGGAGCGCTCAGTGCTGCGATACATAAAATCAGACCCAAAATACCAGCAAAAGCATGAGTATCAGTGTTTCGCATTTTTGAGGTTTTTGCCGTTGGGAGCGTCTGACGTACTAAAGGTCTAAACATCTTTTTCTTCCTTTCTCTCTTCCTTTCGCGCTTCCCTGCGCTCTGGGCTTTCAAGCGGGCTGAATGGGCTGTCGTTCTTGGTCACTTCAGTGATAGTGGCCGAAATTGTGCCGTCTTGTAGCTGGGCGGTCATAGCGTCGCCCACTGCGGCGTGTTTGGTATGAGTGATTAGCGTGCCTGAATCATCGCGCAAAAACGCGTATCCGCGCCCAAGGGTGTGCAGTGGACTCATGCCGTCAAGCATGCGCGCCAGCATAGCAATAGAGCGGTTTTGCGATTGCAGGTGTCTATTCATACCGTCTTCAAGGCTTGCTTCTAAACGGTTTAGTTTTTCTTTTGCTCTAGTCAGTGCAAAGCTGGGGCTTTGATTAATCAAACGTTTATGCAGATTACCGTATCGGTTTGCTGTGGCCGCAAGTGTTTGTTCTGCTGAGCGGGCAATTCTATTGGAGAGGTCATCTAGCCTCATCCAAGCTTGCTGCAGATAGGACTCTGGGCTAACCAGACGTAAGTTGAGTTTGTCCAATTGCAGCTGACGTTCGCGCAGTTGTCCCTCCATCAAAACAGAGAGATGTCTGAATTCTCCATCAATGTTTTGCAGCATTTCTTGGCCGTCTGGCACCATGAGCTCTGCGGCCACCGATGGTGTGGGTGCGCGCAGGTCGGCAACAAAGTCAGTAATGGCAATGTCGATTTCGTGGCCGATGGCCGAGACAATGGGGGTTTGCGAGGCAGCCACAGCCCGAGCCACAGATTCTAAGTTAAAGGTCCAGAGATCCTCCAGTGAACCGCCGCCTCGGGTCAGCAAAATGGCGTCCACAGTAAGTTTGCTGGCAGCGTTCAATGCGCGTAAGACCTGAGCTTCGGCTTCCGGACCTTGCACGGCCGTAGGAATGACCGTCACTTGTAGTGTCGGAAAGCGACGCTGCCATACTGCCAGTACATCTTGTAGCGCTGCACCCGTTGGCGATGTCACTACAGCGATATGTTTGGGTATCTCAGGAATAGGGCGCTTGCGCTCTCGAGCAAATAGCCCCTCATCTGCGAGCTTAACTTTCAATGCATCAAAGGCTTGCCGCAGCACACCTTCGCCTGCAGGCTCCATTTGATCTGCAATGATTTGGAAATCGCCGCGGCCTTCATAAAGACTAACCCGGCCACGAATAAGTACCTGTTGACCGTCTGTGGGTTGCATTTGCACGCGTCGATTACTGTTGGCGAACATAGCACACCTAACCTGGGCGCCGCTGTCTTTCAAGGTGAAGTACCAATGACCAGAACGTGGTCGCGCAAAGTTAGAGAGTTCGCCTGTTACCCAGACCATCTGAAAACGCTCTTCAATGGTCAGGCGCGCTTGTTTGTTGAGCGCGCTGACAGTGAGAACAGGGCGGTTTTGGTTGATATCCATTTTGCTGGGTTGATTCCAATTCGATCTGAGTTAAAACATCATAATAGCCTACCGCAATGGCAACTACGGGTGGTTTTGTAAGAATAATTCTCCTAACCACCGCATCAAGAATTTACATCTCTCCCATGCATCGCTAGAATACGGCTTTTGCGGGGTTCCAAATGTTACGTATCAGTGACGACGCTCTCACTTTCGACGATGTCCTCCTTCTGCCCGCTTACTCCGATATTCTGCCTTCTCAAGTCACCCTGCAAAGCCGGGTGTCGAGAAATATTACGTTAAATATCCCACTTATATCCTCAGCGATGGATACCGTGACCGAAGCCCGTCTGGCGATAGCCATCGCGCAAGAGGGCGGCATAGGCATAGTGCATAAGAATATGACTGTGGATGAGCAGGCCAAAGAGGTTCGTGCCGTTAAAAAATACGAGTCCGGCATTATCCGCGACGCGGTGACCATAGATCCTAACGCTACACTCGATGAACTTCGCGCCTTGACGCGAGAAAAAGGTGTCTCTGGAGTGCCAGTGGTTGAAGGCACTACGCTGGTGGGCATTATCACCAGTCGAGACTTACGGTTTGAGCGTCGTACCGATGCGCGGGTCAGTGAGATCATGACCCCCAAGGACCGGCTAGTTACTGCTGTTGAGGGCACAGACTTCCAAGAAATCACCCATTTATTGCATGAACACCGCATAGAAAAAGTGCTCTTGGTAAATAATGCGTTCGAACTCACAGGCATGGTTACCGTCAAAGACATCGCCAAAGCCCAAGCATTTCCAATGGCCTGTAAAGACGAGCTGGGTCAATTGCGTGTTGGTGCCAGTGTCGGTACCAGTGCAGATACAGATGAAAGGGTGGCCGCGTTAGTAGAGGCCGGCGTTGATTTAGTGGTGGTTGATACCGCGCATGGGCACACCCAAGGCGTTCTCGACCGCGTTAAATGGATTAAAACCCGCTACCCAAGCCTAGACGTAATTGGCGGCAATGTTGCGACCTACGATGGCGCCAAAGCCCTGATTGATGCCGGCGTTGATGGTATCAAAGTAGGCATTGGCCCAGGTTCCATTTGTACAACAAGAATTGTTGCAGGCGTTGGCGTACCGCAAATTACGGCCATTGCCGGCGCTGCTCAAGCTGCGGCAGATGCAGAGATTCCGGTTATTGCCGACGGCGGCATTCGTTATTCAGGTGACATTGCCAAAGCAATTGTTGCTGGGGCAAGTGTCGTAATGGTGGGTAGCTTGCTGGCGGGTACAGATGAATCTCCCGGTGAGGTTGAGCTATATCAGGGCCGTACTTACAAGTCTTATCGTGGCATGGGTTCGCTTGGCGCTATGGCTCAAGCACACGGCTCTAGTGACCGGTATTTTCAAGAGGTGGAAGGTGATGGTCGTAAGCTTGTGCCAGAAGGTGTGGAAGGTCGAGTGGCGTATAAAGGGCCGCTAAGTCCAATTGTTCATCAGTTAATGGGCGGTCTCCGCGCGTCAATGGGATACACCGGCAGTACAGACATAGCGACCATGCGCAGTAAACCTGAGTTTGTTCGAGTCAGTAGCGCCAGCATGATTGAATCTCATGTGCATGATGTGTCAATTACCAAAGAAGCGCCAAACTACCCACTCAGTTAATTTAGGTGGGCTGAAGTACCTTATCTAAACTGGTTTTTGCGCATTGAAAGGTTGGAATCAGTCGGCATTTTTCGTTGCCCCCATTGTTGCTTAGCATATAAAAATGTTTGGCTCTGCGGGTGTTGAAAGAATGCTCTAGGCTCAAGCAAATTGCACCTGAAACCGTCCTATAGAACCCAGAACTAATTCCAACATTATCTAACAAGTACCTTATGCAAAATAACCATTCAGATATTCATGCTCAACCAATTCTAATTGTAGATTTTGGTTCGCAGTACACTCAGCTGATAGCGCGCCGGGTGCGCGAGTGCGGTGTCTATTGCGAGATACACCCTTTTGATATTGATCCTCATCATATTGCTGAGTTTCAACCTGCAGGGGTAATTCTTTCCGGTGGGCCAGAAAGTGTTACCGAAGGTCAAACGCCTCGCATTGCTGACGAAATCTTTGCTCTAGGCGTGCCAGTTTTGGGCATTTGTTATGGCATGCAAGCCATGGCTGCTCAGCTGGGCGGCGTGGTCAGTGCGTCCACTCAACGAGAATTTGGCCATGCTCAAGTGAATATTGCAGCGCCAAGTGCGTTGCTTAATGTAATGGGAGATGGTGGTGGTTCGGCCAATGTATGGATGAGCCACGGCGACAAGGTCAGTGAGTTACCTGCAGGTTTTATTTGCACGGGTAGTTCCGGTAGTGCGCCAATTGCCGCAATGGAAAATGTCGACAAGAGGTTTTATGGGGTTCAGTTTCATCCGGAAGTGACGCATACCGATGGTGGCGATCGTTTATTGCTTACGTTTACCAAAGAAATTTGCGGCTGCGCGGGAGATTGGACTGCTGCCAACATAGTTGACGATGCTATTGCCAAGGTCCGAGCCCAGGTAGGTACAGATAAAGTACTGCTTGGGTTATCCGGCGGCGTAGATTCGTCAGTAGTAGCGGCTCTTTTGTCAAAAGCCATCGGCGATCAGCTTACTTGTATTTTTGTCGACAACGGACTGCTGCGCAAGGGCGAAAGAGATGAGGTTGAAAAAGCCTTTCAAAACGCAATTGGCGAAGGTGAGTTGTCACCGTTGAACATCATCACCGTAGCTGCGGAGGATGAGTTTCTCGATAAGTTAGCGGGCGTAGATGACCCAGAAGCCAAACGGAAAATTATTGGCGGTACCTTTATCGACGTGTTTGATCGTGAGGCGCAAAAGCTCCAAGACGTTAACTGGCTCGCTCAAGGCACCATTTACCCAGATGTCATTGAATCGGCAGCGTCTAAGTACGGCAAAGCCCATGTGATTAAGTCCCATCACAACGTAGGCGGGTTGCCTGAGCGTATGACGATGCAGTTGGTAGAACCTCTGCGTGAGTTGTTCAAAGATGAAGTGCGTAAAATTGGATTGCACCTAGGCTTATCCGAATCGTTAGTATTTAGACACCCATTTCCAGGGCCCGGTTTAGGCGTGCGAATTTTAGGTGAAGTGAAGAAGCAATATGCTGACGTTCTGCGAGAAGCCGATAAGATCTTCATAGACGAACTGCGCAGGGCGGATCTTTACGACAAAACTTCCCAGGCATTTACCGTGTATTTGCCGGTGAAGTCCGTGGGGGTGGTAGGGGATGCAAGGCGTTACGAACACGTGATTGCACTGCGGGCGGTGGAGACCATAGATTTTATGACGGCCCGTTGGGCGCATCTACCTTATGAATTTATTGAGCTTGTATCCAACAGAATTATTAATGAGATCAGCGCAGTGTCGCGAGTGGTATACGACGTATCTAGTAAGCCGCCGGCCACTATTGAGTGGGAGTAAAAGTAGCGCCTAATGCATGCGCTGGATTTTGCAATAACGCTGCAGGCTTTGGCCCGACAGCGTTTGCCATCATGACCAGTTGCTAGGCGTTGCTAACAATTTTTGCGTGAGCGGTTGCGTATTCTTGGCTGAGTCTTTTGACTAAGTCTTCAGCCGAGACGATGGCGGTTACCGCGCCTATGCCCTGACCACAGCCCCAAATATCTTTCCATGCTTTCGCCTCAGCATTACCGCCAGAACCAAAGTTCATTTGTGATGCATCGCTGGTGGGAAGGTTTTGTGGGTCGAGGCCATTTGCTTCAATTGACGGCGCTAAGTAGTTGCCGTGTACCCCTGTGAAAAGGTTGGTGTAGACAATGTCGCTGGCCGCATAGTCCACCAAAGCCTGTTTGTAGGCGAGGTCGGCGTTGGCCTCTTTGGTTGCAATGAATGCAGAGCCGATATACGCCAAATCTGCGCCCATAGCCTGTGCTGCTAGTACCGCGTTGCCGTTGGCGATTGAGCCTGACAATAACAAGGGGCCGTCAAACCACTCGCGAATTTCTTGGATCAGTGCGAAAGGGGACAAAGCGCCCGCGTGGCCGCCTGCGCCTGCCGCAACCGCGATCAAGCCGTCGGCGCCTTTCTCGATGGCCTTTTTGGCGAACTTATTATTAATGATGTCGTGCAGCACAATGCCGCCCCAAGAATGAACGCGCTCATTAATCTCGATCTTTGCACCGAGCGAGGTGATCACAATCGGTACTTGGTATTTCTCGCACAGGTCCATGTCTTGGTCCAGTCGATCGTTTGAGCGATGCACAATCTGGTTCACTGCAAACGGCGCTGACGGGTTATCAGGATTGGCCTCATCATAAGCTTTAAGTTCTGTGGTGATGCGTTCTAACCACTCATCCAAAACTTCGATGGGGCGTGCGTTCAGAGAGGGAAATGAGCCAACGATTCCGGCCTTGCATTGAGCGATGACCAAGTCGGGGTTAGAGATAATGAAGAGCGGAGCAGCGACTACGGGAATGCTCAGCTTGCCTGCCATGATGTTTGGAATTGCCATATAAAAAACCCAGTGTTGTGTGACTAATATGCATAGTGTTGCATAAGGGCGATTATATGCAACTATTTGCATAAAGATTTGTGCATGATTCCTTATCACCGTTACACTGTGAGCACTACGACTAACTGCTTCAAGGCACTTCATGTCCTTATCCCACGCAATTTTAACAGCGCTGCTTGATGAAGATTTGACAGGCTATGCACTGGCGAAGCAGTTCGACGTGTCGCTGGGATTCTTCTGGCAGGCCTCTCATCAACAAATCTATCGTGAACTCAAGGGCTTGCACTTGGCGGGCAGTGTGAACGTGTTGGAAGTACCCCAGCATGGTAAACCCGATAAGCGGGTTTATTCGTTAACGAATCAAGGCCGCCAGATGCTCGACTCGTGGATAACTCAGTCCACTCGACATAGGGGCGTTAAGGACGAGCTCTTCATCAAACTCTTTAACGTTGGTTCGGTGCCGGTTGAGCAAGTCACCGAGGCTGTGGCGCAACGCCAGGCAGAGCATGCGCGGAAGTTGGAGTTGTATCGCAAAATTGAGGCACGTAACTACGCCTCTCCATCGACCCTGCCAGATCGCAAAAAGGGGGTTTATTTGTCGCTGCTGGCGGGTATTCGCCAAGAACAAACCGCGTTAGCTTGGTGTGATGACGCGTTGGATTTGCTGAGCACTGTTAAGGCCTAAATTCTGTTGGGTTGTTTGTTGTGCCTGGGACTTTATGGCGTTTTTGAGGTCTTATTTGCGCTCAACTCGTGCTTCAACTGTCAACCGTTCTCCATTTTTGGAGCGAAACTCCAGGGTTCTGTGAATAGCCCCTGGATATATATTTTAAATACATTGGGAAGAAAACTCGTCCTAGCCACAGTTTTTGCCTCGTTTTCTCTTTATCGGCGGGGAAATATTCCTAGATTGAACTCCTGCAAAAAATTGAGGAATAGTGAAATACTAGTGAACTTATGGTTTACAAACGGTACACTGCGCCCCGCACCACAACGGTGCGTAGGTTCTGGTTTGCGCCAGAGTTGCAAATGTATCCCTGCTTAAACAGTAGGGTAGGAGAGATAATGGATAAGAAGAAAAATAGCCTAGCCCTAGCGGTAAAGCTTGCTCTCGCCGTGAATGTGAGTGCAGCCGCTGTTGCGGTACCTGCACTAGCTGGAGCGGAAGAGGCGATGATAGAGGAGGTTGTGGTAACCGGTTCACGGATTCCACGCAACGACCTAAATGGCCCAAGCCCTGTCGCTGTTTATGACAGAAGTTCGATTGCTCGCAGTGGTGCTACATCTATCGGTCAGTTCCTTCGTGAAGCGCCTGCTATTGCTGGTGGTGCTCAGACGACAGCTGTAAACAATGGTGGTTCAGGTTCGCAGAATATTTCTTTGCGTGGACTTGGATCTTCACGCACATTAGTGCTGATCAACGGTCGTCGCGGGCCAGATTCGTCAGGTGGTAATTCTGGTGTTGTCGATCTAAACACTATTCCTGTTGCAATGGTTGAACGCATTGAAATGCTTAAAGACGGTGCCTCAGCGATTTATGGTTCCGATGCCATCGCAGGTGTAGTCAACATTATTTTGCGTGACGATTTTGAAGGCGTTGCTTTTGCTTATCAAACTGGTCAGTCCAGCGAATCTGATGGTGAAAAAACTGAATGGTCAATCACTGCTGGTGATTCATCTGAAGACAGCAATTACATGATAAGTCTTACTCGTGTAGAAGAAGACGCTACCAGAGCCGCTAACCGCGATTGGGCCAAGCAAGCTAAGTACCTGCTTTTCGGCGAATGGGTTAACGGTGGTTCATCTGCACCGCCTTGGGGTCGATATGACGGTCAAACTTTAGGCCCAGACTACACCGGTGATGGCGCTGGTGGGCTGCGTGCTTACAGCGGCGCAACAGACGCTTACAACTACGCACCAATAAACTTCCAGCGTCAGCCAAACGAGCGTTGGATTTTGAACGCAACTGGTGAGCGAGTAGTAGAAGGTCTATCGAATATCGGCATGCTGGGCGAAACTCGCATTTTTGGTGAGATTCAGTACGTTGATCGCGAGAGCTCTTACGCACTTGCTGAACAGCCATTAGCGCCATTGGCTTTCTACGGGTTCGACGCGCCTTATTCAGCGAACAACGCCTATAACACGACAGGCGCAGACATCTCTGATTGGCGTCGTCGTCTAGTAGAAGATGGACCGAGAACTGGTTTTAGTGAAGTACAAACAGTTCGTGCAGTTGGTGGAATGGAAGGCGAGTTAAATAATGGCATCGTATGGGAAGCCTATTTTAATTATGGCGAATCAGACTACTCGAACAGCTATGGCCCATTGTTTAACCTAAACAAGGTTGCTAACGCGGTAGGACCTACTGTTTTAGACGGCACTACTTTGAAGTGTGACACCAATGCGGATGGCGCATTTAGCGCTGCTGATGATGCCTCTTGTGTTCCATTGAATACGTTCGGTGAGAATTCCATCACAAGTGACATGGTAGATTACATTGCGTTCAGACAGAACGAGTCAAATAAGTACACCCAAAAGGTTTACGCATTGAATTTGACCAAAGCTGACCTATTCGAATTGCCTGGTGGCAACGCTGGTATTTCTGGTGGTTACTTGCATCGCGAAGAGAAAGGTCAGTTCACTCCAGATGGTCTGGTAGCAGAACTTGCAGTTACAGGTGCTGTAACCGGAACGCCTACCAATGCAACTGTTGGTGGATACGAAGTAGATGAGTTCTTCTTGGAAACCCGTTTGCCTCTGATCGAAACATTGGAAGTAGATTTGGGTTACCGTTACTCGGATTACGATTCTTTTGGTAGCACTTCAAACTGGAAAGCCGGTGTGCAGTACAGACCAATTGAAGATTTACTGATTCGTGGTAGTGCATCAACCTCATTCCGCGCGCCAACTGTTGGCGACCTCTATGGTGGTTCGGGCATTAGCTTCCCGGCAGTGAGTGATCCATGTGCAAGCAATCCTACAGCAAGTTGTATCGCCGATGGCGTACCTACTGCTGGTTTCACCCAGATCTCTACACAGGTTCGTACGAAGGTGGGTGGTTCATTGTTAGTGCAACCTGAAGAGGCAGATACCTTTACAATGGGATTCGTATACCAGCCTAGTGCGTTTGAAGGCGTTGCTTTCTCAATTGATTACTACGACATCGAAGTGACCGATCCAATTTCAACAATTGGTGCATCGGTAATTCTTTCTCAGTGTGCGGCTACTGGCGATTTCTGTGACAAGATCACTCGCTTTGGCCCAGGGCAAAACGAAGGCGCGCCTTTGTTGATCGACAATGGTACATCTAACGTTGGTGCGGTTGAGACTTCAGGCATTGACTTACTTGCTGAATGGCAGGGTATCGAAACTGAGGTGGGTATGTTCGGTCTGCGTTGGGAAGCAACTATGTTACTTGAATACGACAAGACCCAAGCTAATGGTGTAGTTACGCCGCATGATGGATTCTTCCGCGATGACGAAGATGGCCACTTTGCTGAATGGCGATACATTCTGTCTGCAACCTATGCCTATGGGCCTTGGAACGCGCAGGTAGATTATCGCTTCATCGATGAAGTGACAGAGTTTGGCCAGGATCTTGTTGGCAGCTGTGTAGATGCCAGTGGCGCTACTTCTCAGGCTGGCGGTAATGTAGGCCTTGTCTGTGTTAATTCTTCAAGTGCATATGCAACCACCAACCTTGGTGACTTTGTTCGCACTGTAGATAGCGCTTCATATGTTGACGTATACGGCAGCTATGATTTCTCAGAAGGCAAGCTTGTCTATGCGGGTATTGATAACTTGTTTAATGAAGAGCCTCCTCTTTCAGTAGACGGTTTCAATGATAACACTGACGTTCGTACGTTCGACACTATTGGTCGTTACTACTACGTTGGTTTCAAGGCTGAGTTTTAAGCAGCCTTGCTCCAGAAAAGCCGCGCTTTGCGCGGCTTTTTTTTGCCTAAAAATCACTATAATCACGTCTCTAATTGGCAATGTATGCAGATGACTAAAGATACTCACCAACCCTCAGCCAAGGCTTTGTCTTGGACCCGTTATTGGCGCTCAGGCTTTAAAAATACCTGTTTTTTTGCTGATAAAGCATTTTCTGTAGAGAGCGACTGGCAAGCCTATTTCAGTTCCGCAGCAACAGGCACAAAGATTATTGACCTAGCGACTGGTAATGGCGCTGTTGCTTGGATCGCAGCAGGCGTGGCCAGAGATTCGAACAGAGATGTTGCAATTGTTGGCGTAGACTTCGCTGACATTAACCCGGGAGATGTGGCGAATGTTGATGTCGAGCTTCTGCCGCGGGTAACATTTGTTGGGTCAACTGACCTAACTGAACTACCTTTTTCTGATGCAGAGTTCGACTTCGCTAGTTCTCAATTTGGTTTTGAATATGCTCAAGAATCGGCGGCGTTATTGGAGTTAAAACGTGTTTTGAAGCCGGGCGGGAAAGTCCGATTCTTGATTCACGCCAGTGAAGGGGCAGTACACGAAGCAAGCACTCAGCGGTTGCGGCGGGCGCGTTTAATGTTAGAGAGTGGGCAAATCATCCCACTATTGGAAGAGCTGGCTAAAGCTGCGTCTAACGGTTCTGCATCTCGGATAACAAAAATACAAAAGCGCATCTCCGCGAAAGTGGATTTAGTTGGGCGTAAATTTAAACAACTACCAGCGGATGATCTTGTTTTTGAACTCTGCCGCGAGGCAAAAATGTTTGTTACCGCTGTGGGGCAGGCGCCCGCAGCTGAACTTTCTGCGCGAGTGCGCTATCTTGCTGAAGAGGTGCGGGCGTACACACTGCGGCTCAATGCAATGCAGCAAGCTGCGCGCAATGCTGGGCAGATGCAAGAATTGTGTCAGTCTGCTGATGTCCTAGGGTTTACTTTATCGAATTATGAGGCCTATTATATTGACAACCAGCAGGTGGGTTGGATATTTCTCACTCAGATTCCTTGATAGAGTCGCCAACGGTGGGAGCTTGGCTTGCTCGTTAGCATTTTGAGGGCTGGGGTTCTCAACAGTACTCCGCCTTTTTTTGCCGCTTTTACCGCTCTTTAAGTAAGAGGTGGATATGTACGACATTATTGTAATTGGCGCTGGTATCGCCGGCACCTCTGCGGCGGCGGAATTGGCCCTGGATGCGCGCGTTCTTTTGTTAGAAGCCGAGGCTAGGCCTGGTATGCACGCAAGCGGGCGCTCAGCCGCGTACTTTGCGCCCACTTATGGTAACGAGGTTGTACAAAATCTCACCGCTGCCAGTGAACGTTTTTTCCGCAAACCACCCACCGGATTTACCGAAGCGCCGCTGATTCATCCTCGTGATTTACTCTTTGTTGGTAGTCAAGCTCAGGCGGCGAGTATTGATGCCATGCAGGCAGCGAGCCCATCTTTATCTGCAATTGATGCCGCAGAGTTGGTGGAGCGAGTGCCGATCATCAAGGCAGGCACCTTGAGTCAAGGCCTGATAGACCCTGTTGGCGGGGACTTGGATGTGGATGCTGTGCTGCAAGGTTATTTACGCCTGTATCGACAGCGCGGGGGAGCGCTTCTCACGAATTGCGCAGTGACAGGCCTGAGCTACAGCTTGGGTCAATGGCAAGTGACTTTGAGTGATCGTCAGGTTACTGCGCCAATAATTGTCAATGCAGCGGGTGCTTGGGCCGATGAGGTGGCAGCGCTGGCTTCACTTAAGCCATTAGGTTTGATGCCTAAACGACGGACGGCTATTTTGCTCAATGCTCCGGCATTGGCTGACATCAAGGACTGGCCCATGGTGATTGATGTGGACGAACAGTTTTACTTTAAGCCTGACGCTGGGCAGATATTGCTGTCTCCAGCGGATGAAACACCGTCGCTCCCTTGCGATGCCCAGCCCGAAGAATTGGATATTGCAATTGCAATGGATCGGTTTCTTGCGGTGGTGGATTTAGATATCAAGTCTATCAACCATAGCTGGGCGGGGCTGCGTACATTTGCCCCTGATAAAACCTTTGTCGTGGGCTTTGACCCAATTGCTAAGGGGTTCTTTTGGTTGGCGGGTCAGGGTGGCTATGGTGTTCAGAGTTCGCCGAGCATGTCACAGTTGGCTCGTCACCTTATTCTGCAAAGCGCTTTGCCTTCAGGCTATGAAAGGATTAAGGCGAGTGTTGAGGCGGTTTCCCCAACACGATTTTCCAGCTAAGTAGCGTCGTGGAGAGCTACTCAGGGTAGCGAGCAGTCGGATCTGTTGGCCATAGTGGGCCGGTCGCAGATTGACGAGGAAAAATTTCAATTTTGTGTGTTGAAAGCCCCGGTGTATCTGCAGTGACAATACTGCCTGCAATGCCTGCAAACCCCGCGCGAAAATGATTTGAAGATTTTAGGGCGACAACGTCGTATTCGCTGACCTCTATGCCAAGCGCCTGAAATGGCGCAATGTCGAAGGTCTGAGAGCGTCTGGATGCTACAATTACATCTATCCCGTTGACGACTAACCTAGCCATTTTTCCAATGTGTAGGGGCATACCTTTAAACATTGCACGCATGCGTAGTTTGCCATCGTGCAGAGATTTTACGTATGCGCTCAACTTCAGTGGCTGGCCGTGGAAGTCGTCGTATTTGCCGCCAAGTTCTATCTGAATTGCTGCGCCTACACCTGCTTCACTGGCTTGTTCTGCAACAGCGGGGTCGACAATAAAACCAAAGCAGGCGCGCTCTAAATGGGCATCTAGCATCACTTTTAACAGATGGGTACCGTCGCCTGGCGCACCCGCACCACAGTTGTCGGACGTTTCATTGATCACTACAGGGCGAGCTTCACTGCTTTGCGCCGCAGCTAATGCCTCTTCTGCGGACAAGCTTTGAGCGCGTAGACCTTCTCGAACGGCCCACAGGTCCGCGGCTAGTCCCCTAGCCACGCGAGCAGCTTGGGCGCGGTCGCCAGTTGTTGTGACTACAATATAAACGCCGACATGTTCAGTGTCGGCATAGGGAAATCCATGAAACCAACTGACGTCGATGACGCCAGCTTCCTCTTCAGCCGCTAGCATGAGCGCAAGACGCGCCTCGCCAATGCCTGTGAAGGTTGTGGTTGTTGGCATTAGGATGGGCAGTCTCTCAACATGAGATGCGGGTCGTATACCGTCACTGGTCATTTGAATGATGAGTTCGATGGCTTCCCGCGCACGCAGATGAAGGTCGATGTGGGGGTACTGGTGGCAGGCGAATGTGCCATCAAGGTTTTCGCACATCTCAGCGCTGATGTTGCCATGCAGATCAAAGGTGGCGGCAATAGGCGTATCTGGGCCGACCAAATTGCGAATGGCCAGCACCAAATCGCCTTCTAAGTCTTGAATACCCTCAGCAACGCCCGCGCCATGCAGGTCTAGAAAAACGCCGTCTATGGGTAGTTGGTTTTTTATGCCACTGAGTATTTCATCCTTAAACCCTTCATAGGTTGCCCGTTCAATGATGCCGCTTGGTTGCGCCTGTGCGACCAATAAGGGCAGGGCTTCAATGCCCAGTTCTGCGCAAGTTTCAAGCGCACCGCCAATGCTGGTCTCGGTTCCCAAAGACCTAAAAATGCGCTCTCCGCGAGACTGGTGGAAGTCACTTGCAACGGTCTGTTCCAAGCAATAGGTATTGGTTTCGTGATTGATGCCCGCAATGACGATGCGCATAAAAATTCCTAATGAGTGCCGAGCTGAAAATATACCACCTAGTGGTGCGCTGCGGCATAGCTGCAATCTTGGTTGGTGTGACTTAGCGCCTTAATGTTGATCCAAAAATATTAAGTCACCTTGCGCTTTCTTGGGTTACGCTGCGCTACATTACATCACTAGGCAGGCGCTGCAGCAGTGAGCTAAAATTTCCCCGAAGAATAGGAGACGTCTTATGTCGGAACTAAAAGTTTTCCACTTGCCGGGCCGTTGGGATCTAAAGAGTGTCAGTCCATTTTGTCTTAAGCTAGATGCATTTTTGCGCATAGCCGATATCCCTCATCACTCTATCACCGCATCAACACCTTTTGGCGGGCCAAAGAATAAGGCGCCATGGGTTGAGATAGAGGGAGAGATTATGGGCGACTCTTCTCTGATTATTGAGCGTTTGAAGGAAGTCTACCAAGTTAATCCTGACGATCATTTGACTAGTGAAGAGCGTGGTATGGCAGTTGCGATAGAACGCTTAGTTGAGGAAAACCTGTATTGGGCTATGGTTTATGATCGTTGGTGTCGAACTGAAAACTGGGCGACGCTGAAAGATTCTGTGCTGGGTGATATACCGCAGCCCCTACGCGCCATACTAGCCCCCTATGCTCGGCGCTCGGTGAAGAAGCAGCTTGCGGGGCATGGCATGGGTCTGCATTCACACGCTGAAATTTGTGCTATTGCTCAGCGGGATATCGCAGCGCTGTCAGATTTCTTGGCGGCGAAAAACTACTTTTTTGGCGATCGTCCTAGCTTAACGGATGCCACAGTTTATTCGGTGTTAGCCAACATCTATGCTGTGCCATTCACCAGTCCAATGAAAGCTATGCTTGAGCAAGCGCAAAATTTGCTGCCATTTATTGCTCGCTTTAAAGCAGAATTTTACGGCGACGATACTGCGCAATAATATTGTTAGCTCAAATGCTGCGGGGTAAGTTATTGAAGCAGTTCGTTGCAGGAATTTGCGAATAAAAACTAGAGCGACAACATTTTTATGCAGTTAGAAGTATTTACCACCGGTGGCACTATAGACAAAATTTACTTTGATAAGAAAAGTGAGTTTGAAGTAGGTGATCCCGTTGTTGGAACATTGCTTGAAGCTATGGGCGTTACGTTCGAGTTCACTGTGAACCAGTTGATGCGAGTGGACAGCTTGGATATGACCAGCGAGGATCGGGCGATTATTTTTGCCCGGGTCAGCGCTGCTGAGTCATCCCATGTTTTGATCACTCATGGCACTGATGGCATGGCTGATACCGCCGCGAAGCTAGCGACCATTCAGGACAAGACCATTGTTTTAACAGGGTCCCTGCAACCGGCGGCCTTTGCGAACAACGACGCAGTTTTCAATATCGGCTGTGCAGTGGGTGCCGTTCAATCTCTCCCTCCGGGTGTATATGTAGTGATGAGTGGGAGAGTATTTACAGCAGATAATGTGATCAAAAACCGAACCGAAAACCGATTTGAAGAAATTTCTTAACCACTGAATGGCTGTGTGGAGGTGTAGAGAAGGTGGTGCAGAGAGGGCGGCGGAGAAAGGGCTGTGCATAACGAGGGCAGTGTAGAGAGGGCAGAGTAGAGGGAGAGACAAAGATAAAGATAAAGATAAAGATAAAGATAAAGAGATCAGTCTGTCTGCGCTATCCAGCCGGCCGCAATGTGCGGTCTAAATTAGAAGGTTTGGTTATCTCTGCGGCCAGAGCGAAATTTGCGCTTTCTCTCTTCGTCTCGCGCCGCTTTGAATTGCTTTTGCTGCTCAATAATCACGTCCTCTTTGAGGATCATGTCAGGGGTCTCTAGTGTGATTGGGCCTAGCATACCCGCGCGAAATTCATTCACTAAGATCGCCGAGGCTTTCTCCAAATCAATTCGTCCACCTGCGCTGATGCACCCTCGTCGAGCGCCCATCATTTCCATGAATTCAAATTCCGTATCTGCTAACGAGGGTAGGTCATAGCGTTCTTTCAATGCCGCTGGGTAATGTTTAATCAAATATTCTGCCAAGTAAAAGGCAACCTCTTCTATACCCATCGCAGTGTCTTTAATGGCGCCAGAAGCCGCCAACCGATAACCGCTGTTTTCGTTTTCAATCTTTGGCCACAGTATCCCCGGGGTATCCAGCAGAATAATGCCTTCCGTTAATTTGATGCGTTGTTGACCTTTTGTAATAGCAGGTTCGTTACCGGTTTTGGCGGCTTTGCGCCCCGAAACTGCATTGACTAAGGTAGATTTACCCACGTTTGGAATGCCAGCGATCATCACCAGCATATGCAGGTTAGCTTTCGCCTTAGAGGGCACGAGCGTTTGGCACAAGCGAATGATCTTTTGCGCTTTGTCTTGTTGATCAAGGGTTGTTGTCAGAGTTTTGACCGAGGCATCTTGCTCAAAATGTGTTTGCCAGAGCGAGGTGGTGGCAGAGTCTGCCAAGTCAGATTTGCTCAAAATTTTAATGCTGGGCTTGTTCTGCCGAAGCTTTTCAATCACGGGATTCTGGCTGCTAGAAGGCAAGCGCGCATCAAGTAATTCAATGACCAGGTCAACGTCCGCTAAGATTTTATTCATCTCGCGAATCGCTTTGTGCATGTGACCTGGGTACCAATGTATTGCCATGGCGCAAGTGTGCGCTATATGGAAGCCCTGCACCATAGTTTGCGCTCTATCAGCATATTATCCGAGCAGTCTCGGCACTGTATCGGCGTGGTTAAGGGGGTTCTTACTCCTCGCACGTGCGTGCTCGACTCCAATATCCTTTGGGTATTTGTTATGGTGCTCGCACAGGAATAGCTATTTGAGGGTGAATGAATTGGAATCACTTAATTTGCAGGCTTTTCGCGCAGACACTCGCGAGTGGTTAGACGTCAACTGTCCTGCTTCCATGCGCGTGCGCATGGTCGAGGGCGAGGAAGTTAATGGCGGTAATAAACGCCATAGTACAAACCCAGACGCGCATCTATGGTTAGTTGCGATGGCTGAGAAAGGCTGGACTGTGCCGACATGGCCGGTGGAGTACGGTGGCGCGGATCTGAGTAAAGAAGAGTTCGTGGTACTGATAGACGAGCTGCAACGTATAAATGCTAGGCCTCCATTGGGCGGTATGGGTGTGTCGATGATCGGCCCAACGTTGCTCGAATACGGCAGCGATGAACAAAAGTGCCAGCATCTGCCGGCAATTGCGCGGGGTGAACTCGCTTGGTGCCAAGGTTATAGCGAACCGGGTGCAGGATCAGACTTGGCCAGCTTGCAAACTTATGCCGAAGACAAAGGCGACTATTTTTCCGTTAACGGGGCAAAAATTTGGACCTCGGGTGCCCATTATGCAGATTGGATGTTTTGCCTTGTTCGCACCAATAAAGAGGCACCCAAGCATGAGGGCATTAGTTTTTTGTTGTTTTCTATGGACAGCCCTGGTGTGACCATAAAACCCATTGAATTGCTCAACGGTAAGTCGCCCTTCTGTCAGACCTTTTTGGATGACGTGCGCGTGCCAAAAGACAACTTAGTAGGCAAGCTCAATCAAGGTTGGACTGTAGGTAAAAGGTTGCTCCAGCACGAACGCTCTGGGCTGGCTGCGCTGGCCAGTGCCGACAAGATAGGGCCTATGGAGCGTATTAAGCCGGCGCTGGCATTGAGTGATCTTGCGCGTAAATATGCTGCGGATCAGACCACCATCGAACCGGGCTTGCGCAAAGATTTAATCGAAAATGAGATTCTTAAGAAATCCTTTTTCCTTACCCAACAACGCGCCATGGAAGAAACTGCCTCCAGTGCGCCAGGTGCTGCGACCTCTATCTTTAAATATGTGGAGGCCAACTACGTTAAAGAACAGTTGGAACTGCAGTTGCGTATTCGTGGCACTCAAGGCCTTGGCTGGGCGGGCGCATCCTTTGATGACGAAGAGATTTCAATGGGCCGTCTGTGGTTAGAAGCTAAGTCAATTTCCATCGCCGGAGGGTCGAACGAGATTCAGCTCAACATTATTGCCAAGCGTGTTCTGGGGTTGCCCGACTGATTTTTGGAGCGCGCCTAGATTCGGGAGATAAAAGTGACAGAAGTAATTACTGGTCCGCTATGGGCGGCAAGAAACTGGTCTGCTGATGGTGGCGCGGGCAGTATTCATGATGATGAGACCGCAGCTGAGTTGGGTTTTCGCGGCGGCACCGTTGCGGGTGATGTGCACATGAATCAATTTCCGCCTGTGTTGCTGAAAATTTTTGGCAATGCATGGTTTGAGCGCGGCAATCTCTCTCTGAGTTTTAAAAATGCCACAATAGATTTGGAGAAGGTGCAGGTTTTTGCTTCGCCACGTAAGTCTGGAGAAGATTCTGTACGTGTATGGATGGAGCGCGAAGACGGTTTGCTGGTGGCGACCGGCACAGCCTCGGTGGGAGATCATTCGGAGTCTGAGTTGCGGCGCAAGGACTATCGTCCCTGCGACCCAAGTGAGCTGCGTATCTTACATCGCCTACAGCCCGGCATGTCTCTAGGGACTTATGAAGTGACAACTGATCCAGCTAAGCAGTTTCACCGCTTTGACACCCATGTGATCAGCGATCCGTTAGATTGGTATCGTCAGGCATCGCCATGGGGTGAGCCGGTTTCAGCGCCATGTACAGTGATTGAGTATTTGTGGGCTTACCCTATGCAAGGCCTAACCCCTTATATAGGCGATTCAGTAGGTTTGTTTGGCGCCATAGAAATTGGTTTTGATCATGGGCCGTTTTTGCTGAATCAAGCGTATCGGCTTGAGAGCAAGGTGGTGTGTGTCGGCCAGAGTCCGCAAACCGAGTATGTTTGGTATGAGACCCAGGCGTTTAACAAGGATAATCAGCGCGTTGTTTCAATGTTAATGCAGTCTAGGGTAATGAAGGCATCTTCAGCAGAATATGCTGATGCCCCGCAGCAAGAGCGACAGTAATCGGGCGAAGGCGCAAGTAGACATTCAGTGAATGTCAGTGCAAACGGCAACCCTCGAGGAAATATTAGCTATGGGAAGTGAAGCAAAAGGTATGCTCATCGGTGCCGTTGGTGTTTTGATATTTAGCTTAACACTGCCATTTACCCGTATCGCTGTGCTAGAACTGAGTCCGCTGTTTGTGGCATTTGGTCGTGCGCTGCTTGCGGGCCTGTGTGCAGTGGGTTGGCTATATTTTTCTAAGGCGCAAAGACCGACAAAAACTCAACTCTACAAACTCTTAGTTATTGCCATTGGCATTGTTTACGGATTTCCCATCTTTACATCCATTGCGATGACTACCTTGCCGTCTGCCCACGGCGGCATCGTATTGGGCGTGTTGCCTCTAGTTACCGCAATTTTTGGAGCATTGCGCTTCAAAGAAAGACCCTCCATTAGCTATTGGTTAGCAGCATTGTCCGGCTCGCTGCTGGTTTTGGGTTACGCCTACTTAGATGGCGCGATGAGTTTGATGCTGGGGGACCTCTGGTTGTTAGCGGCCATCATCTTCGCTGCAATGGGTTACGCGGAAGGTGGCAAGTTATCTTTAGAGCTGGGCGCTATCAATGTAATCAGTTGGGCCTTGGCGTTGACGCTGCCAATTAATCTGGTGGCCACCTATATGTTGTTTGACACGCCCTTAGATAGCGTTTCTAACGAAGCCTTAGGTTCATTTTTGTACGTGGCTTTGTTTTCTATGTATGTCGGCTTCTTTTTTTGGTATCGGGGTCTTGCTGTGGGCGGTGTCGCCCGAGTGGGGCAGGTACAATTATTGCAACCCTTCGCCACGCTCATAGGGGCCTATTTTCTGCTTGGAGAATCGTTCACCATGCTCAACGCAGCTTTTGCCGGGGGAGTATTTTTGGTGGTAATTATTGGGCGTAGAATGCCCATTTACTCTGCTTAGGCGGTCCTCTTATTCGTTTGGCTCATTCGGATTTTTGTAAACGCCCTTCGTCCTCCTCAAATACCACCCGTCAGTTTCGACTTGTAAGCAATGACAACTTTCTAATCAATTCACTTTAACGCGGTAAGGCTCAGGCCTTACGACTCTGAGTGATAAAAATTTTAGGAGGCTATGTGGCTCATTTCCAGCAACAAAAGTTTTTGCAATTGGTAGTGGAATATTTTGGTCTTGGCGTTGAGCACGATTTGGCTGTGCTAGAAATTGGTTCCTATGATGTAAACGGTTCTATTCGCAGCCTTTTTGTCGCCGAGGACTATGTCGGTGTTGACCTAGTGGAAGGGCCCTGTGTAGATGTGGTTGCGGGCGGGCAGTCTGTAGATTTTGCCGATGCCAAGTTCGATGTGGTGTTGTCTTGCGAGGTTTTCGAGCATAATCCTTTCTAGCAGGAGACCTTCAAAAACATGCATCGTATGCTCAAACCAGGAGGTTTGCTGATTATGACATGTGCTTCCCAAGGGCGTAGAGAGCATGGCACCACTCGCAGCTCTCCAGAAAACTCTCCGGGCACTCAGTCTTTAGATTGGGACTATTATCGCAACCTCACAGCCGCTGATTTTGGCTGCTTTGCTGTTGGTAAAATGTTTTCGAATTCTCGCTTCAACTACAATAAGTTCAGTCGCGATTTATACTTTTTGGGCATCAAATCAGAGCAAGTCGAGGGGCGGGTTTTGCCATGGAGTGAGGCTGACCTTATGGCGGCTTTGCAGCCAGCTTTCGCCTATAAGCCCGAACGGCTAAAACAAAGAGGCTCTCTCCGATACTTATACTTCCTCTTCCGGCAGAAAAAGTACGGTTTATATTCAAGGCTTTTTTCTGCCAAAACCTATCAAAATATCCGCTGCACGAACCTGCTCAACTTGGTGAGGGGTAATTTGGCACGGCTGTTTAAAGTGAAGAGTTCTGGTGGGCATTTTTAGCAACGATTGTTAGCTGCCATCATTGTTGGAGAGGGGGTAGATCAAACTGGCGAGCAACAGGTTGAGTTCATAATTGGATGACAGGAATGGCAGACAAGATAATTCTAAGTGGTTTTATTACTGTGCCTGTTGGAGAGGTCGAGGGGGTTTTAGATCTGCTGCCAGAGCACATCACGTTAACGTTAGCAGAACCCGGTTGTTTGGTTTTTGAGGTGCGCCAACGAGCGGGTATGCCGACTATTTTCGATGTTTACGAAGAATTTCAAACCGCCGAGGCCTTTGCTGCTCACCAAGCCCGGGTTCAGGCGAGCCCTTGGGGTGCAGTGACTAAAGGTGTTGAACGCTCTTATACGGTTAAGGGTATTTAGCAGCCTTTTTAGCTTCTGCCCAGTTTGTGCTCAACTTCTGCCTGCCTCCTAACCACCTTCAGCCAAAAAATGGCTAAAGATTCGTTCTAATGGTTTGTTTCGGGGCTGGCACTGTTAATATAGCGCCTTCTAAATCACCTGCACAAAACCATTGGATAACAGCGACGAAGCTTGGATGCGCAAAGCCATCGTTTTGGCGGATGAAGCTGCGGCGGTTGGCGAGGTGCCTGTAGGTGCAGTTTTGGTCAAAGGCCAAGCGCTTATCGGTCAAGGGTTCAATCAACCGCGCTTAAGTCACGACCCTTCTGCCCATGCTGAAATAATGGCCCTACGTGATGCTGCCCTACAAAGTGCCAACTATCGCCTGCCCGGTACTACGCTTTATGTCACCATAGAGCCCTGCACCATGTGTTTTGGAGCGTTGATTCACTCCAGAATTCAGCGCGTGGTGATTGGGGCCTTGGAACCCAAAGCAGGGGCCGTGATTAGTCATTCGCTAGGCGATTCAGCTTGGCTAAATCATCGTATTGAAGTCAGCTATGGTGTCCTCGAAGACGAATGCAGGCTGCGTATGCGCGAATTTTTTGATGCTCGTCGCAACAAAAATTAGGCGCTTTTTATTAGCGAATAGCAAAGAGCGAATGGAAAAATGGTAAAAGGTTATGCGCGGACGCACAACTGTGTTGGGAAAAAGAGGCGACCATTGTTAGACGTTTAGGATTCGAGGGATCTTGTTCGACAGTGACGCGGTAAAGAAATACTCAAAGAAAGACTCAAAGAAATACGACTAGGTGGAACCCTTGATGGAAAATACGGACGGCAATTTGCAATCAGCTAATATCATTGGCGCAAACAGTACAATTGCTGTGGTACAGGGTACTGCCGCACTGAGCATTTTTGCCTTGCAAAAGATCCAGCAAACAGCCCCCCATGTGGTCTATGCCGAGTTTGTGCATTTAATTCATACCACTGCTGAACTGAGTGCGCAGCAGTTGCTCCAATCCCAGGAACTTCTGACCTACGGCCCCACTCAAGAGTTGCCTGAAGCCAGCGGCAAGTTCGCAGGTACAGTTGTGCCTCGCCTTGGCACTATTTCGCCATGGTCCAGTAAGGCTACTGACATATTTTGGTTGTCCGGTTTGACCGACGTGCAGAGAGTGGAGCGGGGAGTGCGCTGGTTTGTACGTGACGACTACGATCTAAGTGTACTAGACAAGTCGGTGCTTTTTGACCGCATGACCCAAGACTATTTGTTGGCCGAAGATTTTGCGCAACTGTTCATCACTGCAGAACCCAAACCCTTGGCGGAAATCCCGTTAAGCAGCCAGGGTGTGGACGCGCTTCGTAAAGCTAATGTGCGCCTTGGTCTGGCTTTGTCCGAGGACGAGATTGAATATTTGGAAAAAGCTTATACAGATTTACAGAGGGATCCGTCCGACGTTGAATTGATGATGTTTGCTCAGGCAAACTCAGAGCATTGCAGACATAAGATCTTTAATGCTGACTGGCAGGTAGATGGCCAGCAGCAGGAAGTCTCGCTGTTTGGAAAAATCCGTAATACTTATAAGCAAATCAATGGGCGCGGCATATTAAGTGCCTACAGTGATAACGCGGCAGTGATTGAAGGCCCTCAAGTACAAAGACTTTGGGTAGACCCTGTAAGCAAGCAGTACGATTATAAGAGCGAAGCTGCACATATTCTGATGAAAGTGGAAACTCACAATCACCCAACAGGTATTGCTCCGTTCTCCGGCGCCGCAACAGGTTCTGGTGGTGAGATCCGTGATGAGGGCGCGGTAGGTCGCGGCTCAAAACCAAAAGCGGGTCTCTCTGGATTTACTACCTCGCACTTGAACATTCCAGATATGCCGCAGCCTTGGGAGCTTACCACTGGCAAACCAGAGCATATGGTTTCCGCCTTGGATATTATGTTAGAGGGTCCGATAGGCGCGGCGAGCTTTAATAACGAGTTTGGTCGCCCGGCTATTAACGGCTACTTCAGAACTTTTGAATATGCCTCGCAAACTGGCTCAGATGTTGTCAGGGGTTATCATAAACCAGTGATGATCGCCGGCGGCGTAGGTACCGTACGCGAAGAGCACGTGCATGCTGAATCGTTTCCCGACGGTACAGCGTTAGTGGTTTTGGGTGGTCCGGCCATGTTGATCGGGCTGGGTGGAAGCGCGGCCTCAAGTATGGCTTCGGGCAGCAGTTCTTCGGATTTAGATTTTGCTTCAGTACAGCGGGGCAATCCAGAAATGGAACGCCGCTGCCAAGAAGTGATTGACGGTTGTTGCGCCTTAGGTGGGGAAAACCCCATCTTATTGATTCACGATGTAGGCGCTGGTGGCCTCTCCAATGCCTTGCCCGAGCTCATTGACGACGCCAATACAGGTGGTCGTATTCAGCTGCGCAATGTACTTAACTCTGATCTTGGTATGTCGCCTTTAGAAATTTGGTGTAACGAAGCTCAAGAGCGCTATGTGCTGGGTATTGAAGCATCACAGTTGGCTCAATTCGAAGAAATATGTCAGCGCGAACGCTGCCCGTACGCGGTTGTTGGCGAATCAGTTTCTGGTGGCGATTTGCTGGTTGAAGATGAACATTTTGAGAATGCGCCGGTGGACTTGCCGCTCAGCGTTTTGCTCGGCAAAGCGCCTAAAATGAGCCGCAGTTTTGCACGCCAAGAACTAGCGCTAACACCGCTAGACCTCAGTCAGGTTACGCTCCAAGAAGCGGTTGATCGTGTGTTGCAATTCCCCGCAGTGGCCAGCAAGCAGTTCTTGATCACCATTGGTGATCGCAGTATTACCGGCTTGGTCGCAACTCAGCCGATGATCGGTCCTTGGCAGGTGCCGGTTGCAGATGCCGCGGTCACCCTTAGCGGATTTAATACCAATCAGGGCGAAGCGTTTGCCATGGGCGAACGTAGCCCCCTTGCTTTGATCGATCCGAAGGCCGCTGCGCGTATGGCGGTAGCAGAGTCTCTAACAAATATCGTAAGTTCCGATATTGAGAGCCTTGAACGCGTGGTCTTATCAGCAAACTGGATGGCAGCGGCGGGTTCCAATGAAGAGGAGCAGGCGTTGTTTGATGCGGTGACCGTTGTTGGTGAAGAAATGTGTCCGGCCTTAGGGATTGCAATTCCCGTGGGTAAAGATTCTCTGTCCATGCAAACAAGGTGGAAGCAGGACGGCAAAGACAAAGCTGTTGTTTCACCTGTTACGCTCATTATTTCTGCTTTCGCGCCGGTAGTTGATGTGAATAACACTGTGACCCCAGAGCTGATAGACGATGAGAGCAGTGTTCTTGTGTTGTTAGATTTAGGGTCTCAACAACGTTTGGGCGGAAGTTGCTTAGCTCAGGTTTACTCTCAGATGGGAGACGTGACGCCCAATATTGATGATGTCGGCAGCTTTAGAGCGCTCCTAGAATTGATTATTCAAGGTAAGCGGCGGGGCGATTTCCTCAGCTTACATGACCGCTCCGACGGTGGGCTCTTAGCCTGTTTGTTGGAAATGTCTTTTGCTGGACGCCTAGGCTTAGAGATTAATATTGATGCCAATGAGGCGTTGCTAGAAACCTTGTTTAATGAGGAGGCGGGGTTTGTTGTACAAGTTTCCAACGCCACTTATGCAATGTTAGAAGCCAGTGCGCCCGGGCGCTGCTTGCCCATAGCGAAGATTCGCCAAGATGACAGAGTTGTTATTTCTCATGGCGACGAGGTGGTTGCAGATTACGCCCGTAGCGAGTTGCAACAGACTTGGGCGAAGACCAGTTATAAAATGCAAAGCATGCGCGACAGCGCCGCCTGCGCGGAGGAAGAGTTTTCCAACATAGTCGCAAATCGAACTGACGATCCTGGTCTCAACGCCAAGCTGACCTTTGACCCCAGCGAAATACCCACTGTGCTAACAGGCGCGCGTCCTAAAATTGCGGTTCTGCGCGAGCAGGGTGTCAATGGACAAATAGAAATGGCCGCTGCCTTTGATCGCGCAGGCTTCGACAGCGTCGACGTGCACATGTCAGACCTGATCAATGGACGTTTTTCTTTAGACGAATTCCAAACTTTAGTGACTTGTGGCGGTTTCTCTTACGGCGACGTTCTAGGCGGCGGCGGTGGCTGGGCTAAAAGTGCGTTGTTCAGCCCTCAGGTCAGAGAACAGTTCGCAAACTTCTTCACCAGCGACAAACTTACCCTAGGCGTTTGCAATGGTTGTCAGATGATGGCGCAAATGCAGGAACTTATTCCCGGTGCAGAAAACTGGCCGCGCTTTGTGCGCAACCGTAGTGAGCAATTTGAAGGCCGCACGGTAATGGTGAAAATTAATGACGTGCAAACGCCTTGGCTCAATGGCATGCAGGGCAGTGTAATGCCCGTGGCTGTGGCTCACGGGGAAGGGCGGGCAGAGTTTGCTCATGTTGAACATTTGGCGGCATTGCAAAGTAATAATCAGTTAGCTATGCAATATGTAGATTCGCGTCACCAAGTAGCCAGCCTATATCCAGATAATCCTAACGGTGCTATCGAGGGCCTAGCTGGGCTAACCGCTGCAGATGGCCGTGTACTGATTATGATGCCTCACCCAGAGCGCGTATTTAGGTCGGCGCAAAACGTTCACCGTGATGCCGCTTGGGGCGAAGATGGCCCGTGGATGCGCCTGTTTAGGAACGCGCTTAAGACGCTTTCTTAAAAAGAGTCTTTCCTGAGCAGAATTTTGACTGATGTTTGGGCTTGCAGTATGAACCTGCTTATCAGCTACGCCGCCGAAACAAAATGTCTTCGTAGTGGGTCGGGTACCTATCGTTCTGGCGATCTGCGAAATAGTATTCCAAGGTCTTGTTAATCACCGGAAAAGCCAGTTCATCCCAGGGGATGTCCGCCTCGCTGAACAACGCGACTTCCAACGATTCGGTGCCACTACTGAACTCTAAATCTGCTAAGTCCGCGCGAAAAAACATATACACCTGAGAGATGTGCGGCAAACTGAATATCGTATAAAGCTGAGAGTTTTCTAGCCGCGCATTAGCCTCTTCCAAGGTCTCGCGAGCGGCGCCTACTTCCACGGTCTCACCGTTTTCAAGAAACCCTGCGGGCAGGGTCCAGTAACCTTTCCTTGGTTCAATGGCGCGCTTACACAAAAGTACCTGATCTTTCCAGATCGGCAGGGTGCCTGCGATAACCCGCGGGTTTACGTAGTGGATGGTTTTGCACACGGTGCAAACTGAGCGAGGGCGCGTATCGCCTTCGGGGATTATTTGTTCAGCGGCTTCGCCGCATAGGCTGCAAAATTTCATCGGACTATTATACCCATGCTCGGCTCATTCCGGCAGGTAATGGCGAAAACATTTCTTAACTCTTTGGCAAGGTTATTGATCTGCACGCACGCGAGCACGCCGGGATAAAACATCCACTTCAAATGGAGTATTGGCGTCACCTTCATTAACATGAGCGTTGTTTTTAATTTAGGGGTTCAAGGGTGTTATATCAATTAGGTGATCTTGAGGTGCGCGCCGAGGGTGAATATTGGGTAGCTGATAATGCTGTGGTGTTGGGTAATGTGTTGTTTAAGCAAGACGCCAGTGTTTGGTTTAACGCGGTTTTGCGCGGGGATAACGACCTCATCACTGTTGGCGAGGGCTCGAATATTCAGGACGGTTCTGTGCTGCATACAGACCCAGGGTATCCGCTGAATATTGGCGCTCATGTAACTATTGGCCATAAAGTCATGTTGCATGGCTGTGACATTGGCGAGGGTTCGCTAATCGGTATCAATGCGGTGGTGTTAAACGGCGCAAAGATTGGCAAAAACTGCATTATTGGCGCCAACGCGTTGATAACCGAGGGCAAAGAAATTCCTGATAACTCCATGGTTATGGGCTCTCCGGGCAAAGTTGTGAAAACCTTGACCGATGAACAAGCAGCTGGCATTCGAATGGGCGCGGCCCATTACGTCGAAAACGCGCGTCGCTTTCGCGAGACGCTAAAAGTCCAGCCTCAAGCGGTACCGAGTAGAGAAGCCCAATGACTGAACACTCAGAAGCAGTATCCATAGGCACGCCGTTATCCTCTTCAGCGACTAAGGTCATGATGCTGGGCAGCGGTGAGTTGGGTAAGGAAGTAGTGATTGAGCTCCAGCGATATGGTGTAGAAGTCATTGCAGTTGACCGTTATGCCAATGCACCAGCTATGCAGGTGGCGCACCGAAGTCATGTCATTGATATGCTCGATGGCAATGCTTTGCGCGGTGTTATTGAGTTAGAAAAACCAGATTTGGTCGTGCCTGAGATAGAAGCCATTGCCACGGCTACACTGGTTGAGCTAGAAGCCCAAGGGCTAAATGTTATTCCAACAGCCAAGGCGACTAAGTTGACTATGGACCGGGAGGGCATTCGTTGCCTTGCCGCCGAAGAGTTGGGCGTTAGGACTTCTCCGTATAAGTTTGCCGACAGCGAGGCTGATTATCTTCAGGCTGTTGCAGAGATTGGTTTCCCCTGTGTTGTTAAGCCTGTCATGTCCAGTTCTGGCAAGGGGCAAAGTACTTTACGCAGCCAAGACGATGTTCAAAGTGCCTGGACCTATGCCAAGGAAGGGGCGCGGGGCACGGGCGGTAAGGTCATTATTGAAGGGTTCGTTGATTTCGATTACGAGATAACCCTACTCACCGTTCGGCACAGAGATGGCACCAGTTTTTGTCAGCCAATTGGCCACCGCCAAGAGGGCGGGGACTACAAAGAGTCGTGGCAACCACAGCCCATGAGTTCTAAAGCGTTACTTGAGAGTCAACAAATTGCACAGAAAGTCACAGGTGCTTTAGGCGGCTTGGGGCTGTTTGGTGTTGAATTCTTTGTCAAAGATGACTTGGTATATTTTTCTGAAGTCAGTCCCAGACCCCACGATACTGGTTTAGTCACGCTTATTAGTCAGGATTTGAGCGAGTTTGCGCTGCATGCCCGAGCCATATTAGGTCTGCCTATTCCAGCTATTAAGAACCATGGGGCAGCGGCCTCGGCAGTTATTATTGTAGAGGGCAGTTCAAGCGAGGTGTCTTTTGGCAATCTGCATCAGGCGTTGTCTCAAGAAGATACTCAGTTGCGCTTGTTTGGTAAGCCTGAGGTAGACGGCGAGCGGCGTATGGGTGTGGGCTTGGCGCTGGGTGAGAGCACTGACCAGGCACGAGAAAAGGCTTTTGCGGTGGCTAGTGCTGTGGAGATCGCACTTTAGCTGTGCATTAGCCGCCCGTTAGATGCTTATATAAGGTTGCCCGTAGGGTTAGCCTTTGTGGGACGAAGTTGGCGAAAGGGGGTGGCTAGAGGCTTGCAAAATTTGTGATTCGATTTATAGTCTTCAGATGACAAACCACTTGCTAGACGCAATTATCAAAAAGTCTAACGCAAAAAGCCCGGGCGCTTCTGTGTCCTTTGTCGCTGCCCGCAATTTGCTGCTCGGCAACCTTCTTTCTAGCCTCCTCCTAAATGTTTTGGAACTGCTGCCGGTTACTCGGCAAAAATTCTAAACCCCAGGGCTTAAGTCCCACCCAAAAAAAATCTCATCAAATCCGACAGCGAGGCCGTTGTTGGGTAATATACTGAGACTTCTGCAGCGTAAGAGTTACTTGCCCGAGCTTATGGCCGGCAAAAGTGTAAAAGTCGAAAGAAAATGGAACGAGTTCTTAGGACAAAATCATGAGTCATCAACCTCAAAGCGGACGCGCCGTAGGCGTTATGCCATTTAGCAAATACTCAGCTTTTAAGCCGATCGATTTACCTGATCGTCAATGGCCGAGCAAAATCATTCAGCAAGCACCCCGTTGGTGCAGTGTGGATCTCAGAGACGGTAATCAAGCTTTAATAGATCCAATGAACGTAGATGAAAAGTTGCGCCTTTGGGACATGCTCTTAGAAATCGGCTTCGCGGAAATAGAAGTGGGCTTTCCCGCAGCTTCACAACCAGACTTTGACTTTATTCGCCGGATTATTGACGAAGACAGAATTCCAGAAGGTGTGAGTATTCAAATTCTTTGTCAGGCGCGTGAAGAATTAATTAAGAAGTCCGTTGAGGCGCTTGAGGGTGCACCGAGTGTCATTTTCCACCTTTATAACTCCACATCAGAGTTACAGAGGCGAGTTGTCTTCGGCATGGATCGTCAGGGCATCATAGACCTTGCTGTGCAGGGTACTGAGATGGTTCGGGAAGGGTTGAAGGATTTTGACTCGAATGTGATATTCGAATATTCCCCAGAAAGTTTTACCGGTACTGAATTAGATTTTGCCTCCGACATTTGCACGGCAGTAGCCGATACTTGGGGCGCAACACCTGAAGAACCCATGATCATTAATCTGCCAAGTACGGTGGAGATGGCAACACCTAATATCTATGCGGATCAGATTGAGTGGTTTTGTCGTAACTTCCCACGTCGCGACAGTGTGGTCATCAGTTTGCATACCCACAATGACAGAGGCACTGGTATTGCCGCCACTGAACTTGGCCTTATGGCGGGTGCTGAGCGGGTGGAAGGTACGTTGTTTGGTAATGGTGAACGCACGGGTAACTGTGACCTGATTACCATGGCAATGAATATGTTCAGTCAAGGGGTAGACCCAACTCTAGATTTTAGTGCAATGCCAAAAATTCGCGAAACGGCAGAAGCCGTAAATAAGTTGGCTGTACCTGAAAGACACCCCTATGCCGGTGACTTGGTATTCACTGCGTTCTCCGGTTCCCACCAAGACGCTATTAAAAAAGGTATCTCTAAGGTTGACCGTAGCAGTTGGGAAGTGCCTTATTTGCCAATCGACCCAGAGGATGTGGGCAGTTCTTACAAAGAAACGGTTCGCGTTAACAGCCAATCTGGCAAGGGTGGCGTGGGTTTTTTGTTAGAAGAAGTGTACGGCGTTACACTGTCCAGAGAATTGCTGGTTGAGTTCAGTGGTGTTGTTCAAGGCATGACCGAGAATCTTGATCGAGAGATTAAGCCAGACGAAATTTATGAGTCGCTACTCTCTACTTACGTGGTGGACCAAGCTCCGTATAAGTTGATTGACTATGACTTGTTGCCGGGTCGAGATGATGACCAACGCTGTGTCGCGCGAATTGAAGTTTCTGACAGTATTGTCACTATTGATGGGCAAGGTTCAGGGCCCATCGAAGCGTTTGTAAACGCGATGGTGGAAACGCTGAACGAACCATTGGTTGTTGTCGGTTACCAAGAAACAGCCGTTGAAGGCGGTAGCGATGCGCAGGCAATTTGTGTGCTAGCAGTGGAAGATCCAGACGGTCAGGGTCGAAGTTATGGCATAGGTCTTAGTCGCAATACGGTTACTGCTGGCCTGAATGCAATAATTTCCGCAATAAATAGACGTTGGTCTAAGGACTAGGCTAGTCCAAGGTTTGGCCGCAAGCTGAGTATCAGACGGAGTCTTTATGGCTCCGTTTTTTTTGCTTCAGATTTGTGCTGCTGGGCACCTGCTTAACCATAAATGTAAGTAGTTCACGGATTAGGTTCGTTGTACCGGCATTTGACGGATTTTCAACGCCTTGATCATATTGTCCTTGATCTGCACGGTTTCAATTTGATACTCATTTACTTGTAAGCACAAATTTGCTTCCGGCAAAGTTTCTAAGTGTTCTAAAACAAAACCGTTGAGTGTCTTGGGGCCGTCTATCGGTAAATCCCAACGCAGTGCTCGGTTTATGTCGCGTAATACCGCCATTCCGTCAATCAGATAGCTGCCGTCGTCTTGTGGAGATATCTCGGGGTTGTGTGCGGCGAAGTCGCTGGTGAATTCCCCAACAATTTCTTCAAGTATATCTTCTAAGGTGACAATGCCCTGAATATCTCCGTATTCATCCACAACCAACGCAAACCTTTGTTTTTCTTTTTGAAAATTTAAAAGCTGAGTATGCAATGGCGTTGCTTCTGGAACGAAGTAGGGTTCCCTGGCTAGCTGCAAAAGGTCAGCTTTAGTGAACTCATCTACCTGAACCAAACGCGCCAGCCTTCGCAGGTGCAAAATGCCGAGGATATTACCGAAATTGTCTTTATAGATCGGCAACAAAGTATGTTGGCTGGCCGCCGCAATGGTGAGTATTTCGGCAATATCGTCGTCAATATCGATGGCAACAATTTCACTACGCGGCACCATAATGTCGTTAACGGTGACAGATTCAAGGTCAAGTATGCGGCCTAACATGGTTTGTCGCTCACCCACCGATTGGCCGCCTTCGCTGACCACAGTTTTTAACTCGTCCTTGGTTAATTGGTCGTCTTGGTCGTCCGCTTTGTTGAGAAAAGGGCGCACCAAAGCGTTGCTGAAAGCATTAACGAAAACGACAGCGGGGTGGAATAAGCGCTGCAAAGGTTCCAAGATATAGACAGCTTTAAATGCCCAACTTTCTGGTTTTTCTGCAGCCAGAGTCTTGGGCGCTACTTCTGCAAAGATCAGAAAAACGAGGGTTAAAACCCACGGCGCTAACAAAACACCTGTATCACCAAATAGGTTGAAGCCAATAATTGTTGCTACGGTTGCCGCGGAGAAATTGACGAGGTTGTTGCCGACTAGAATTACGCCAAGTAAGCGGTCTTGGCGGTCTAGCATGCGGCTGGCTTTTCTTGCGCCGCGATGCTTACTTTTAACCAAATGCTTAAGTCGATATTTATTCAGCGCCATCATGGCGGTTTCGGTGCCTGAAAAGTAGGCCGAAAGCATGATCAAAATACCGATACTGAAAAATAAGTAACCAATAGGGACGTTATTCATATCCATAGTTATAGTAGGTATTCCAAAACAAATTTACTACCGAAGTAGCCGAGTACAAGTAGGGCGAATGCGGCCAAATTCCAGCGCACAGCGGTAACGCCGCGCCAGCCGAATATGTGATGGCCGACTAGAAAGCCTGCATACACCAACCACGAAAGGCTGGTCAAAATAGTGTGGTGGGTGAGGCGCTGGTTGAACATGTCTTCAAGAAAAATCAGTCCAGTAACAATCGACAAACTCAATAGCGCGAGACCAATCCACAGCATTGACAGTAGTAAGTGCTCCATGGTCTCTAGCGCGGGTAGCAGCCCATAAAAACCTTTGCTTGGTTGCTTAAGGCGGCTTTCTTGCAGCGCCAATAATATTGACTGCAGCGCAGCGGTCATCAGCGCGGTGTAAGCAGATATGGAGATCAATATGTGAGCAACTTGAGCAGTGCTCAGCTCAAGGGGCGCGATATTTCCCGGGCCTATGAAGTTAAGGCACAGCAGGTTAAAAATGCTGATGGGGAAGAGCAAAAGGAATATGTTGTTTACCGGTAGTTTGGTACTGCTCACGGCGACCACTAACACCATGACGACAGCGACCAAATTGCTGACACCGATAAGGCTAAGAGAGAGGCCGTCTTCCCCAATCAGTGCATTGACGCAGGCAAAGCCGTGACACGCCAAGGCTGCCAAAGTGACCCAAGGCAGCACTGTGGTATTTCTGGATGCCGAGGCTACGGTGGTTGGGGCGTCCATGGGCTCCGCCAAACCTACTTGGTCCGAATCGGTGTTGGATTTTGCAGAGCGCCAGAGGGTGACGAATCCCATAGCGTAAAGAAAGATCGCGGTTAGTGAGGCGAATAAGGTCAGATCGTACATTTGCAAACCTGAGTGATCACGGTTTCAGTCGCGATGTTAATAGTGCTTTACGGTGGCTAATTGGAGGGGAAGTTTGGCATAACCCTTTGCTGTGGTGAAGGGCTAAGAGTGCTTTCGTCTTTTTAGGGAAATCCGCGTAGGGCGGTCTGCTTGGGAAGGCCCGCTTAGAAAGGTCGTATCAGAGAGATTCTCTTAGGGAGATTCTCGCAGTGAGCGCGGTGCAATGCAGAAAATAACTTTCAAAACTGCCCTAGACGGTTTTTGCGCCAGTTTTCACCGCACCCCTAATAAATACCTGCCCAAACAGTGCATGTTGTTAACGCCATCGCCGGCACATCGCGCTATAATATTCACCACGTTTTATTGGACCTATTGCAAAGTCATGTTTGAGAGCCTTTCTGATCGCCTTTCCCAAAGTCTTAAGCAGATTACGGGCAAGGCTCGCCTTACCGAAGATAATATTTCTGGCGCCCTTCGTGATGTACGCATGGCGCTTTTGGAAGCCGACGTAGCATTACCCGTTGTTAAAGATTTTATCGACCAAGTTAAGATCAAAGCGATTGGTTTAACGGTTGCCTCAGCACTAAACCCTGGCGAAGCCTTTATTAAGTTAGTCCATGCCGAGCTGGTCCAGGTTATGGGCGAGGCGAATGCCGCACTAAATCTGGCCACCACACCGCCAGCGGTTATCTTGATGGCTGGACTACAGGGTGCGGGTAAAACCACCACAGTGGCAAAATTGGCGCGTTTTTTACAAGAGCGCGAAAAGAAAAAAGTGGCCGTGGTCAGTGCCGACATCTATCGGCCTGCAGCGATCGCCCAGCTTGAAACTCTGGCAGGCGAGGTTGGCGCACAATTCATAACCTCAACAAACGAAGAAAAGCCTTTAGACATTGTTAATCGCGCCATTGTTGAAGCAAAAGCTCAGCTGGCTGATGTGTTGTTGGTGGATACCGCCGGACGTTTGGCGGTAGATGACGCCATGATGAATGAAATTCGCGCATTGCATGCGGCCATTAAGCCGATAGAGACTCTGTTTGTAGTAGACGCTATGACGGGTCAAGATGCTGCGAACACGGCCAAAGCGTTTAATGATGCACTGCCGTTAACCGGTGTTGTATTGGCCAAGACCGATGGTGATGCCAGAGGCGGGGCAGCGCTAAGCGTACGCGCCATTACCGGCAAGCCGATAAAGTTTATGGGTGTGGGTGAGAAAACCGATGCCTTAGAAGCCTTTTACCCTGACCGCCTAGCGTCTCGAATATTAGGTATGGGCGATGTCCTCACGCTGATTGAGGAAGCAGAACGCAAGGTAGATAAAGATAAAGCCCAGCGTTTCGCGAAAAAAATGCAGCAGGGCCAGAAGTTCGATCTAGAAGACTTCCGAGATCAATTAGATCAAATGGCGAATATGGGTGGCATCAGCAGCATGCTGGACAAAATGCCTGGTATGTCGCAACTGCCGGCTGCCGCGCAATCCCAAATCAACGATAATCAGTTTAAGCGCATGGGCGTCATCATTGACTCTATGACGCCAAAAGAAAAACGCTTTCCTGATGTCATCAACGGTTCGCGCAAACAGCGTATCGCCGCGGGTAGTGGCACGCAGATCGCTGATGTAAACAGATTGCTCAAACAGCACAAGCAAATGCAGAAGATGATGAAAAAAGTCTCACGCAAAGGTGGCATGCAAAAAATGATGCGCGGCATGCAAGGTATGCCCGGAATGCAGATGCCCGGTGGCATGCCGCCAGGTATGCGTCGCCGCTAAACTTTATGACAATACGACGGGTGCAATAGCGCCCATAAAAATTAACAAGAAAGAAACAAGACCCTTGCAAGGGGCGGCGGATGCTATAGAATATCGCGCCTTTCGCAAGCGACCTTTTTCACACAAGAGATAACTATGGTAACGATACGATTAGCCCGTCACGGCGCTAAGAAAAGCCCTTTCTACCACGTAACGGTAGCAGATAGATCTTCATCCAGAGACGGACGTTTCGTCGAACGCGTTGGTTTTTATAATCCTCTCGCAAAAGGCCAAGCAGAAGTTTTGCGCATTGATTTAGATCGGGTAGATTACTGGATTGGCGTAGGTGCTAAGCCTAGTGACCGTGTAGCTCAGTTGATTGGTCAAGCGCGCAAGCAGACGCCAGCAGAAGCTGTAGCGGCTGCAGAGTAGTGTTTGGAGGCACCTGTGCCTCCACTGAAGCCATAACCTGGTAGCCAACGCATGAGTTTAGACATTATTGTGGTGGGTAGGTTAGGGCGCTCTTTCGGCGTTAAGGGCTGGCAAGTGCTCCAGTCCTTCACCGACCCTCCAGAAAATATTCTTCAATATGCCCCTTGGTATCTGCAAAGAGCGCCTGACGGCCCATGGCAAGCCTTAGCTAAGCCAGCATGCCAACCCCATAAGAATGGTCACATCGTCCGTCTCGAGCATATTCAAAACCCCGAAGACGCCCACGCCTACAGTGGCGGCTTTATAGGCGTGCCTCGTGAAGCACTCAGCGCATCGGAAAACACAGATGACGCCGCTGATGTTGAATATTTCTGGCACGATTTGGTGGGTTGCGAGGTCCATAACTTAGATGGCGTGTGTTTGGGTAGGGTAGATCACCTCATTGAAACTGGCGCCCACGATGTGCTCATTGTCAAAAGCGAAGAAGGCAACCACCTCATTCCGTTCCATGAGCCTTATTTACAAAATGTTGATCTAACTGCCAAACGCATCGGCGTTGAGTGGCATTTGGATTGGTCCTAAGGCGAACCCCATGTGGCTTGGCGTCATTACACTCTTTCCTGAAATGTTCGACGCTGTGTCGAGTAATGGCGTTTTTGGCCGTGCGGTCGATAACGGCATTATTTCCTTAAATCGTTACAACCCTCGAGATTTTTCCACTGATAAGCATCGTACTGTCGATGATCGACCTTATGGTGGTGGCCCGGGCATGGTAATGATGGTCGAGCCGTTGCTCAAAGCGTTAGAGGCAGCAAAAAAAGATGCCCCTGAAAACGCTTTGGTGGTGCTTATGAGTCCTCAAGGCGAGGTTTTTAGTCAGGGTAAAGGCATTGATTGCGGGCAGTTAGAGGGGCTCATTTTGATCTGTGGTCGCTATGAAGGTATTGATGAACGGTTCATTCGCGGGCATGTTGATGTAGAGTGGTCAATTGGCGATTATGTGCTCAGTGGGGGTGAATTAGCTGCAATGGTGGTCACAGATGCTATCGCTAGGCACTTACCGGGCACTTTAGGCAATCAAATGTCAGTTATTGATGAATCACACCTTGATGGAACGCTCGATTACCCTCACTATACGCGCCCCGAGAAGTTGGGTTTGGATGTGGTGCCCGCAGAACTCCTAAGTGGAAACCACAAACAAATGGCTCGGTATAGACGCCGTGAGGCGCTTAAACGAACTTTGGATCGAAGACCAGATTTGCTTACCGGGCGAGTGTTCAGTCAAGAAGATCGAAAGTTACTGGAAGAATGTTTTGCTGGCTGCAATGCGGCCAAAGCAGTGGAGTAGATAAAGTGCGCAGAAATAAGATAATCGAAGAAATCGAAAACAGTCAGATGAATGAGATTCCTGAATTTAGCCCAGGTGACACAGTCAGTGTTCAGGTGTTGGTTAAAGAGGGTACTCGTGAGCGCTTGCAAGCCTATGAAGGCGTTGTAATCGGTATTAAAAAGCGCGGACTAAACTCTGCATTTGTCGTACGTAAGATCTCTCACGGCGTGGGTGTGGAAAGAACTTTCCAAACACACAGCCCGTTGATCAAAGGTATTGAAGTGAAGCGCCGTGGTGATGTTCGCCAAGCGAAACTCTACTACTTGCGTGAGCTGTCTGGTCGTTCTGCACGTATTAAAGAAAAAGTTAAGGCTAAGTAAAGGCTTTACTGCGAAGCCCCAGTGGTTGCTGGCTTACTAGCTAGGAACTCATTTGGGGTCTTTGCCTGCCTGTCTCTGCCTCCTATGGTAAGAACAGGCTTAAGAACAGGTAAAAGAATAGCTGAAAAGCTGCTGACAAGGCTGAATTACGCAAAGTTAGGCCTTCATGACACTGAGCGCTTCCTGCGCTATCCGCCCGCAACCACCCATTAGTTCTCCATATTTTTCCATTTCCCCAGTTTCCCAATTCCTCATGGCGTAATTTCGCTTTTTCTGCTGCTGGTTCGGCTAGGCTTAATCGTCTCTGCTAAATGGCCTCTGCTGGCGTTTCCTTTGATGTACCGTTAACGCAAATTCCGCTACCCTTTGGCTCGTTTAAAGGCGCTTGCGCCCAGATTGAACTAATCTATAGTCCACTGCCTTTTTAAGGATTGCTCTTGTCAAAACAGGGGTCGGGAAAAAATCAAACGGATATCAGCGGGTATTTAGACACGCTGTGGCTAGAGCGTGGCTTAAGTGAAAATACGCTTATGGCTTACCGCCGGGATTTGCAGATGACAGCCCAGTGGTTAGAAAAACGCAGCCAGGGCCAAATGGCATTGTTCCAAGCAGATAACGATGCGCTTATTGAGTTTATGGTGCAGCGGAAAAGTGCCGGTGTCAGCGACAAAAGCTCGGCGCGCTGGTTGAGTACACTGCGCGGTTTTTACCGCCATATGATTTTCAATCAGCGCCTTGTAGATGACCCAACGCAAAAGTTAGAACACCCCAAATTGGGCCGATCACTGCCCAGCTCTTTGTCTCCGGCCCAAGTGGAGGCGCTGTTAGCCGCTCCGGATGTGACCAATGCTGTTGGTTTGCGAGATCGGACAATGCTAGAGGTGTTATATGCCAGTGGTTTGCGTATTACTGAGCTCGTGACCCTCGAACTGGCTAACGTGAATCAGCGCCAAGGTGTCGTCAGAGTGATAGGTAAGGGCAATAAGGAGCGTCTGGTGCCTACTGGTGAAAATGCCCTAGATTGGCTCAGTCGATATTTGCGCGATGCCCGTTTAAGCCTGCTGCCAGCAGGGGGCAGTGTGCTGTTTCCAAGTCGATTAGGGCGGGTGATGACACGGCAAACGTTTTGGCATGCCATTAAAAAGTATGCCCTGCAGGCAGGTATCCAGAAAAACATCTCGCCTCATACATTACGCCATGCATTTGCCACACATCTTGTGGATAATGGCGCAGACTTGCGGGCAGTGCAGATGATGTTAGGTCATAGTGACCTCTCCACCACGCAAATTTATACCCATGTTGCCCAGCAAAGACTCAAAGCGTTGGTGCAAGAACATCACCCTCGAGGGTGATGTTGAGGCAGATGAATGACATTTGACCTGAGCCATATCAATTGGCGCCCGCTAGGGCCGTGCTGTTTTAGCTCAAATTATAGAGGAGTGAAGTTGTCATGTTTTTAAGAACACTCAATAGGCCTACTGGGCGCAAAATTCCTGTGCGGGCGTTGTCGGCATTGTTTTTTGGTGCACTGCTGCTGGTGCAGTCTAGTTTTGTTGCAGCCGAACAATTAGATCCCGCATTTGATCTGCCCAAGGGCAGCGAAGTAGCGGTTGCCCGTTTACTAGAACTACGCCCTGACATACCCATCATCGCGGTTTATCCCATTAGTGTAGAGGGTATGTTTGGTATTGACCTGCCCGGTGGCACAACGCTGTTTGCTACCCAAGACGGCAAGCACCTTTTCGCAGGCGAATTGTTCGCAATGGGCGAGGAGTTGGTCAGCCTTTCTGAGCAGCGCCGCAGTAGCGAGCGCGTTGAGTTAATGGCCCAAGTTGCAAGCAAAGATATGGTCATTTTCCCAGCCAAGGGCAAGACCTTAGATTACATCCATATTTTTACTGACGTGGATTGCGGTTATTGTAGAAAGCTGCATGCCGAGATCGCAGATTATTCTGAGCTGGGCATTGAAGTGCGCTATTTGGCCTACCCGCGCACGGGCCTAGATGGCGAGACCCATAAAAAAATGTCCAATGTATGGTGCTCTGCTGACCGCAAGCGGGCGTTAACCAAGGCTAAATTAGGTTTGGAAGTGGATGCTGACACATGTGTGGACCCAGTGGTGAAGCAGTTTCAGTTAGGGCGAATGATCGGCGTGAGCGGTACGCCGGCTATTGTTACATCTGACGGGCGTTTGCTGCCCGGTTATGTACCAGCCCCAGACTTGCTGGCACGGCTACAGCAGTAGTACTTGAACGGCACTTGAGAGTACTGCAGGGGTAGAACTGTAGTGGCGCGGTTATCGCTTGGTTATAGCGAAATAGCCGCAAAAACCTACAACAATAAATGTCTGCCAGCCCAGTGCGCGAGCGCAGATCCGATTACAAACTCCGGAAAAAATTAGTGAACAAACTTCGAATAGGTATTGCAGGACTTGGTACCGTAGCTCAGGGCGTACTACACCTTGTTAGATCCAATGGCAGTCTTATGACCAGTCGCACTGGTATTGAGCTTGTTGTGCAGCGTATTGCGAGTCGCAGCGCTAAGCCAGGTGTGGATTT
>ERZ1047472.250-NODE-250-length-50618-cov-6.241659_pt1 | contig 50618 bp, 49 predicted proteins | sample MGYA00383095_ERZ1047472 | MGnify/ENA primary metagenome ERZ1047472 (study PRJEB29581, sample SAMEA5548365) | metagenome | biome: marine; feature: coastal; material: water | depth 1 m | study: Short-term variability in the microbial, nano- and picoplankton dynamics... | reverse complement strand
ATTCTCGGCGTCTCTTAAACCTTGAATATACTGCGCCTTTTGAATTTCAGCTCTTCTTTTTACAGAGGGTTTTGTAAACTGCTTGCGGGTCTGAAGTGAACGCTTGGTTCCCGTTTTATCAAACTTTCGTTTGAAACGCTTCAGTGCTCTGTCGATATTTTCTCCTTCTTTTATGGGTATTATTAACATGGTCTTAAACCTCCTCTCTTTAGAATTGACTGCAAATATAGTCTTAGTTATTAAACTGACAACAAATTATTTTAAAATATTTCTGGAAATTACCAGTTTTTGTATTTCTGTGGTTCCTTCCCCTATGGTGCAAAGTTTTGAGTCACGGTAAAATTTTTCTACTGGAAAGTCTTTAATGTATCCATAACCTCCATGGATTTGAACCGCATCATTAGAAATTTTAACACACGCTTCGCTAGCATACATCTTGGCCATGGCACTTGCGGTTGTGACTTTTTTGCCATTGTCTTTCAAGGAGGCTGCTTTGTGAATTAGGAGTTCAGAAGCGGCTATTTCAGTAGCCATATCCGAGAGTTTAAAAGAAACCCCTTGAAAGCTAGAAATTGGTTTCCCAAATTGCACACGCTCTTTGGAATACTTAAGTGCTGATTCATAGGCACCTTGGGATATCCCAAGCGAAAGGGCGCCAATTGAAATGCGGCCACCATCCAAAAGTTTAAGCGATTGTACAAAACCGTCACCTTCTTTTCCTACTAGATTATCTTTGTGAATTTTACAATTATCAAAAATAAGCTCCGCTGTTTCGCTAGCACGCATCCCAAGTTTATCCTCTTTTTTGCCACCACTGAACCCAGGAGTACCTCTTTCTATAATAAAAGCCGACATCCCATGGGAGTCTCCTTTTTCACCTGTTCTTGCAATTACCACGGCAACATCTCCGCTGATGCCGTGAGTTATAAAGTTTTTAGTCCCATTTAAAATATAATGGTCTCCGTCTTTAACTGCTGTGGTGTTCATGCCACCCGCATCACTTCCTGTATTGTGCTCAGTTAGCCCCCAAGCGCCAATCCACTCGCCGGCAGCCAATTTAGGAAGCCATTTTTGTTTTTGGGCTTCATTGCCAAAATAAAAGATGTGGCCAGTGCATAGAGAGTTGTGGGCCGCTACAGAGAGTCCTATTGAAGGGTCTACTTTTGAAATTTCTTTGATGATGGTAACATATTCATGGTATCCGAGCCCTGAACCCCCGTATTTTTCAGGGATGAAAATTCCCATAAATCCCATTTCACCTGCTTTTTCAAGCACCTCTCTAGGAAAGTGTTGACGCTGGTCCCAATCCATGATATGTGGCCGAATGTACTGCTCCGCGAAATCGCGGGCAGATAAAGAAATCATTTTAAGTTCTTCAGAAAATTGAAAATTCATTTACGATTATTTACATGCAAATATAATTTAATTATATCTATTTTTTCTTTTGGAAATTCTTTAATTTTTGTTAATTCCTCAACTTGAAGGTAAGCTTCTTTTAATTTTCGCATTTCAATAATTTGGTAGGCCAACTCATAATCTATAAATGAAACTTTTACAAGCGCTTCTTGTGTGGCTTTGTTAAGGTCAATTGACTGAATACTTCTCGGATTTTTAATGTTAAATTTTTGTTTGATTCTTTCTATAACTTCATCAGACAACCCATACACCCCTTGTAACTCTACCATGTCGGCAAAACCGCCTTCAAACTGTCCTCTATAACGCAATATTTTTTCGGACAATTTAACCCCAACACCATAAACTTTTTGAAGCGCCTGGCCGGATGCTGAATTTAAATCTAACTTCATGTTGTGACTGGCTGAAAATTGATTGCTTTGTTTTGATGCCGTCACCCATTTGGGGAATTTAAAATAGGGTGCGATTTCTTTTAATAACAAATCACTTATGTGTGTTATTTGCTGAAAATCATGAGCAGAGTTAACCCATTTGTCCTGAGATCTAAATTTGTGCAATCGCTGAATTTCATCTAACGACATACCCAATGTATAGCCTTTGTAATCAGTGATGAAATTTGGATTGAAAGGTCTTAATTTTTGCGTTTTGTTTATTAGTTCTTGTTGTTACAAAATGCGGTATTCGCTTTCAAAACCTAACTGAAGCGCCTCATCTTTAGAATCCAAAAGCGAGGCTTTTTGGGGCCAAAACAAAAAGAGCATTTGTAGGGCAAGGTTAAAAAACACCAAAACTAGTGTAGCGAGGCACTGGCGTTTTGAAAAATAATTTGGGAGTCTGTTCAAAACATAGAGTTTCTACTGTTTGATGGCGGACAAATATTTATCGAGTTCTTTCTTTACTTTAGGAGCTAGAATAATAATCCCTATCATGTTAGGAACCATCATGGCGAAGATCATAGCATCAGAAAATTCAATAACCGATCCCAGACTGGCAGCAGAACCAATGATCACAAAAAAACAAAAGATAAGTTTGTATGCATATTCCATTTTCTTGGAACGTCCAAACAAATAAACCCAACCTTGAAACCCATAGTACGACCAAGATATCATGGTGCTAAAAGCGAAAAGGACAACAGCAATCGTCAACACATAAGGAAACCAAGAAATTGCAGATTCAAAAGCACCGGAGGTTAGTAAAATGGCCTCTGCATTATTTAGGCTCGCATTAGAGGGATCCACATAGCCTGTAATAATAAGCACCAATGCAGTCATGGTACAAACCACTACCGTATCGATAAAAGGTTCTAAAAGTGCTACCAATCCTTCGGAAGCTGCGTATTTTGTTTTTACTGCAGAATGCGCAATGGAAGCCGAACCAATCCCTGCTTCATTTGAAAATGCCGCGCGTCTAAATCCTTGAACCAATACACCAATGACTCCACCAGCTACTCCTTGTGGACTAAAGGCACCATCAAAAATTTGTATGAAGGCATCGCCAATCATACCAATGTTAGAAAATATAACAAACAGTGAGGCTGTCACGTAAATAACGACCATAAATGGTACAATCTTATCTGTTACTTTGGCAATTTTTTTAATACCTCCAATAATAACAATTCCCACCAAAACGGCCATTATCAATCCAAATAACCAGCCTCTATCGTGAAGGAAGGATGTTTCACCTCCAGTGATATTTTCAACCAATTGAAAAGCTTGATTGACTTGAAACATATTGCCGCCACCAAAAGAACCGCCGACTACAAAAATCGCGAATAAGACTGCAAGTATTTTTCCGAGTTTTTCCAATCCATTGGACTTGAGTCCTTTAGTCAAATAGTACATGGGACCGCCATAGACTACCCCATTTTCGTCTATATCTCTGTACTTTACACCCAAAGTACATTCAACAAATTTTGAAGCCATGCCCAAGAGACCGGCGACAATCATCCAAAAGGTGGCCCCAGCGCCTCCTATTGAAACAGCGATGGCCACACCGGCAATATTACCAAGGCCAACAGTTGCAGAAAGGGCTGCTGTGAGGGCTTGAAAATGAGACACTTCCCCTTCGTGTCCTTCAACTGCAATGGTTTCGCTGCTGTCGCCTCCGGGAGTTGCATCACCCGCAGCTTCTAATGTTTCGTGATCGTCCAAACTGTCGTATTTTCCACGGACAATATTTATAGACGTAACTATTCCTCTAAAATTGATAAATTTAAAATAGAATGTAAAATAAGCAGCCCCAAAAATTAATGGAAACAAAACCCAAAAAACTTTTACATCTTCATAAAACTCAATTTGATAAAATATAAAGTTGACAAACCAGCCGGTAGCATCTCCAAATTTTTCATCAATAATTTGATCAATTCCCTTGTCCTGGGCAAATGAAAATAATGGTAAAATTAAAGCGATTAATGTTTGGAATTTAAGTTTCATAAGGATGTCGTTAGTGGTATAAAAGTGGCAACAAGATGCCAAAAAAAAATGAGTTATGCAACAGAAGCATTTAAGATGGAGTTTTTAAACTCAAATCACTTTTTGTCTTAAAAAAATATTGGTTAAGAGTGACCAAGTCTATTATAAAGTGTCTAAATCCATAACTGAAGGTTGATAAGAGACCGCTGTGTGTAATTCAAAAAAAAATTAAACCATGAGTTTCATAAGATTTGTCGTAGGCTCTGAATCTGATTCCCCCCGAACCCAAAGCGGTTTGTTTACGGAAATTGAATCTTTAAGAAGCAATGGTCATCTTGAACCTTACCAAATGAAAATGGTGAAAGATATATTTGAATATTTCAATAAGAATTTGCCCGTACCACCTTATTCAAACAAAAAATGGTCCATTGATGCAATATCATGGTTCAAGGACAGTGCCATCAACTTCATTGATAGAATGAGAGATCTGGCATTTATACTTGAAGAAAATGGCTATAGGGTTAGGATATTGAAAATTGACAGACCTGGAATGGTCTTGTATGAAAATGAATATCAAGTAGTATCTCAAAACAGAACCCATTGAAAAAAGATAAAAATTAAACACAGTAAAGTGTAAAACAAACTCAATTAAAAAACAACTAACTGAACTCTATATTGTACATGGAATTGAGCGTTTGAATTTGTTCGGGCTTGCCCAAAACTATGATTTTAGATCCGGGCACTAATTTTTGATCTGCTTCTGGATTGATGTGGTAATTTCCATTTTCGTCTTTGTAGCCTATCACATTACAACCTGTATGTTTTCTCAAATCTAGTTCTAAAATTGTTTTTTGTTGCTTGGTATCATAAAGTTGCTCGACTGAGATTTCCTCAATATTAATAGTTTGATCTCCGACAATAGATAGGTTATCCACAAACTCCAAAAGGTCGGGAACCACCACTAATGAAGCCATATGATCGCCGCCAATGCGATCAGGAAGAATGACGTTGTTTGCACCAGCGAGTTTTAATTTACTATAGCTCGATTCTTCTGAAGCGCGGCTTATGATCCGAATTGTGGGGTTTATTTGGCGTGCAGAAAGTACCACAAATACATTTTCAGAATCGTTGGGCAATGCACAAATCAAGCAAGTGGCGCTATTGATGCCTGCGCGAATCAAAACTTCATCTTCATTTGCATCACCAGTAATAAAAGCAAAGTCATTATTTTCAATGTTTTGAAAGACAGTTTCATCTTTGTCTATCACAACAAAATTCCGTTGGTGGGATTGTAGTTTTTTGGCGGCTTGTCTCCCATTTCTTCCATAGCCACAAATAATGACATGCTCGGATAACGCATTGATTTTCTTTTGCATTTTCTTTTGTTTGAATTCATTAATATTATTTTTAGAAATTATATACTCACTGATAACCTTCAATGCATATGCTAAAATTATGGCGCTGGATAAAATTAGACCAATAATAAAAATTTTTGCTTGATGGTCTAAAGCCTCGACATCAGTATAACCTACAGGTGTAATGGTGATAACTGTCATGTAGATTGCATCCGTCCATGAATACCCTGAAATATATTTAAAACCAACGATACCAGCGAAAATTAAAAATATCAGTAAAACAACTGCGGTTTTTAGTTTCGATCTAAAAAATTTTACAATGGGATTGCTCATGTCTTATATGTCGAATACGGAACTTCGCTTTGAAAAAATAGTATCTTTTATCCGGAGCCAGAAGGCGATAAATAAATACAATGCAAATGCAAAACCAACAGTTACAAATGTCACATATATAAAAGAAGTTCGCACCACTCTAGCCCGCATGCCAAATCGGTCGGCAATGCGTTGACATACATGAAATCCATGGCGCTGTAAAAAAAATAAAAGTTCGTAAAATAACTTCATACTGCAATTTACAAATTTGGATTTAAAAGCAGATGCTTGTCAAATATTTTAGAAAATTAATCCAAGTATCCCATCTCGCGCATCCAATCGTCGTTGAATATTTTTCCAACGTAACGGCTCCCGTGATCGTGAAATAATACCACGACAACATCCTCAGGACCAAACGCATCTTTAAGTTGTAGCACCCCTTTTATGGCAGCGCCGGCAGAATTTCCTAAAAACATCCCCTCTTCTTTGGCCAAGCGTTGGGTGTAAACGGCCGCATCTTTGTCTGTAACCTTAGTAAACCCATCAATTAAATCAAAATTTACATTGGCAGGTAAAATGTCCTCCCCAATGCCTTCTGTGACGTAAGGATAAATTTCTTTCTCATCAAAAATACCGGTCTCATGGTATTTTTTAAACACACTGCCATAGGTGTCAATACCCCAAACTTTTACATTTGGGTTTTTCTTTTTGAGATAGCCCCCCACTCCTGAAATGGTGCCTCCGGTTCCAACTCCCACTATAAAATGGGTCACTTTACCATTGGTTTGCTCCCATATCTCAGGGCCTGTACTTTGGTAATGTGCTTTGGTGTTGCTGGGATTGTCGTATTGATTTACATACCAAGCGTTGGGCGTTTCTTCACCCAAGCGCTTCGAAACAGAGTAATAAGATTGAGGGTCATCAGGGGCTACGTCTGTCGGGCATACCACAACCTCAGCACCTACCGCTCTTAGAATATCCATTTTTTCTTTAGATTGTTTGTCGCTCATTACAAAAATACATTTGTAACCTTTGACAATCGCGGCCAAAGCCAGCCCCATACCTGTATTTCCAGAAGTGCCTTCAATAATGGTACCCCCAGGCTTTAGGCGACCATCTGCTTCTGCATCCTCAATCATATGTAAAGCCATTCGATCCTTGACAGAGTTTCCAGGATTAAATGTTTCGTATTTGGCTAGGACTAAGCAGGGAAGTGAAGCCGTAATTCTATTTAGTTTTACCAATGGGGTTTTACCAATGGTTTCAAGAATATTTTCAGCGTATTGCATCAGGGAATTTTTTTCAAATTTACGGCAATTTCAAAATGATGGCAAATTGTAATTGCTAAATTTTAATCAATCAAATTTTATAGCTTTCACCGGTGCTATTTTCGCAATTAAATAAGAAGGAATAATTAAGACCAAAACGCAAATTGAGAAGGTCAATAAATTGAGGCTTAAAATGGTCCATAAATTGATATCAACAGGTGCCTTGGAAACATAGTAAACGGAAGGATTCAAAGTTATTGGACTTAAATATTTTTGAATAAAAAGTAACAGTAAGCCAATTCCATTACCCAAAAATAAACCTGTAATTGCCAAATAAGATGCAGTATATATAAATACTTTTTGAATGCTCCAACTTCGGCTGCCAAGAGCTTTGAGTATGCCAATCATTTGGGTGCGCTCTAAAATTAAAACCAATAAGGCTGTAATCATGTTGATGACGCCTACTAAAATCATCATAGCAATGATCCCGTATGTGTTTTTATCAAAAATTACAATCCAATCGAAAATAACAGGATATTTTTGCTTTACCGTTTGGGCATTCAGCGTGGAAGATGTTTCGGCATAAACTTCCAATCCTTTGGCTTCTAAATCTTCATAATCTTGTATGAATACTTCAAATTGACCGACCTGATCCTTGCTCCAGCGGTTCAAACGCTGTACATGATTTAAATCTCCTATTAAGAAAGTTTGGTCCAGCTCTTCAAAACCAGAATTGAAAATGCCTACAATTTTAAATTTCCTTATGCTGGGAGGGCTGCTAGAGTCTGATTTTAAAAAGTACATTTGGAAGGTATCGCCAAGTTTAAAAAGCAAGCGCTTCGCCAGATGCTCCGAAATGAGCACTTCATCGCTATAAGACTCAGAATAATCTGGGAGTGTACCTTGAATTAAAAATTCTTTAAAATACTGCCAATTGTAATCAATCCCAACGCCTTTCAAAAACAGACCTTCAAAATCTGCTTCAGTTCTAATGATACCAAATTTCTGAGCAACTGCTTGAACGTGTGTGATGCCATCAACTTCTTTAAATTCAGGATAGAACAACTGATTTTTTTTTATGGGTGCTTGCGCGCCTTCCGACAGGTTTGTGTCAAAGTTAGAGATGGTGATGTGGCCATTAAAAGCAACTGCTTTATCTCGTATTTTTTGTTGCAAACCCACGCTTATGGCAACTGCAAATAACATCACAATGGTACTGATCGCGATAGCCAAAACACCAATTTTTATTATTGGTGCTGAAACACTACTTTTATAGGACTGAGCGCTGATGAGACGTTTGGCTATAAAAAATTCAAAATTCAAAATCCAATGCTATTAAATTCAATCAAAAATACAGCTTTATTATTTGTTATGATAGTTCTGTGTTGTGGAAATAGCAGCCCTTATCAAAACAAAGCGCCACTGACAGTCGCGGCCAATCAATTGGAGCTTTACCTGCCCCTTTTAAAAAACAAGCGGGTTGGAATCGTTGCCAATCAAACCTCCGTTATTTTTAAAAACGGTTCCGGTTTAGGTCTTAACGGTGGACTTATTAAAAATGACAATACCCATTTAGTAGATTCTCTAATCAAACGTGATGTTTCGGTTGTAAAAGTATTTGCGCCGGAGCATGGTTACAGAGGCCGTGCCGACGCTGGACAATACGTCAAAGGGGGAATCGACCTTAAAACGGGACTCCCAATTGTATCGCTTTATGGTGAAAATCGAAAACCAGATCCTAAAGTTTTGGAAGATTTAGATGTTGTTGTTTTCGATATTCAAGACGTTGGAACCCGTTTTTATACCTTTGTATCCACCTTGCATTATATGATGGAGGGCTGTGCAGCTCTGGACATTCCACTCATTGTATTGGACCGACCCAATCCCAATGGCCATTATGTGGACGGGCCTGTTTTGGATTTAAATTACAAAAGCTTTGTTGGCATGCACGCTGTACCAATCACACATGGGATGACCCTTGGAGAATTTGCAAAAATGATCAATGGTGAGCACTGGTTAGAAGATAATTTGAACTGTGATTTAACAGTTATTCCAGTCGCCAACTACAATCGAGAGGAGGCTTATATGCTGCCGATCCCCCCCTCTCCCAACCTTCCCAATCAAAAGGCAATCAATTTGTATCCAAGTCTATGTCTATTTGAGGGAACGCAAGTAAGTGTTGGACGAGGAACGGAAAATCAGTTTCAAATTTTTGGGAGTCCCTTTTTGAGTGACGAAAACTACTCGTTTCAATTTATACCCAAGCCAAATTTTGGTGCAAAGAACCCAAAACACAAGGCAAAAACATGTTACGGTAAAGATTTAAAAAATGTTGCTTTTTTAAATGAAATTAATCTTAATTGGTTGATAGAATCCTATGAAAATACAACTGATAAATCTTCGTTTTTCAACTCCTTTTTTACAAAACTAGCTGGACAAACAATCCTTCAGCAACAAATAGAAAAAGGGTGGAGTGCTTTAGAAATTAAAAAATCTTGGCAGAGAGATTTAGAACAGTTCAAAATATTAAGAGAAAATTACCTTGTTTATCCGTAGTTTTTTTTTAGTAAATTTTAAAATTTCGTAGATCTTAAAAAAAATCAATCTTTAGATTGAAATTTAATGTTTGAATGAAATTTGATTATTGATTTGAATAGTAATACTTTTATAAAATAAATAACATAAAACTCATGTCTGATTCTGTTTTAAAGTTAGAAAATACTTCCATTTTCCAAGATAAAAATCTAATCCTAAGCGAGATCAATATCGATGTTAAAAAGGGGGAGTTTGTATATTTAATTGGTAAAACCGGATCTGGAAAAAGCAGCCTGTTAAAAACACTCTATGGCGACCTAAAATTAAACCACGGAAAAGGAGAGATTGTAGGCTTCAACCTAGAGACTTTAAAAGACAAAAAAATACCTTTTCTAAGACGTAAACTTGGAATTGTTTTTCAAGATTTTAAACTGTTGAACGAACGAACTGTTCATGGTAATCTTAAATTTGTATTGCAAGCCACAGGTTGGAAAGAACGAGAAAAAATCAATCAAAAAATTGAGGCTGTTTTAACAAAAGTGAACATGGAAAGTAATAAAGATAAATTTCCTTTTGAACTCTCTGGAGGTGAGCAACAGCGTGTCGCCATTGCCAGGGCTTTGTTAAACGACCCACAACTCATCCTGGCAGATGAACCAACAGGAAACCTTGACCCACAAACAAGCATGGAAGTAATGGAAGTTTTACAAGATTTGAATAAAAAAGGGAACACCATTTTTATGGCCACACACGATTATGCTTTGATTTTAAAATATCCAAGCAAAACTCTTAGATTTGAGGATAAAAAAGTGTTTGAAGTTGTACAACGAAAAGACAGTTAATGCTTTCTATTTTAATTCCATGTTTTGATTATAACGCTTATCCACTTGTCTGTGAGGTTGAAAAGCGAGCGTTGATTTTAGATCTAAAATTTGAAATTGTTTGTATTGATGATGGTTCATTTTCGCTTAAAAATGAGTTGAACCAAAAGATAAATTCTATTCCTAATGCAAAATTTCTCGAATCTAAAAAAAATTTAGGAAGAATTAAAAACAGACTATTACTTGCCGAAATGTCTCAATATGACTGCTTGATTTACATTGACGTAGATACGACCCCTCAAAATAAAAATTTTTTAAAAAATTACATTGCCTACATTGGTGAAAATTCTTTTGTGTTTGGCGGCCGTCATTTTGACGAATCAAGCAATACCAAGGCAGGTGCTTTGAGACTCAAATTTGCGAAAAACAGAGAAGAGAAAAAAGCAATTGAAAGAACTAAAAACCCTTACAAATTTGTTTGTTCTTCAAATTTCATGGCACACAAAGCCGCAGTTTTAGAAGCACTAAACCAAATCGACAACAGATCCTATGGAAATGATTATATATTTGGGGCCATTTTAAAAAGTCAATCAATGGCTGTAATTCACATTGATAACCCGGTCATTGTCAATGAATCAGAAGGCAATGAGGTGTTCATTGAAAAAACAAAAAACGCCCTATCAAATCTATTCGAAAATTATAAAAAAAATAAAATAGGCAAACACAGCATTTCTATTCTAAAGGCTTATAAGCTCCTTGAATTATTTTATTTAGTATCAATTTTTTTAAAAATAACGGCTTTCATAAAAGGGAATTTAGAAGACAATCTAAAATCCAAAAACCCAAACCTTTTTTTATTTGATTTATTTCGATTGCGCTACCTTTGTGCTCTATCAACTGATTAAATGCCATTTTTTTCTATCATCATACCGCTTTACAACAAAGAAAAGTTCATTGAAAATACCATTCAAAGTGCTTTGAATCAAACATTTTTAGATTTCGAATTAATTGTTGTGAATGATGGATCTACTGATAGAAGCCTGGAAATCGTAAAGGCTTTTAAAGACCAACGAATAAAGATATATACCATTCGAAATGGCGGAGTATCCAGGGCGAGAAATTTCGGAATTCAAAAAGCTACTACAAATTTGATTGTGTTGTTGGACGCTGATGATTTATGGAAAAGTAGACACCTTGAGGAACTCTATAATTTGAGAAACGCACACCCTAATTGTGGTCTTTATGCTATGGGATACACCAAGAAGTTTGACAATGCCAATCCTATGAATGCGCATTATTTTGGGCTTGAAAATTATTATGGAGTTGTTCCCGATTTCTTTTCAGCCTCAACAGTCGATTGTGTGGCTTGGACCTCTGCTGTAATGATTCCAAAAGACATATTCAAAAATATTGGATATTTTAACGAAAGCTTAAAGTCTGGGCAAGATACAGAAATGTGGATTCGGATTGCTTTAAATCATAAGGTTGCATTTTGTTCAATTAAAACGGCTTGTAAAGTCTTGTGTTTTGATGAAAATCATTTATCTATTTCGGAACACAAAATTGATAGATTGAAAATCTTTGAATTCTTTGAAGAGGAAGAAAGTAAATGTTCTTCATTGAATAAATATTTAGACTTGAATCGCTTTTCAATTGCGGTGGATCGAAAGATAAATGGAGATTTTGAAAATTACAATATTCTAAAAAATTCTATTTTAAAAAAGAACTTAAACTTCAAGCAAAGGCTGGTATTAAAGTGTCCTAAGGTTGTTTTAATTGGACTTAAAAAATTTCAAAGACGACTTATCCAACAAAACATTTATCTATCTCCTTTCAAGCATTAATTTTTTAAATCGAAAAATGCCTTTTAAGCCTACTTTATATTTTACGGCAAGCTTACCTACTGTTAACTGCTGCTTATAGACCAGCATTAGCAAATGTTTTAGCAACTTTATATAAGCCAATGCCCCCTCAAACTTATAAAACAATGCGGCCCGTGCGAACAAAATACAATCCCTTGATACAGCTTGACCAGAACTAAAGGTGGGATGGTTTAAAATCACAATCGGTTCAAAAGTTATAATTTTTCCTTTGTCCAAAGCGTCTCTTAAAAATACATATTCATCACCTGTCGGAAATTCTGCGCCTAAACCAAAAAGTGTGTCAAAAAATACGTGATTTTGAATGGCCTCTTTTTTGAAACTAATGACTACGGAATTTGCAGTTGCAAGCGACTTTTTATTATAGGATTTTTGCTTTGGATAGTCTCTGAAATCTTTCCCATTAAAATCTCTCATTTTGAATGTAATGATATCAGAATTAGAATTTAACCTATGACTAGACATTATTTTTTCCTTAAAGTCCTTTTCATAGACAACATCATCGTCCGCAAATAAACAGACACTCCCCAAGGCATTTTTTATGGCTAAATTTCTACTTTTAGCCAAGCTCTTTTTTGGGGAATTAAAAACTCTAATGTTTTTGTGCTCGGAAATTAAATCTACGGAATCTGGGTTTTGATTTACAATTAATAAATAAAAATCTTTGTAATCTTGGTTCTTAAACATTGGAACTAAAAAATCCAATGATGTTTGAGACTGTGTAGAGATTAAAATCTCAAAATCTATATGTGAATTATAAATTGGATTCATTTTTTTGATCTAAATGCAGTGTCGTAATCGATTGAATCCAAAATAATTCTAGGCCGTTCTTTAAAACGATCACTAAAGATACTTAGTTGGTAGTCTACTTGATTGCATTGTATGCCCATTAAATCCGCTAAACCATGAAATAAGTCGTCGCTCATATAGGGTTTATTTACATCCGTATCAATCGTACGGAATTCTTTATATTTTTTGGATTGCCACAAAATAAATGGAATTTCATACATGGATTTAGTTGGGGTATCTTCATTGTGACCTGCAATATTCAAATCAGTGAATAGCTCTTCACCATGATCAGACAGAAAAAGCATAAAGCTGTTCGCATTTAGTATTTTGAGGCGATCAATCACAGCATTCAATACAAAATCATTGTATAAAACTGCATTGTCGTAATGATTTATTTTTTCAGCAATCGCATCGGATCTAAAATTAGAATTAACCATTCCATTGAAAACATTAAAAGATGGTGGATAACGATCCTCATAATTATGATGTGTTCCTATTAAATGTAATAGAATAAAAATTTTATTGGATTGTGATTGATTTAAAACCGCATCCAAATCAGTTAAAAGATCGGCGTCTAAGGTTTTACTATTTCCTGCATTCACCGTTGTTATAAACTTGGTATGATCGGATGAGAAAGACAATTTAGTAATGAGGCTTTCGTAAGGTCCTAAAGGCCGTTGGTTAGACAGCCAAAAAGTTTCATAACCCGCAGCATTTGCCAATTGGATGATAGATCCTTGGCCGGTCGCCTTAGGATATTCATAATTGGCCAAAGTTAAAAGTTTTGTAACAGAAGCCACAGAGTATGTGTTTGGACTTATGACATCTTGAAATAATAATAAATCGTCTTTTTGAGCGCTTAAAAGTGGGGTTGTTGGACGTACATAATCGTACACTCCAAGGTGAGATTTTGTAGTGGATTCTCCAAGGACCAATACATATACTTGTTGAGCGCTTGAAGGCTCAACTGCGACAAACTCAAAATTTCCGTTTTTATTCTTTTTATAGACATCCAATTCTTTGGATTCCTTCTTATATAAAATGTAAGACCGTGCAAATAAATATGGAAAATTGTAATCAATAAGTTTTGAGAGTCTTAAAAACCCAAGTATAATTCCTATAAGAATGAAACTGTGAATAACCCTATTCCTCGGCATTGTAAATAACGCTGAAGAACTGCTATAAAGTTGCCTTAAACACCATGCAGAAACAAGCAGTGTTATCATTGTTAAAACAATTATTGGCTTGGTTGAATAAAATGCTAAAAACTCTGATGCTTCCTGAGGATTTGAATCAAAAAATACAAAAATTGTAGAGGGACTAAAATAAGTTTTATAGATTAAAAAATAAACAGTTTCAGCGTACGCGCAAAAACTAAAAAACAAAAATAAAATGTTATTTGATATCCGCTTAAAAGTTGAATTTTTTAAATGTGAAATGACCAAAATAATAAGAATTCCAAAAAAGACACTCTCAGTAAAATTATAAACCAAGGCCCAATTCAGTTCTGTAGAAATCAATACCGCAACAAAACCTGGTACCAATACAATGAAATACAGCGAAAATAGTTTTGCAATGTGGTTTAATTGCGATGAAACGAACAATGCCATAAAGTTTTTTATTTACGGAACTTAAAATAATGAAAAATAGCTAAAAATACGATAATCAAATAACAAAAATAACGCAACAAATTAGCAATAACGACCCCTTCCGTACCATAATCTAAAATGAGTACTTTGGAAAAAATAAAATAGAGTATCAATGAAAATAGCTCCGTCAATATAAAATAGCTAAAGGCGTTCTTTGAAATAAAATAATAGGCCAAAACAACTGCCAAAAACTTCGTGAAGTCGGCTAATAATTGCCATTTAAAAAGGGGAATCATTGATAAAAATGCATTTGTATATATAATTTCGATGATTTGATTTTTACATAAATAAACCGAAAGCATTCCCACAAAAACCAAAGGGAGTAGTGAGGTAAATATTTTCTTAACTTGTTTCTTAAAGGGAGCAAGCGAATTAATTTTTGCATAATTCGGTAAGATGTATATTGGGAAAATCAGTACTAAAAATTGCATATAAATTTTAGAAATCGAGGACATAGCAGTCCATACTCCGGCTTCATTTTCACTTACGCGATCTGAGATTAATGTTCGAAGTTCAATTTCAATAAAATTTAAAAAAACAGTGCCAACAAAAGACATTAACGCAAATCCAAGAAGGGCCTTCAAGAGGGGAGTTTTAAAAGACAATTTTTTAAAGATAATGTAGTCTTTCAGCGTATTTCCAAAAATAAAAATAAGCACTAAAAACTGAACAATGGGGGTGACAGCAATCGCTAAAAGAACGCCTTCAATGTTGTAATAATATAAGCTGACCAAAAGCAATAATGAGGCTAATGTGTACCAAATTATCTCAATTTTTGCATTGATTTTGTAAGCAGAAAGCCCATTGATAACTCCATTAAAAATACGATTCATTGCAATAAAAGGGGCTGCAACTGCCAATACTTTGAATACAATGGCGTAAGCTTTAGTAAAAAACAACCATTGCGAGAGCATGTTGGCAGTAGAATACATAACAATAGAAAGCGTGACGGTGGCAATAGTCGACAACACAAATACAGTAGAAAATAATTTCAGGAGCCCCTGCTGGTTATTTTTGTATTCGGATACATATTTTACAACCCCGTTAAAAACACCCAAGGAAGAAACACTCATTAAAATATTAGAGATATTTCGAATCTGACCTACCTTGGCAATACCGGCTTGTCCTGTGTAAGACGCCAATAGGTTTTGTACCAAGAGAGAAATTAAAAGACGTAATCCAACAACCAAAGAATTTAAAGAGGTGATCTTTAAAATTAAATTGTTGTTAAGAAAAGAAGGTAGTTTCACGTTTTCAAATTGCTCTCATGCTATTCATAGCATACCAACGCATAGCATTCAAAATTGTTGCCTACAGTTTACTATTTTTTTTTAAAGTATAAATAATAAATATTAATACTAAAAATTGCTGCATTTGAAATGATAATAGGCCATGCTTTTGAAAGAAGAATCCCATACAAAACAAACAACACACAAGCGACTGAATTGACAAGTCTCAATGTCCTCAAATGTTTCATGGAAAAAGAAGCCAACAATACTGCTGTTGCGATGTAACCAATCCATTCTGTTATGGTAATGTTCAAAAAAATCATTTAAAGGGTTTTATTTCGTTTTCGATCGACTTCTTTTAAATATATCTTCCGCAACCTCAAACTATTTGGTGTGACTTCAACATATTCATCTTTTTGAATATATTCTAAAGCTTCTTCCAAAGAAAATTTAATGGCAGGTACAATTCTGGCCTTATCATCGGCTCCTGCACTTCTGACGTTGGTTAGTTTCTTTGTTTTGGTGACATTAACCGCCATATCGTCTCCACGAGAATTTTCGCCAATGACCTGTCCTTCGTAAATAGACTCACCTGGATCAATAAAGAATTTACCACGGTCTTGTAACTTATCGATTGAGTAAGGGATTGCAGTACCATTTTCCATGGAAACCAATGAGCCATTTTGCCGTTCAGGAATACCACCTTTAATCGGCTGATATTCAGTGAATCTATGCGACATGATCGCTTCACCAGCTGTAGCTGTAAGCAGTTGATTTCTGAGACCGATAATACCTCTTGATGGAATCACAAATTGACAAACCATTCTTTGTCCTTTAACTTCCATGCTTAAAAGCGCTCCTTTTCGCATGGTGACCATTTCTACAGCTTTTCCAGAAATATTTTCTGGGAGATCAATCGTCATTTCTTCTACGGGTTCACATTTGACGCCATCAATTGTTTTGATTATGACTTGTGGTTGGCCGATTTGAAGTTCGTATCCCTCTCTTCTCATGGTTTCAATAAGAACAGACAAATGTAACACACCACGTCCAAATACCATAAACTTATCGGCGCTGTCCGTGGGATTTACACGCAATGCCAAGTTTTTTTCAAGTTCTTTTTCTAAGCGCTCTTTGAGATGACGAGAGGTTACAAATTTTCCTTCTTTTCCAAAAAATGGAGAATCATTAATGGTGAAAAGCATGCTCATGGTAGGCTCGTCTATGGCGATTGTTTCCAGAGCCTCAGGATTTTCAACATCTGAAATGGTATCACCAATTTCAAATCCGTCCAATCCAACCAGCGCACAAATTTCACCAGCCATAATTTTTGGAACTTTCTTTCGCCCCAAACCTTCAAAAACATGAAGCTCTTTAATTTTGGTCTTTAAAATAGAACCATCTCTTTTTACCAATGCAACCGCTTGGTTGATTTCTAAACTGCCACGCTGTAAGCGACCAATAGCAATACGGCCTGTAAATGACGAATAATCCAATGAAGTAATTAACATTTGAGTGGTGCCATCTTCAATTTTTGGAGAGGGAATATGGTCAATCACCATGTCCAAAAGTGGGGCAATGGAGTCGGTTTTATTTGCCCAATCTACGCTCATCCAATTGAACTTAGCTGAGCCGTATACTGTAGGGAAATCCAATTGCCATTCTTCAGCACCCAACTCAAACATGAGGTCAAAAACAGCCTCATGCACCTCTTCAGGTGTACAATTTTCTTTATCAACTTTATTGATTACCACGCAAGGCTTAAGCCCTAGATTAATGGCTTTTTGTAGTACAAATCGGGTCTGTGGCATTGGGCCCTCAAAAGCGTCAACCAATAACAACACACCATCAGCCATATTTAGAACACGTTCTACCTCACCACCAAAATCTGCGTGGCCAGGTGTATCGATGATGTTAATTTTCGTGTCTTTATAGACAACAGAAACATTTTTAGAAGTAATGGTAATTCCGCGCTCGCGTTCCAAATCATTATTATCTAAAATTAAATCTCCCTTATTTTCGTTTTCACGGAACAGCTGGCAGTGATACAAAATTTTATCTACAAGTGTTGTTTTCCCATGGTCAACATGAGCAATAATGGCAATATTTTTAATGGAATTCATCAATCGCTATTTTAAAGCGGCAAATGTACATTTAATTTTAAGACTTTTGGGTTTTATTCTGATAACCTTAACGGTCAAATTTACTTATATTTGTACCCAATAAACTGATGTAACAATGCAACTTCAAAATATTCCAAAGCTAAAGCATGCCAATTCTGGACAATTTTTTTTAATTGCAGGTCCTTGTGCTATTGAAAGTGAATCCATGGCGCTGAAGATTGCAGAACGTGTTTGTGAAATCTCAAATGAACTTGAGATCCCCTATTTATTTAAAGGAAGTTTCAAAAAAGCCAATCGCAGTCGTCTCGACAGTTTTACAGGAATTGGAGATGAAAAAGCACTCAAGATTTTGCGTAAAGTTGGGGATACTTTTGACATTCCTACCGTTACTGATATCCACGAAGTCAGCAATGCCGCTATGGCAGCAGATTACGTAGATGTTCTTCAAATTCCAGCATTTCTCGTGCGCCAAACGGACCTTGTTGTGGCCGCAGCGAAAACTGGGAAAGTAGTCAATCTTAAAAAAGGCCAGTTCATGAGCCCTGAGGCTATGAAACACGCCGTTTTAAAAGTAAAAAATGCAGGAAATGAAAATGTCTGGATCACAGATCGTGGTACCATGTTTGGCTACCAAGATATGATCGTCGATTTTAGGGGCATCCCCACCATGCGTGAATTTGCACCAACTGTTTTAGATGTTACCCATTCTTTACAACAACCAAACCAAAACAGCGGCGTTACAGGCGGCCGCCCAGAGATGATTGAAACCATCGCGAGAGCAGGAGTCGTTAACAATATTGATGGTTTATTTATCGAAACACACTTTGACCCTGCAAACGCCAAAAGTGATGGTGCCAATATGTTGCATCTAGATCGACTTGAACCACTTTTGAAAAACTTGGCTATCATTAGAAAAATGGTCAATAGTCTTTAATTTCTTGATGAATTCTTATATAGGATACTTTTAAATTTTCAATAAATTGAAATTAAAAAGGTTTTAAGACTTACTGGCAAATGCCTTCACATCCGCATCTGTGATTTCACTCGAGCCCAAAATCATAAGTCGTTCAACAACATTGCGCAGTTCTCTTACATTCCCAGTCCAGTCATAGCTTTTTAAAAGGGCAATGGCCTTTTTCGAAAATACTTTTGGCGCGGTCCCTTGTTCATTGGCAATTTTAGTACTGAAGAAATCAATGAGCAGTGGTATGTCATCACGACGGTTATTTAGTGCAGGGACTTCAATGAGTATCACCGCTAGACGGTGGTATAAATCTTCACGAAAACGTCCCTCTGCTATTTCTTTTTTTAAATCTTTATTAGTGGCAGCGACCACACGGACGTCCACCTTGATATTTCTATCGCTGCCCACACGTTGAATTCTGTTTTCTTGCAAAGCACGCAGTACTTTGGCTTGGGCAGAGAGGCTCATATCACCTATTTCATCTAAAAACAACAAACCGCCGTGTGCGGTTTCAAACTTTCCTGCCCGGTCTTTATTGGCGCTTGTAAAGGCGCCTTTCACATGTCCAAACAATTCACTCTCAATAAGTTCACTGGGTATTGCAGCACAATTAACTTCAATCATAGGGCCTTTGTTTCGGTCACTTTTTTGGTGAAGCCAATGGGCCACAAGTTCTTTTCCTGTACCATTGGGTCCTGTGATCAATACTCGCGCATCTGTTGGAGCCACTTTGTCAATCATAGATTTTATGTTATGGAGTTCTTCACTGTCTCCGACCATCTCATATTTTTGACTGATGCGCCGCTTGAGGCGTTTATTCTCGACAACTAGTTTTTTGCGATCTAAGGCATTTCTAACAGTGTTCAAAAGTCTGTTCAAGTCTGGAGGCTTTGAAATGTAATCAAACGCACCAAGCCGCATGGTATTTACCGCAGTGTCAAGATCGCCGTGACCCGAAATCATTACAATTGGGACTTCTGGCTTGAGTTTTTTTGCGGCTTGTAAAACTTCAACACCGTCCATTTTTGGCATTTTAATATCGCATAAAATCAAATCAAAATCTTCTTTTTTAATCAATTCGATACCTGACAGTCCATCCACAGCTTCAAAAACTTTATACAAACTATTTTCTTCGGATAAAATCTTTACCAAAACGCGACGGATGGCTTCTTCATCTTCTATGATTAATATTCTTGACATTCAATTCATTGCTTTTAATGAAGGGTTAATATTTCAACCATTTGATCAATTCTTTATAGCTTGGCTTCTTGCCATACATTAAAATTCCAACCCGATAAATTTTTGCAGCAATCCAAACGGTGAACACAAAAGTAACAACTAAAATAAAAAGAGACAACAATTGTTCCCACAGTGGAACACCAAATGGGATCCGCATGAGCATAACAACTGGAGATGTGAATGGAACATGTGAGAAAATTGTGGATATACTGCCATGGGGATCTTCTAAAACTGTAAAGAATCCGATGTAAAAAGAAAAAATCAAAGGCATGATAATGGGAATCATAAATTGTTGGGTGTCCGTCTCGTTATCCACAGCCGCCCCAATTGCTGCATAAAGGGAGCTGTAAAGTAAATATCCTCCAGTGAAAAACAATACAAAGGCAATGATGAGATTCCACAGCGGAAGTGCTCTAAAATCGTTGATGTAGCCTTGCAATTCAGAATTTACAGCGGGGTTGTTCATGGCCTCTGTCATGATTTCTTGCTGAGGTGTTGCGCTTAAATCTACACCAAAGATTAAAGAAGATGAGAGCATTAAAACGCCTATCATCACAATCCAGATGGCGAATTGAGTAATGCCCGCTAAGGAAGTCCCAAATATCTTTCCTAGCATCAACTGGATCGGTTTCACAGAAGATATAATAACCTCTATAATGCGACTGGTTTTTTCTTCAATTACACTGCGCATTATTAAATTGCCATAAATTATGATAAACATAAATAGCAAATAGCCGGCAAAACCACCGAAAGCCAGTTTCATAAAACTTCCAGCTTTAGAGGTTTTTACACCCTCGTAACTTTCTTGACCTAAATTCACATTGGTATTTGCAGCTTTAATTTTGGCCAAATCAACGCCAGATTTTTCAAGTTTTAGTTCTTTTATCCTGTTTTCAATTTTTGATTCTAAATTTGTAATAAAGGTCAGAGAGGGTGCATCTTCTGATAAAAACTTAATCTCCTCTGAAACGGAATCAATTGGCAGGTTAGGAATATATAAAAGACCGTAAGAACTGGCTTGATTGCTTAAGCTTTTAGCAGATTGTAAATCAACCCCATCAAGATAATGGTATTTCGTATACTCCGTTGAAATAAGAGTTTCTTTAAAAAATTCAGATTCATCCAGTACAGAGATTGTTCTAATTATCTCATTGTTTAATGTAGTCAAATAGGTAACTAAGCTGATAAATCCAACCATAATTAGCGGGCTCAAAAAGGTCATTAACAAGAAAGTTTTGTTTTTGACCTTTGCCAAATACTCTCTTTTAATAATTAATGGCAGATGATTCATAATCCGTTATTTTTTACAGTTTGAATGAAGATTTCGCTGGCATTAGGAATGAGTTCCTTGTAATGGTTTACAGAAGCATTCTGGCTTAAAAATGCCAGAAGATCGTCAGAGCTGTCATTGGGGGTAAGTTTGATATTCAATTTTAAATCATCTTCCAACGACTTGAAATCTGCAGTTGCTATTTCAAAACGCTCCGCAATTGTTTGCTTCAATGCTGTTTTATGTTTTGTTGACAAACCAACTTCAAAAGTATTTGTTTTATACTGGCGCTTAATGTCCTCGAGTTTGCCATCCAATATTTTTTTAGATTCGTGAATTAAGGCTATATGATCACAAAGTTCCTCCACGGATTCCATGCGGTGGGTAGAAAAAATAACTGTTGCGCCTTCTGCTCTGAGTTGTAAAATTTCATCTTTTATAATATTGGCATTAATGGGGTCAAATCCCGAAAAAGGTTCGTCAAAAATTAACAACTTGGGCTGGTGTAGTACGGTTACTACAAATTGAATTTTTTGAGCCATCCCCTTAGAAAGTTCTTGGATTTTTTTATCCCACCAGTGTGAAATTCCTAATTTTTCAAACCAGTAAACCAATCGCTTTTTGGCTTCCTTATATGACAGTCCTTTTAGCTGTGCCAAATATAGTGCCTGCTCACCAACTTTCATAGATTTATACAAGCCGCGTTCTTCTGGCAAATAACCAATGTATTGAACGTGATGAGGCTGAAGTGGTTCTCCATCTAAGATGACTTTCCCACTGTCGGGCATTGTAATTTGATTGATAATTCTGATGAGAGTTGTTTTTCCAGCACCATTGGGACCGAGAAGGCCAAAAATACTGTGTTTTGGCACATTGATAGTAACACTAGAAAGTGCTTGAAAATCAGCGAATTTTTTGGATACACCCTGAACTTCTAAAAGATCATTCATTAATTTAAAATTTACATTGTAAGACGTTTATATTTAAAAAGCGTTACGTTGTAAATCTAAAAAATTATTAATGAAAAGTGTCTATTAAGAGAACATATCTTTCACTTTCTCAAAAAAGGATTTATCGGAGCTCTTGGGTTTAGGAGAAAAATGCTCGTTGTCCCGCATTTTTTCAAAAAAGACCTTTTGCTCTTTATTGAGCGTTTTAGGAGTCCATACATTGACATGAACCAATAAATCTCCTTTGTTATAACCATTGATATTTGGAATACCCTTACCCCTAAGTCGTAGAATTTTACCAGATTGAACTCCTGGTTCAATTTTAAGACGCACCTTGCCAGTAACGGTTTCTATTTCAACGGAAGATCCTAAAATCGCATCTGGAAGGCTCACATAAAAATCGTAGTGTAAATTGTCCCCCTCACGCTGTAATTTTGGATGAGGTTCTTCAGAAATGGCAACCAACAAGTCTCCAGAAATACCATTGCCTGGAGCCGCATTTCCCTTGCCGCTGACCTTAAGCTGCATTCCATCTTCGACCCCAGCTGGTATTTTGATGGAAACCGCTTCTTCCTCAGTAACAAAACCATTGGCATCTGCATTGGAAGGGCGATTGTCAATTATTTGACCCGTTCCACCACAAGTATTACATGTAGTGGCCGTTTGCATTCGCCCTAGAATTGTATTGGTAACTCTAGTGACTTGGCCGGTGCCATTACAAGTAGAACACGTTTTGTAAGTGACGCCCTTAGCCTGTTTCTTGCGTTTTACTTTAATTTTTTTCTCAACCCCATTCGCAATTTCTTCCAAAGAAAGTTTAACGCGGATTCTCAAATTACTGCCACGAGGCGTTCTTTGGCGCTGACCGCCAAAACCACCGAAACCTCCTCCACCAAAAGCACCGCCAAAAATATCACCAAACTGACTGAAAATATCATCCATGTTCATTCCACCACCGCCAAAACCACCAGCGCCTTCAAAGGCTTGATGACCGAATTGGTCGTATCGCGCTTTTTTGTCGGGATCACTCAAAATTTCGTAAGCTTCAGCAGCAATTTTGAATTTTTCCTCAGCGGATTTATCATCCGGATTTTTATCAGGATGGTATTTGATTGCCATTTTTCGATAAGCCTTTTTAATTTCTGATGATGAGGCACTTTTCGTAATTCCTAATACCTCGTAATAATCCTGCTTTGCCATGTTGTATTTTGCTGTTTGCGTTTATTCTACTGACCTATGACTACTTTTGGAAATCTGATCACCTTATCCCCTAATTTATAGCCTTTTTCTACGACATCTATAATCTTTCCCTTAAGATCTTCACTTGGAGCGGGAATTTGAGTCACTGCCTCGTGCTTGTCGGCGTTAAAAAGATCACCTTTGTCTACTTCAATGAAACTCAGACCTTTTTGCTCAAGAGTAGATTGAAATTTATTTTTAATGAGTTCAACGCCTTTAGAAAGATCATTTTCCTCGTGTTTTGACATCTCTGCAAGGGCACGGTCAAAGTCATCTAGAACAGGTAAGAGCGATTGAATTACGTCTTGACTTGCAGTTGAAAAAAGTTCGATACGTTCTTTGGCTGTTCGCCGCTTATAATTTTCAAATTCAGCGAATAAACGCAAAAATTTATCCTTTTCTTGTTCTAAATCTGCCTTATATTGATCTTCGACAGAAATTGTTTTTTCACCTTTTGCAGATGCCGTTTTTGACGCTTTTTCAGATTTCAACTTTTTCTTGGATTCTTTCTTAGCCATTTTACAATTTATTCTTTAAATTATGAATTATATATTTTGAAGGCAAAAGTACTGCCATTCTTCGAAAAATGTCAAAATGTCATCTTTTTTTTTATGGGTTTAGCTAAGTCTAGGATCGAAGCAAGTCCTCAAGGGCCGCTGAAACTTCATGAAATTTAAAATCAAAACCTGTTTTCTGGATTTTTTTTGAGCAAACACGCTGGCTTTCCAAGACAATGGCAGACATTTCACCAAGTATTAATTTCAAGACCGTTTGGGGGACATTGGGGAGGTAAATAGGCTTTCCTACAATTCGAGCGATGGTATTTGTCAATTCCGATTGCTGTACTGGGTTTGGTGCTACTGCGTTGTAAACCCCTTCAATTTTAGACTTTAAAGCGTGTGAAAAAATTCCAACCAAGTCTTCGGTATGAATCCAAGACTGCCACTGACTGCCTGTACCCAAAGCCGCTCCAAAATAGTTTATGATAGGGAACATAATTTTAGGCAATGCACCGCCATTGGCATCCAGTACAATTCCAATTCTTAAAATACAAATTTTTAAATCCGCATTATCAAAAGCCCCTAAGGCAGCTTCCCATTTTTGAACTACAGAACTTAAAAAGGAGTTGCTGGAAAATTGTGCTTGTTTTTCCTCATAATATTGGGTGACAGAATTGGAATAAATTCCAATTGCACTCGCTGTTACAAGGTACTTGACAGGGAAATGATGTGTTTTGATATGATGTGCCAAAATTTCTAAGGACTTGACGCGGCTATTTACAATTTCACTTTTTGCAGCCTTATTCCAGCGTTGGGCAATTGGTGCTCCAGCCAAGTTAATAATCGAATCTATACCCTCTAAACTGCGCAAATCTAATTCATTGGACATGGGATCCCAGTGGAATGTTTTAGGATAACTGTTTGTATTTACTTTTGATTTTTGGGTGCTTAAAATATGGAGTTTGTAACCCTGTTGAATTAGGGAATCAGTTAGTGCTCTGCCAACCAATCCTGAAGCGCCTGTTATTAAAATTTTATTGGACACGATTCAAAATTATTGAATCACTAGATTGTATCGTGTTAAAAAACAATCTTTAACAAATATTTAAGCATAAGTTGGAGGGTATTAAAGTTTAATGGCGCGTAGCATCTCCCGTTTACCTGGGGGGCCTGGTAAGCGTTCAACTTCAAACCCTACTGCTTGCATACAACGGCGTACACTGCCTTTGGCACAATAGGTAACCAAAAGACCATTAGGCCGCAAGGCTTTATACATTTTTTTAAAGATTGATTCGATCCATAAATGGGGTTGAACTCGGGGGCCAAAGGCATCAAAGTAAATGACGTCAAACGCATTGGCTTCGGCAATTTCAGAAAAAAACGCTTGGCGTTTAATAATAGAAAAATGGGGTAAAATTTTTTGGATCTCTTCCCAAGAGCAACTGTGAATATTTTGAAATATAGAGGGATCCGAACCAATCAGTGTATGATATCCCAATGCCTGTAATTCATCTGCCGCAACAGGGTACGCTTCAATGCCATGGTAACAAATTTCCTGAGAAATATTTAGGGATTCTAAAGCGGTCAAAAGAGCATTCAGTCCAGTTCCAAATCCAATTTCCAAGAGTGTTAATGGATTTTGTTTTGTTTGGCGTTCTAAAAACGTTTTTAAGCCGGCATTGATGTAAACGTGTTTGGCCTCTTGTAAAGCCCCATGAATGGAATGGTATTGCTCATTCCAACCTTCAATTTGAATGGTTTTTGATCCATCCGAAGTGGTAATTATAGTACGTTTCAAAACAAAATTTGTGGTTTATTCGGCTAAGAGGACCCCGTCAGCCATGAAACTATAGGTGATTTTAGGTTCTATAATCGCTTCAATTTCAGCACTCGTTGCCCCTGCATCTTCTGCATAATGGCGAAGGTCTGCAACCGAAGTTTCTGATACATAAGCCAACCCGTTTACAATTGCTTCACCTGATGCATCTGTAGGTACAAAAAACCCATAGTCTTTAAATCGAACCATTAATTCTTCTCCGTTAGACAATGGGAGTGTCATCCAGCACCCTTTTTTGGAACAAACATCGCTTACCATTCCTCGCATAGTAACTTGAATTGTATCTGTTAAGCCAACCATTATATTTGTGAATTCTTCAGAAGTAGAAACCTCACTAACATCAAATTGGGCACCATAAGACAGATATGTAGTTGATTCAATTTTGACGGGTAAACGTTGTGGCTTATTGTCCTTGCAATTCCAAAATAAAATTAAACTAAAAACCAAAAAATATATTCTATTCATTTTTTAAAAATTATGATTTTAAATATAATAACTTTTTGCGGAAGCCTTGTATAAATAAGTTATGAATTTAGTAGATTTGCTGAGATCAATTTGAACACCGAACAATGGAGACTTTAAAAATAACAACCATACAACTTTCTAAATTAAAAAGTGTTGATTTTAATAACTTGGGGTTTGGTAAAACTTTTTCAGACCATATGTTGATTTGTGATTACAAGAATGGCAATTGGGGCGCTCCAGAAATTGTACCCTTCCAGCCCATATCGCTCATGCCATCATCTAAGATTTTTCACTATGGTCAATCCATTTTTGAGGGCATGAAGGCTTATAAAGACAAAGACTTAAATACTTGGCTATTTCGCCCTGATGAAAACTTTAAACGCCTTAATAAGTCCGCCAAACGCTTGGCCATCCCAGAAGTACCAGAAGCTGTTTTCTTCAATGGCTTGAAAGCGCTTTTAAAACTTGACAATGTTTGGATTCCGACAAAAGAAGGCAGCTCACTTTACATTCGCCCTATAATTTTTGCGACAGGTGAAGGCTTCCATGCTTCTCCGGCTGATGCATATCGTTTTTTAATCGCAACAGCGCCATCGGGACCTTATTTTTCTGGACAAGTAAAAGTGCTAATTGAGGAAAAGTACTCCCGTTCTGCAAATGGAGGCGTTGGATTTGCAAAAGCTGGCGGAAATTATGCAGCGCAGTTTTATCCAACACAGCTGGCTATTGAAAAAGGTTATAATCAAGTGATTTGGACCGATGATAACACCCATGAATATATTGAAGAAGCTGGTGCGATGAATATTTTTATTCGTATCAATGATACACTAATTACCGGCCCAACCAGCGACCGAATTTTAGATGGGGTGACTCGAAAAAGTATCATCGATATTGCAAAAAGTGAAGGAATTAAAGTAGAGGTGCGAAAATTCACAGTATCAGAAATAATTGAGGCTTCAAATAATGGCAGTCTCAAAGAAATGTTCGGAACTGGCACAGCCGCTGTTATTTCGCCCATTGCTGTCTATGGATATAAAGATACAGACTATGCATTACCTAAGCTTGAAAAGACATTTGCCTCTCGTTTAAAAGAACGCATTACTTCCATTCAAACTAATAAATCTGAGGACCCTTTTAACTGGCGATTCAAGGTTAATTAATTAAGACTCTAGGATGGCTTTGATATTTGGCTTGAAATAGTTTGGCCCTTTCATCACTTTACCATCGGCCCTGTATATGGGGCTTCCGTCTGCTCCTAGTTTACTCATATTGCTGCGCTGAATTTCATTAAAAACAGATTCTATTTTATGCTGCATCCCATGTTCAATAATGGTACCACAAAGAATGTAAAGCATGTCGCCAAGAGCATCAGCAACTTCTACCAAATCATTGGATTGAGCCGCTTCGTAATACTCCTCATTTTCTTCTTTCATTAAGTCAAACCGCAGTTTGTTCTTTGCAAATCCTAAATCCGCTTTAGGGGTGGTTCTGTATCCAATTTTAAAGGCTTCATGAAATGCTTTAACAGCATCAATTTTGTTTTTCATTGGTAGTAATTTTTTTGTAGTTTTACGAACCTAAAAATACATAAATATGTTCAGTCGTGGACAACTAATTTTTGGTATTATTTTCGCCATTGTGTTTTTTGTTATCATTATTGTAGCTTACAAAAAAGATGCAGTTTTACACAAAAAATATTACAATGGGGTTTTTTGGATTCTATTGACTTTTATTGCCTTTATTGCTGGAATTGCAGCTATAAAATTTCTACTAGGCTATTAATCAATTGTCTATTATTACACACAATCGTATCTAAATTTTATTTAGGTTTGAAAAACAAACTAGCAGTCCATAATTTTATTGAATAAAAAAGTGTGCTTGCAACAATAGGGTTATTCAGTTTTCAAAAAAATAATTTCTTCGAGGGTTTCGATTAAAAAGAAATTTATAATTTCGTGTAGCTAGTGATTATTAATTATAATAAAGTCCATTCCAGTGAATGGACGTCCATTTGAAAAAATAATTTAATGATATGAAACATGCTTTACTCGTGTTTTTAGGAGGTGGCCTAGGGAGCGCTCTTCGATACGGATTTGGAAAAATATTTCAAACAGCACCCGGTGCGTTTCCAATGAGCACTTTTACTGTCAATATTTTAGGTTGTTTTCTGATTGGTATATTTATGGCTTATGGGCTCAAAACTGATACCCTAAGTGAAAATCAATCAATTTTATTGATCACAGGCTTTTGCGGTGGTTTTACTACTTTTTCAGCCTTTGCTGCTGAAAACCAATTATTTTTGAAATCTGGTGACTATTTGCAATTTGGGCTGTATACTGGGGCCTCTATTTTGTTAGGCCTACTGGCGGTCATGCTTGGATTGTATTTAGCGAAACAGATTTAATTTTTATACTTGTACATCACCCCCGCTTCAACTTTGATTGGTAAGAAATTTTCTCTTGGGACAATTGGACAAGAATAACGCGCGTTGTAAACACAATAAGGGTTGTAGGACTTATTGAAGTCCAACCAAATACGGTCTCCCTCTGGTATCTTTAAATCTATATAGCGGCCTCCTCCATAAGTTGTTACCCCATTAGTGGCATCCAAATAAGGTAAAAACAGGTAATCACTTGATTCTAATACAGAACTTTCGCTTTGGTAGACCTTTAGGCTGTAATCAAAACCCTTAATTGTAAAGCTTAAAATACCAAAAACACGTTCTTTAGACAGCCTGGTGGTGCTTGTTTTCATTTCAAAAAAATCACTCGTATTTGTTTTTTTCAACTTTGCAACCACGGCAAAACTTGAATCAACAGGGAAAAATGACAACCCCTTAAAGCTCTTTATGTCTTCAGGGTTTAAGGGAGATCTAGAGGCATCTTTAAAAAGTGCATTCAGCGATCTATGAAATTCAGATTCGGTAGTCGAAAAACGTTTGCCCTCTTTACAATTGAAAAAGAATAAAAAAACACAAAATACAACTGTTAATTTAAAGTTTTGGTTCAAAATTGGGCATGTTTTAGAGGTTGACCAGAAACAATTTCTGAGAGAATGATTTGTGTTTTAGTTTCGCCATAGCTAATCAATTCATCAATAAATTTTTCCAAATGTTGTTGGTCGGTAAAAACGACCTCCATGACAATATTTTCATTGCCAGTGATCCTGTAACAATTAACAACTTCTCTGTAGGTTTTTATTTTGTGTAAAAAAGGCTGCAACCGTCCCATAAAGGCACGAATGGTAATCAAAGCTCTCATGCCGTGGCCCAATTTCCTTGGACTTAGCTTAGCATGATAGCCCAGAATAACGGCCGAATCTTCCATTTTTTTTATGCGTTCTGCGACAGCTGGAGATGAAATTCCTACCGAAGCGGCAATTTGGGTATTGGAGATTCTTGCATTGGATTGTAGCGCTGCTAAAATTTTAGTATGGATGGTATCAAGTTTCATTTTTAAGATAATTAGTTAAAAATAATAAAAAATTAAATATTTAATCTAATTATAGTTTAATAATTAAATACAACTAAAGCTTTTGCGATTTAACTTTGTATAAACAGATGGTTAAAAAAATGCATTCTAACAACGCAGAATTTTACAGTAGTCTACACAAAAAGGCACAAGATATTGGACGGCTTTCTAAAGCTATTTCTACATATTTAATGAATGACCTTGCTCCGCTGAGTGCAAATGGATCTGAAGATCCCAATATTTATTTTTCAGGGGATATTGTTCAGCAATCTATTTCGCTTTCTGAGGAAATCATAAAAGCGGAACGCACTTTGGTTCCCGATAAAAAATACATGCACGCACGTACACTGCGATGGTTGACCTATCGGCTGATGCAAAACTGCAAACGTTTGGAGCAATGCAACAGTAATGGTAAAAACTTTATACAAATACTAAGAATAGAACTGAAAAAATTTAAACGCCTTCACAAGCATTGGATGCTTACCCTGTAAAGTTAAAATATTTACCAAATTTGTCTCTAAAATTAACTTTTAAAAAACCTAAGTAGTGGAAAGAATTTCTTGCATTCGTTGTTGCAGCGCCTTTGCTCTTTTCGCAGCTTGGGTGGCAAAATTTCTGTCATTGGATGCATAAATTATAGCCCTGGAAGAATTGACTAATAGGCCCACTTCAGTATTTAAACCATACTTACAAACCTCTTCTAAACTACCACCTTGAGCCCCAATGCCTGGAACTAGCAAAAAACTATTGGGAACAATGTCTCGGATTTTTTTAAAATAGGCTGCTTTTGTGGCCCCTACTACATACATCAATTGTTTTGAGTTTTTCCATGTTTTAGAAGTATCTAGAACAGATTCAAACAAAGGAGCATTGGTGTTTTCTTTGGTTTGGAAGTCGAAAGCACCTTGGTTTGAAGTCAGAGCGAGTAGAATAGTGTGCTTTTCATTAAATTCTAAAAAGGGCTCTACGGAATCGCTACCCATATACGGAGCTACCGTAATGCTATCAAAACCTAAATCTTCAAAAAATGCCTTGGCATACATTCGACTTGTATTGCCGATATCGCCACGTTTGGCATCGGCAATGGTAAAAATTTCAGGGTAATTATTATTTAAATAATCAATGGTTTGTTTTAATGCTTTCCAACCGTCCTGACCATAGGCTTCATAGAAAGCAATATTGGGTTTATAGGCAACACAAAGATGGTGCGTTGCATCAATAATGGCCTTATTAAATTCAAAAATAGGCGACGATGTCTTTAAAAGATGAGGCGGTATTTTGGACAGGTCTACATCTAATCCAATGCAAAGAAAAGATTGTTTTTTTCTAATTTCCGATACGATACTTTCAAGGTTCATAGACTTCAAATTACATCTGAATTTGATTTGAGTTTTTCGGTATTTTCAGCAAGCATGAGTTCATCAATTACCTTTTGAATGTCGCCATTTATAATGTTTGATAAATCGTAAAGTGTCAGTCCAATACGGTGGTCTGTTACGCGTCCCTGAGGGTAATTGTACGTTCTAATTTTAGCACTCCGGTCTCCAGATGATACCATACTTTTTCGTTTTTCAGAATCCGCAGCTTGTTTTTTTGCTAATTCCATCTCATAGAGTCGAGAGCGTAAAACTTTCAATGCTTTTTCTAAATTTTTATGTGATGATTTTTGATCTTGACAACTGACAATCATGCCCGTTGGTTCATGGTGAAGCTTGATCGCTGAATAAGTCGTATTGACCGATTGTCCACCGGGTCCAGTAGAAGTTGTTCGTTCAATCCTAACTTCAGACATATCAAGCTCAAGGTCAAACTCTTCTGCTTCAGGCAATACGATGACTGAGGCTGCGCTGGTATGAACTCTGCCTTGTGTTTCTGTTTGGGGTACGCGCTGAACACGGTGTACACCCGCTTCAAACTTCATGGTGCCATAAACGTCTGTACCAGAAACTTCAAAAATTATTTCTTTATAACCCCCAGAAGTCCCTTCATTGAAATCCACAACCTCAACCTTCCAGCCTTTGGATTCACAATATTTAGAGTACATTCTGTGTAAGTCTCCTGCGAAGATACTGGCTTCATCCCCACCTGTTCCGGCACGGACTTCTACTACAACGTTCTTGGCGTCTTCTGGATCTTTAGGAATTAAAAGAACTTTAATTTCCTCTTCCAATTTAGGCAATTGACCCTTGGCATCTTCAAGCTCAATTTTGGCCATTTCAACCATTTCGGGGTCTGAACCATCTGCAATGATTTCTTGGGCTTCTTCTATGTTAGACACGAGCGTTTTGTAAAGCTGACCACGGTCTAGAATTTTTTTCAGGTCCTTGTATTCTTTGCTAATTTTAACATAGCGCTTTTGATCTGAAATGATATCCGGCTGAATAATCAAGTCACTAACTTCATCAAAACGCTGCTTTATAATTTCAATTTTTTCTAACATAAGTGCCTACAAATCGTTTGTAAAAATACAATTTTTGAGATGAATGAAAGCCAGACGTTAATACTCAAACGTACCGTATTCACTTTTAATGGTTAATTTTTTTTCTGGAGAGGCTTCGACGTGACCAATAATCTGTGCATCTACATTAAATTTTGAAGCAATGTCAATAAGTGGGTCTGCAACTTCTTTGGCGACATACAATTCCAAGCGATGACCACAGTTGAAAACTTGATACATTTCTTTCCAATCAGTCTTGGATTGTTCTTGTATCAATTTGAAAAGTGGTGGCACAGTAAACATATTGTTTTTTACAATGTGTAAATCATCAATAAAATGCAAAATTTTTGTTTGCGCACCGCCGCTGCAATGTACCATTCCATGAATCGTATTTGCGTCATATTTTGACAAAATTTCTTTGACAATCGGCGCGTAAGTTCGCGTGGGAGAAAGCACTAGTTTACCTGCATTTAATGGACTGTTTTCAATAGATTGTGTCAGTTCAACACCTCCAGAGTAAACTAAATTTTCAGGAACTCCTGGATCGAAAGTTTCAGGGAATTTGCGGGCAATGTCTTTACTAAAAACATCGTGTCTGGCAGAAGTTAAGCCATTGCTACCCATACCGCCATTATATTCTTTCTCATAGGTTGCTTGACCATATGATGCCAAACCTACAATCACATCTCCTGCCTTGATGTTGGCATTGTCAATGACCGCGCTGCGCTTCAGCCTTGCCGTGATTGTGGAATCCACAATTATGGTACGCACCAAATCACCAACATCAGCCGTTTCCCCCCCTGTAGAGTGGATGGTGATACCGTGTGATTTTAAATCCTGGATGAGTGCTTCCGTGCCGTTAATTATTGCGGATAACACTTCTCCTGGAATCAAATTTTTATTGCGTCCAATGGTTGAAGACAACATAATATGATCAGTGGCACCCACGCAAATCAAATCATCAATATTCATAATTAGAGCATCTTGGGCAATGCCTTTCCATACAGATAGGTCACCGGTCTCTTTCCAATAAGCATAAGCCAGAGAGCTCTTGGTCCCTGCCCCATCGGCATGCATTACCAAACAATAATCTGGGTCATTGGTAAGAAAATCAGGTACAATCTTACAAAAAGCCTTTGGAAACAAACCCTTGTCAATATTTTTAATGGCGTTGTGAACATCTGATTTGGATGCTGATACTCCGCGTTGGGCATACCGTTGGCTTGTCTCTTGAGTCATGGCTTTTTATGAATTACAAATCTAATAAAGTATTTGTTTATTTAAATTAAAAACGCCCAATTAACTTGAGCGTTTTTTTAGGCTTATCGAGTAAAAAGAAGTTCTCTGTATTTTGGCAACGGCCAAAGCTCATCATCAATCAATAATTCCAGCTTATCACATCCATAGCGAATTTCGTCAAACATAGGTTTGATTTTGTTGCAATAAGCTTCTGCTTTTTCAATAGATTTTGAAATCGCATTGGCTTTCTTTCTTTGGTTGATCATGGAGGTAACTCCAGAATTAATAGCTTTAATATATTTTGAAATATCTGCAATTAACATCAACTGTTCACTGGCGTGCTTTTTGTAATCTTTGCCATAGATGTCTTTCAACCCTCTGACATTGTGAATCAATATATTTTGATATTTCACAGCAGTTGGAATGACATGGTTCCTGGCAATATCACCTAAAACCCTGCCTTCGATTTGAATTCTGTGAATGTAGTCTTCTACCTCAATCTCATATCGCGCTTCAATTTCCGTTGGATTCATCACCTCCAATCCCTGATAGAGTGCAATAGTCTGAGGGGCAATTTTCACCTTGAGCGCAGCGGGTGTATTTTTATTGTTGCTCAAGCCTCTCTTTTTGGCCTCTTTTTGCCAAGATTCACCATAGCCATTACCTTCAAAAAGAATGGCCTTTGATTTTTTAATATAGTCTCTTAATACATTAAAAATAGCTTCATCTTTTTTAAGTCCTTTTTTATCAATAAGTGCATCCGCTTCTTTTTTGAATTGAATGAGTTGTTGTGCTATAATTGAATTTAAAACCGTCATTGGATTAGCGCAATTGGCTGTTGATCCAACAGCTCTAAATTCGAATTTATTACCTGTGAATGCAAAAGGGGATGTACGATTCCGATCGGTATTATCCAGTAAAATCTCCGGTATTTTACCAACCACATTAAGCTTTAAATCGGTTTTTTCTTCAGGGGACAACTTGCCTTTTGTAACGCCTTCAAGTTCACCTAATACTTTGGTGAGTTGCGCACCAATAAAAACAGACATGATAGCTGGAGGTGCTTCATTGGCGCCCAACCTGTGGTCATTGCTTGCAGAAGCAATAGATGCTCTTAGAAGTTCTTCATTGTCATGAACCGCTTTAATAGTATTAATGAAAAACGTTAAAAACTGTAAATTACTCATCGGCGTTTTTCCAGGCGCTAAAAGATTTACTCCAGTATCTGTAGACAAGCTCCAATTGTTGTGTTTACCTGAACCGTTGACTCCAGCAAAAGGCTTTTCGTGAAATAAGACTTTGAAATGATGGCGTTCCGCTACTTTTTTCATTAAATCCATTAGTAATGAATTGTGATCTACGGCTAAATTGGCTTCTTCGTATATTGGAGCCAACTCAAATTGATTGGGAGCCACTTCATTGTGTCGTGTTTTTACAGGGATTCCCAGCAAAATAGACTCATTTTCTAAATCGCGCATAAAATTAAGTGCCCTTGTTGGAATAGTTCCGAAATAGTGGTCGTCAAGTTGCTGTCCTTTGGCCGAGGAATGGCCCAGTAAGGTTCGACCTGTAAGCTCCAAATCTGGTCTTGCCCCAGCTAAAGATTTATCAATTAAAAAGTATTCTTGCTCCCATCCTAAAGATGCCGATACCTTTTTAACATTTTTATCAAAATAACGGGCCACTGCGGTAGCAGCTGTATCAACTGCTTGTAAAGCCCTTAGTAAAGGGGTTTTATAATCTAAAGCTTCACCTGTATAGGCCACAAAAACAGTGGGGATACAAAGTGTTGTACCAAAAATAAAGGCTGGCGATGTTGGGTCCCATGCAGTGTAACCCCGTGCCTCAAAAGTATTGCGAATGCCGCCATTTGGAAAAGAAGAGGCATCAGGTTCTTGTTGCACCAATTGATTGCCGTCAAAGTGTTCAATACCAAGACCTCCATCCTTGGTTTCAAAAAAGGCGTCGTGTTTTTCAGCTGTAGCACCAGTAAGTGGCTGAAACCAATGGGTATAATGTGTAGCTCCTTTTGAGCTTGCCCATTCTTTCATCGCCACAGCTATTTGATCGGCAATATCACGGCCGATTGTTTGATTTTTATCAATGGCAGTTAGCAAATTTTTAAAAATTGTTTTGGGCAAATAAGTCTGCATGACTGAAAGTTGAAATACATTGGCACCATAAATTGAAGAACGCATTGGTTCTTCATTCACTTTTCGTGGTGACCTATTCATAGATGCCTTGAGCGCATCAAATCTTAAAGTAGACATTATTTAGAGGTTTTTAAGTTTACAACAAATTTAAAATTAAAGTATTACAGATTTTATTAGTCGAAGATATTTTATTAACAATTAATTAATATATAATATCATAATTTATGAATAATTCTATTTAACCCCCAAAAAAATAGGGTGTAAATAAAAAATATGTACTTGTTAATAAAATATACCCCAATTTTATGAGCATAATATACCTTATTACTATATTTGAAAACATCATTATTATTAATTAATTACAAAATTATGTCAAAATCAAAATTAGAATACATTTGGTTAGATGGGTACTCCCCAACTCAAAATATGAGAAGTAAAACCAAAGTTGAAGAAAATTTTAGTGGAAAACTAGAAGATTGCCCTGTTTGGTCTTTTGATGGCTCATCTACAAGACAAGCAGAAGGTGGTTCTTCTGATTGTTTACTTAAACCTGTAGCTATTTATCCAGATCCAGCAAGAAGAGATGGGTATTTAGTGATGACCGAAGTTTTAAACGCCGATGGTACGCCGCATGAATCAAACGGAAGAGCTACGATTGATGATAAAGATGATGATTTCTGGTTTGGATTTGAACAAGAATATTTTTTAATGGATACCAAAACACAGCTTCCTCTTGGATTCCCTGTTGGTGGTTATCCAGCACCTCAAGGAATGTACTACTGCTCTGTTGGTGGAAAAAACACGCATGGCAGACAGCTTGTTGAAGAACACGCGAATTTATGTATTGACGCTGGACTGAACTTTGAAGGCATCAACCAAGAAGTAGCTTCAGGACAATGGGAGTTCCAATTGTTTGCCAAAGGTGCTCAAAAAGCAGGTGACGAAATTTGGGTAGCACGATATCTTCTCGATCGTTTGACTGAGAAATATGGTTACTATGTTGATTACCACCCAAAGCCACTTGGAAAGGACATGGACTGGAATGGTTCCGGAATGCATGCCAACTTCTCTAACACAACCCTAAGAACTTGTGGTTCTCAAGAAGTGTATGAGAAAATTTGTGAGTCATTCAGATCTGTTGTAAAAGAGCACATCGCTGTTTATGGAGAATTTAATGACCAGCGTTTGACTGGATTGCACGAAACAGCATCAATTAATGATTTTTCTTATGGGATTTCAGACCGTGGTGCATCCATAAGAATTCCAATAATCACCGTAGAAAAAGGATGGAAAGGATGGCTAGAAGACAGGCGTCCAGCTTCCAACGGGGATCCTTACAAAATTGCAGCACGTATCATAAAAACAGTAAAATCTGCAGACGTGTAGTTATTATGTTCCAACAAAATTGAGAGCGGTTGTTAAATACAGCCGCTTTTTTTATATATTAGATTAAGGATAGACTCCAAATCATTCCCCTCTAAACCAAAATTAGACTTGAATTGGGTCCTTAAATTTAGAATCTAATAGTTTTAGGCATAATCTTTGTTTAATACTTTTAATATTTAATACTTAACCTATTATAATGAAACAAAACCTCAACAAATTAATGTGCTTGGACCTATATCTTACGGGAACTCCAGAGCAATCAGAAGCCAGTATCGAAAACACAACAAAAGTAGACAACACTCTCCCAGTCGTAAGTTGGGATGTATTTAGTGATAGCTATTTTAAGCAGCTCATCGCTTCAAAAAAAGCAATGGATGTAAAAAAAATTAAAACCTATGTTAAAAAATATGGCTGAAAAAATGACCTGCAAACAATTTTTGATAAAACAGATTTTGAGGCCATAATTATTTGTGATAAAAACCAAAACATCATTTGGGTAAACGAAGGATTCAGCACTATGACTGGCTACACAAAAAAAGAAGTCTTAGGAAAGACACCTAGGTTTTTACAAGGCCCTAAAACTGACCCAAAAACAACCTCTAAAATTGCTTTTAATCTTAAAAAAGATAAACCTTTTAAAGCAAAGGTTTTAAACTACCGAAAAAACAAACAAGCTTACAACTGTGAAATACAAATTTTCCCTTTAGCCAGCAATGAAATAACCCATTACATAGCGCTAGAAAAGGAAGTTTTATAAATCCTTAAATCAAAGTGAACTTGCAACAGTTTCAACTCCTGCAATTGTAAAATCTAAGTCTTCATAAGACAAGGCGTCCGTAATGAACCAACTTTCAAAGGCACTAGGAGCAATGTAAATTCCAGCATTCAGCATGCCATGAAAGAACTGTTTGAACCGCGCATTATTTCCAAGTGCGGCCGTTTTAAAGTCTGTTACAGGCGCTTCTGAAAAATGAACCGAAATCATAGAACCTACGCAGTTGATGCTATGAGGAATGTGATGGGATTTTAATGCTTTTGTAATGCCTTGATGTAAATAATTTGTTTTCATGGCCAACCTTTGATAAACATCGTCATCAGAATTTAAAGCCGTCAATAACGCATGGCCTGCTGCCATAGCCAAAGGATTTCCGCTTAAAGTTCCCGCTTGATATACAGGTCCTTCGGGCGCTAAATGCTTCATGATTTCACCCCTTGCTGCAAATGCACCAACAGGTAAACCTCCGCCAATAACCTTACCAAAACAAACAATATCGGCACGAATTCCGTACAAGGACTGAACGCCGCCTTTATCCAACCGAAAACCAGTCATAACTTCGTCAAAAATGAGCACTGCATTATGGGTGTCACACAAAGATCTCAAGCCCTCTAAAAATCCTGACACTGGCGGGATGCAGCCCATATTGCCTGCGACCGGCTCCACAATAATGGCTGCAATTTCACCTGGATTAGCCTGAAAAATTTCTTTTACGGACTCCAAATTGTTGTAGGGTGCTAAAAGCGTATCTTTCGCAGTCCCTTGGGTAACACCTGGGCTATTTGGGCTTCCAAAAGTGACCGCACCACTACCCGCTTGAATCAAAAATGAGTCTGAATGGCCGTGGTAACAACCCGAAAATTTAATGATCTTATCCCTTCCGGAGTAACCTCTTGCCAATCTTACAGCACTCATACAAGCTTCTGTTCCTGAATTTACAAATCGAATTTTATCAATATTAGGCACCATGGATATGGCCAGCTCTGCGATCCTGGTTTCGATATCTGTAGGCATTCCAAAAGACGTTCCTTTCTTGGCTTTTTCAACAACTGCCTCAACCACGGGCTTGTAAGCATGTCCCAATATCATGGGGCCCCACGAGTTTATATAATCAATCAATCGATTACCATCGACATCATAAAGATAAGCACCTTCAGCTTTGTCAACAAAAATAGGCGTACCACCGACAGCTTTAAAAGCTCTTACAGGGGAGTTTACGCCACCAGGAATAACTGCTTGCGCATGTTTAAATAACTGACTGCTACGTTGGTATTTCATAGATTTTTGTTTGGCGTCACTATTAACGATTGTCCAATGCTTAATTCGTTAGACTTTAGGTTGTTTAAAGATTTTAAATGCGCAACGGTGGTGTTGTAGCGTTTTGAAATTGAATATAATGTATCCCCTTTTTGGACGGTATAGTATATGGAAAGCTCAACAGCTGGTTCAGTTGTCTTTTTTTGTCTTTTTTTCTTGTCGAAAATATCATAGCGGTATAATTTATAACGTTCAATCAACTGAATTAACTTTTTAGGGTATTTTGGGTCTGTTGCATATCCTGCTTTTTTAAGCCCTTTGGCCCAGGCCTTATAATCCGTCGGTTTGTGTTTAAACAAGTTTGCATAACGTTTTCTGTCAACTAAAAACAAAGAATGGTCCCTATAGGATTGATTGGGGTCGTCATACTTTCTGAAACATTCCTGTTTGCGGTCATCATCGTGATAAATGCGAGCGCCTTTCCAATTGTGGCATTTGATCCCGAAATGATTATTGGCCTCCCTTGCCAAACGTCCTTTTCCAGAACCAGACTCCAAAATCCCTTGTGCTAAAGTGATACTCGCAGGAATGCCATACAATTTCATTTCATGAATGGCTTCTGCTTTAAAAAAAGCAATGTATTGCTCTGTTGTATTATAGGATGGTTTGATCACCGTTGAGGGTGTCTCAGAAATTTCAGAATTTGGAATGGAAATCTTCCCACCATCCTTGTCCTTTTGGGTTGCCCTTTTTCTGGCCCCACAACTAGATATAACAAAGCCTATTAAAATCATTACGATGATTCTTTTCATACCATCAAATCTAAATTATTTTTTTCCAACTTTTGATTCATCCCTTCAATACCTTGTAACCCACCGGTGTGGATGGCTAAAACCTTTTGAGACTTTGAAAACATGCCTTTATCCATCATATCAAAAACACCAAATAGCATTTTTCCAGTGTAAATGGGATCCAAAGGAATTTTAAATTCGCGCTTAAAACGGTTGATAAATTCAATCAAATTCAAATGCACTTTAGCATAACCTCCAAAATGATAGTCCTGACACAACTCCCAATTGGAATGCTTTGCAAATTTACAAATATCTTGCTTTAAAAAAGCCCCTTTTAGAGCTGGAAATCCAATTATTTTTTGATGGGGCAAACTTGAATTGATTATACCTGACAGCGTTCCTCCGGTTCCTACAGCACAACAAATGACATCAAATTGTCGGTCTTCATCCGTTAGAATCTCCTCACAGCCCTTAACAGCTAAGTGGTTGGTTCCTCCTTCGGGAATGATGTAATAATTGGGGTATTTAGTTTGTAGTGAAGCGAGATAATATTTTTCGGTTTTAAGCTTGTATTCAGCGCGGCTTATAAATTCCAGCTTCATACCACATTTTTGGGCATAACTCAAAGTTGGGTTAGATCCAATTTTGTTAGAAACTTCCATACCTCTAATGACACCAATGGTAGGGATATTCAGTGTGTATCCAGCAGCAGCCGTTGCAGCAATATGGTTTGAAAAGGCACCACCAAAAGTCAAAATACCCTCATAATTCTCTTTTTTAAATTTGTCAAGATTGTATTTCAGTTTCCTGATTTTATTCCCTGAAACCGTAGGGTGAATTGCATATTCAGGCTTTAAAAAAATCTGAGAGGTCAACTTAATATTTTCAACAGAATTGAATTCTAGCATATATAACTCAATATGGTTTTAGAATTGTAAAAATAAAAAACCTACAGCGATACAGACCTTATTTAGAGTTCTATTTTTTGTCTAAAAATTACTTTATATTTGTTTTAGTGAAACCCAACACCCCAAGAGAAACGGCGATTTTTACACAACACCATAGAGTTTCCGTTTACCATGCAATACAATTAAAATGCGAATACTGTTGTGAAAACCATTGTTGGCACTGTACTTATGGTTACAATGCAAATGAAAACACCCAAAATTAGTTCTTATGGAGCCAAAAATTAAAACCTTTCAGGATGAAATTAAAGAAGGAATTCCAAACGTACTCCCCCCTTTAAAAACTTACGACCAGAGTTACAACCACGCGCCAAAAAGAAAAGCAATACTGAACAAGGAAGAAGAAAAGTTAGCTTTAAGAAATGCACTCCGGTATTTTGATAAAAAATTTCACAGTGCCCTTATTAAAGAATTTAAAAATGAATTGGACCAATTCGGACGCATTTATATGTACCGATTTCGCCCTGACCACAAAATATATGCCCGCCCTTTAGAGGCCTACCCAGCGAAGAGCCAACAAGCAGCCGCCATAATGCTTATGATTCAAAACAACTTGGACGATGCGGTTGCCCAGCACCCACACGAACTTATTACCTATGGAGGTAATGGTGGGGTGTTTTCCAATTGGGCACAGTACCGACTGACCATGCAGTATTTGTCTGAAATGAATGACCACCAAACCTTGGTAATGTATTCTGGACATCCCATGGGCCTTTTCCCATCTCATAAAGATGCGCCAAGAGTGGTAGTCACTAATGGGATGATGATTCCAAATTATTCAAAACCAGATGATTGGGAAAAGTATAATGCCTTAGGCGTGACCCAATTTGGACAGATGACAGCTGGGAGTTACATGTACATTGGTCCTCAAGGTATCGTACACGGAACAACCATTACTGTTTTGAATGCCTTTCGAAAAATAAATAAAACCCCAAAAGGTCATATTTTTTTAACTGCTGGATTAGGTGGTATGAGTGGTGCACAACCCAAGGCTGGTACCATTGCGGGATGTATCACAGTTTGCGCAGAAGTCAATGTAAAAGCGACACAAACACGCTATATCCAAGGTTGGGTGGATGAAGTGATTGAAACCATTGAGGCCCTTGTCGAGCGTGTAAAAAAGGCAAAAGAAAATAAAGAAGTGCTTTCAATTGCCTATCAGGGCAATGTGATCGATGTATGGGAAGCATTTTATGAAGCTGATATCTTTGTAGAGTTAGGGAGCGATCAAACCTCATTACATAACCCTTGGTCTGGCGGTTACTATCCTGCGGGACAGTCCCTTGAGGCTTCAAATGAAATGATGCGGAATGCTCCAGAAAAGTTTAAGAAGATGGTAGAGCAAAGCTTGGTTCGCCATGCAAAAATCATTAAGAAACATACAGATAGAGGTACTTATTTCTTTGATTACGGAAATGCATTTCTTTTAGAAGCCTCTCGTGCAGGCGCCGATATTACACAAAGTAATAGTGAAGATTTTATTTACCCCAGTTATGTGCAAGACATCATGGGTCCTATGTGTTTTGACTATGGATTTGGCCCTTTTCGTTGGGTCTGCGCAAGTGGGTCTGAAGAAGACCTGGCCAAAACAGATGCCATTGCTTGCGCCGTCTTAGAAAAAATCATAGCCGATGCGCCGGATGAAGTTCAACAACAAATGCAAGACAACATCCAGTGGATCAAAGGGGCGCAAGAAAACGAGTTGGTTGTGGGCTCACAAGCCCGTATTTTATATGCCGATGCAGAGGGAAGAATGAAAATTGCAGCAGCTTTTAACAAAGCTATTGCAGCGGCGCAAATAGGGCCGATTATTTTGGGACGCGACCACCACGATGTTTCTGGAACAGATTCACCATACAGAGAAACAAGCAATATTTACGACGGCTCTAAATTTACGGCAGACATGGCCATTCAAAATGTAATTGGAGACAGCTTCCGAGGGGCTACTTGGGTGAGCATACACAATGGTGGTGGTGTTGGCTGGGGAGAAGTCATCAATGGGGGGTTTGGTATGGTTCTTGATGGTTCTAAAGAATCTGATATAAAGTTAAAGTCTATGCTGTTTTGGGACGTTAACAATGGGATTGCAAGACGCAATTGGGCCAGAAATAAAGGGGCTGTTTTCGCTATCAAAAGAGCCATGGAAAATGAGCCAGATTTGAAAGTAACCCTCCCAAACAATGTCGATGACACCCTATTGGATACTATTTAACTCTTAAAAAAATCGTTATGAAACATTATTTAATACTTATCACTGTCATTATTTTCTCAATGACTTCTTGCGAATCGGTCCGAGTGGCTGCAGATTACGATCGCACCGTGAGTTTTGACACCTATAAAAGTTTTGCGTTTTTTAAAGATGGTATCGACAGGGCAAAAATTAGTGATTTAGACAAACGAAGGATTTTAAGAGCCGTAGAAAGCGAAATGCTGGCCAAAGGATTTGTAAAATCCGATACGCCGGATCTATTGGTCAATATTTTCACAAAAGAGCGTCAAGAAGTGAATGTTTACAACCAAAACTTCGGCATGTATGGTTGGGGCATGAATTGGGGCTGGGGCCCAACGATGGGTTGGAATCAAACCAGTGTCTCAAATTCATCTAGCGGTACACTTTACATCGACTTGATTGATGCCAATAAAAAAGAATTGGTTTGGCAAGGTATGGGCGAGGGCTATCTCAGTAGCCAAATGGACAAAAAAGAAGCCCGTATTGTAGAATTTGTAGCCGCAATACTAGAAAAATATCCGCCACAAGACAACTAATTGCTTAAGTTTTAACATCCAAGGCGTCCCGAAGGGCATTTCCTATCAGCATAAAAGCCATCACTAACGCCATGATGCAAAATCCAGGAATGAGTGCCAAAAAAGGTTTCCCTAAAATAATCGTATTGTAATGGGCTTTGATCATTGCACCCCAACTAGACATTGGGGGCTGTGCACCAATGCCCAAAAAACTGAGTCCGCTTTCTATCAAGATTGCAGCGGCAAAGTTAGCCGCTGATATTACAATGACCGGCGCCATGATATTGGGAAGTATGTGTTTGAATATGATTCTAAGGTCTGAAAAACCCAAAGCACGAGCGGCAGTGATGTACTGTTGTTCTTTTACACTCATAACTTCGCCACGCACCACACGAGCGACTTCTACCCACATGGTTAATCCAACAGCGATAAATACTTGCCAAAAACCTTTACCTAATGCAAGGGTGATTGCAATCACCAATAAAAGTGTAGGAATGGACCAGGTGACATTTATGAGCCACATGATCATGGCATCAATGCGTCCGCCATAATAGCCCGCAAGACTACCCAATAAAAGCCCGAGTAGCAGTGAAATAGAAACGGCAATAAACCCTATAAAAAACGAAATTCTCGCCCCCACTAAGATGCGACTTAAAAGATCACGACCAAATTTATCCGTTCCTAAATAAAACTTCTTCTTTACTATATGAACCTTAGGAAATGCCTCTAGATCAATGACTTTTTCCAAGCCTTCCAAGCCTATTGAATTATAGGGTTGGTAGCTGAGCTTTTGCTGTTGTGTTTGGTAACTTAAAATTGGAATCTCTTTAGCTGGATATTTATCACCAAAAAAGAGTTTATCAATCAAACTTTGAGGATTGGGTGACGCGTTAGGTTGTATGAGCATTGAAACCTCAAAACCTGGAGGCTTGGAATGAATACTCAAATGCATTTGATTGGCATATTGAGAGTCATCAGGTGCAAAGACATAAGCGAATATAGCCATGAAACCAACGAAAATGACAAAACATAAACTTGCAATCCCAAAATAATTTTGTTTGAATTTTTTGAATGCAGATGCCGTAAGTCCTGACATAAAATGCAATTATTCTTTTAAAATTGTTAGGGCATCACCCTTGGGATTCAGCGTTAGATCTGTAAGGACATTGAGCGCCTCTTCCATGTAGATGTCTTTCTGCAAGGTTTCGTGCCAACGTTCTCTGTTTTTCTTGAACACAGAATCGTTTTCCTTTAAGGGCAATTCATAAGGTAAAGATTCAAAACTCAGACCAGATTCGTAATCTTTTAGCGATTCAAAACGCTTGGATTCCTTTTCATTAAGCTTTAAATCTGCATCATAAACATCATACCTTAAGCTGTATAAATCTTTGGACCGCACTTTTTTAATCCACTGGGCATTATCATCAATCAGTTTCATTTCTGGACTGCTGTCCATGCGTGCCCTGCTGCGATCAATCATGGTCTGGTAATCAATTGAACTTTCCCAAAGCGTGTAGTTTGCAGGTTGAATTTCATCCCATGGTAAGGGATTATCTTGGTCCCTTTCACCCATTTCAACATAAGTGTAGCGGTTTGGAACGACCACATCACTTTTAACCCCTTCTAATTGGGTGGATCCACCGTTAATACGGTAGTATTTTTGCGTGGTGAATTTAAATGCTCCCATGTCTCCGGACTTGTTGTTTTTAACCATTCTGTTAAGATCAATGACATTCTGAACAGTACCCTTTCCGTAGGTTTGTTTACTCCCAATAATGATGGCACGCTTGTAATCTTGCATGGCAGCGGCTAATATTTCCGAGGCAGAGGCCGAAAACTCATTGACCAAAATAACAAGTGGCCCGTCCCAATCAACACTTTTATCGCGGTCACTTAGCACTTCACGGTCTTCGCCTGTAGACCGCACTTGAACAATAGGGCCTTCTTTGATAAATAAGCCACCGATGTCAACCACTGTTTTCAAAGACCCACCGCCATTGTTTCTAAGGTCTAAAACCAATCCGTCCATACCTTCTGCTTTCAAGCGCTGGATTTCTTTCTTGACATCTGTGGTCGCGTTACGGCTGTCTTTGTCTTTAAAATCAATGTAAAATTTAGGAAGGTTAATAATACCAAATTCATAGTTATCTTTCTTGACAATACTGGACTTGGCATAGGTTTCGTCCAATTCAATTTCATCTCTAGGAATCCTCAAATCTTCAATGCTACCATCCACACGTTTGAGTGTAAGAATGACATTGGTTCCCTTTGGCCCTTTGATGAGTTTGACTGCATCGTCCAAACGCATGCCAACGACACTCACCGATTCTTCTTCGTCTTCTTGTCTTACCTTTAAAATGATATCTCCTACCTGTAATTTATTTTGGCGCCAAGCGGAGCCACCAGATATAAGTTCTGTAATGGTAATTTCATCCATTTTCTTTTGCAGCCGTGCTCCAATGCCTTCATATTTTCCAGACATGGAAGCATCAAAGCGCTCCTTGTCTTGAGGGGCAAAGTAAAATGTATGGGGATCAAAAGATTCCGCAATAGAATTGATGTACATAGAAAGCCAATCGTCGCGACGCAAATCGTTCATATAAACGGCAGCTTCTTCTAAGCTTTTTAAGGTCGCCGCTCTGGACTCCGCTTCTAATTCACTTTTGGATTTTATGACGGTTAGCGAATCTTCTTTTTTGGAATCTTGTTCTGCAACCAGGTCGTGGTAGTTTGAAAGTGTGCTTAATTTAAGTTGTTTACGCCAGCGCTCACGCATCTGCTTTTTTGAACTCACAAATTCCAACTGGTCTGGATCTGACTGAAAAGTTTCATCGATGTCATAATCAAAAGGGCTGCTTAAAATTGCTTTGTAAGTGGCATTTGACTCTTCAATTCTCAACATCAATTGCTCATAGACAAGATTGAAAAACTGAACATCATAATTTTGAATCTGATCGTCTAATTCAAGTTCAAATTTCTTGAAATTATCAAGGTCTGATTGGTAAAAATAATGCTTGTAAGGATCGACGCGTTTTAGAAAACGACTGTAGACATCTTTTGAAAAATCGTCGTTAAAATCTTTGGGTTGAAAATGCCCTTGTTCGAGCAAATAGGTAATGAGTTGCATCAACAGCTTGTCTTTATCTGGATTGTCAAACGTTTTGGTGGTAAAACTGCAGGACGCAAAAGCAACAAAGATGGCAAGCAGAAAAATGTTTAAGTTTCGTTTCATTGTTTAAAACTGTTGTAGGTTACAAAATGAACTTTAAAAGTAAAGTAAATTATGCATTTCTTTAGGGATGAGTTAATAATTTTTTGTTAAAGCTAATAAAAACATTGCATCAGCGACAAATTACTTACTTTTGTGGTTGAAAACAAATAAAAATGCCCAAAAGACCGCTGATTCTTGTGACCAATGATGATGGGATTACTGCGCCTGGAATTCGATCCTTAATTCGGGTGATGAACAGCATTGGAGATGTCATTGTAGTGGCACCAGACAGCCCACAAAGTGCCATGGGTCATGCCATTACCATCAACAATACCTTGTATTGCAAAAAGGAACACATTGACGATGGCCCGCAAGAAGAATACAGCACTTCTGGAACACCCGCCGATTGTGTCAAACTGGCCGTACACGAACTCTTAGACAGAAAACCAGATTTGTGTGTCTCTGGAATCAACCACGGTTCCAACTCCTCCATCAATGTCATCTATTCTGGCACCATGAGCGCCGCTATTGAAGCCGGTATGAGCGAAATTCCCGCCATTGGGTTTTCTCTCTTAAATTACAATTGGGATGCCGATTTTAGCGCGGCAGAAAGTTACATCAAAACCCTTTGTTTAAAAGTCTTAGAAAAGGGGCTTCAAAAAGGCATTGTTCTCAATGTCAATGTTCCGAACCTTGCCAAAAAAGACATTAAGGGCTTGAAAGTTTGCCGACAAGCCAATGCCACTTGGGTTGAAAAATTTGACAAACGCCAAAGTCCTATGGGCCGCAATTACTATTGGCTCACAGGAGAGTTTATAAATCACGACAAGGGAAAAGACACCGACGAATGGGCCCTTAAAGAAGGTTATATTTCTGTGGTTCCCGTACAATTTGATTTGACAGCACATCAATACCTCAGCGAACTCAACAATTGGGATTTAAATGGATAAAAAAGAAATTTTAATTGGAAGTTTAGTGGGCGTTACTGCCAATTTTATTGGCCTTGTTTTGGTTGGGTTTCTCATGGCCAAATTTTCTGGACGCAGCGATGGGGTCTATGAGGTGCTCCAAGCCGCAGGGTCTGAAAATTTTATTGGAAAACTCATCAGTTTGGGCGCCATATTAAATTTAATTTGCTTTTTTTTCTTTTTAAGAAAAAATCAAGAAGCGAGAGCTGCTGGTGTTTTGACAGCAACTGTTCTCATTGCGGTTTTTACTTTTTTAATCAAACTCTAAGATGAAGTATTACATCATTGCAGGCGAAGCTTCAGGAGATTTACACGGTTCAAATCTCATCAAGGCATTGCGCCAAAAAGACAAGGCTGCGGAATTCAGAGTTTGGGGCGGCGATTTGATGGAAGCTGCTGGAGCGATACTTATAAAGCACTACAAAGACTTGGCTTTTATGGGGTTTTTAGAAGTGGTTTTAAATCTGAGAACTGTGCTTAAAAATCTAAAGTTTTGCAAAAAAGACATTGCCGCTTACCAGCCCGATTGTATCATTTTTATAGATTACCCTGGCTTTAATTTGCGGATCGCCAAATGGGCCAAAATTCAAGGTTTTAAAACCCATTATTATGTCTCACCTCAAATTTGGGCTTGGAAAGAGGACAGAATCGAGCAAATCAAACGCGACATAGACCATATGCACGTGATTTTACCTTTTGAAAAATCTTTTTATGAAGACAAGCACCAAATGCCGGTGTCTTTTGTTGGCCATCCCCTGATTGATGCCATTGCCAACCGCCCAGAGCAAGATACCAAAGCCATACGCAGTAAATATGGCTTGACAGACCAACCCATCATTGCGCTATTGCCGGGCAGTCGACAACAAGAAATTAAAAAAATGTTGGCGGTGATGCTGTCTGTGGTTGAGGCCTTTCCATCGCATCAGTTTGTGATCGCTGGGGCGCCCAGCCAATCTGAGACCTTTTACAAATCTCTTGTAAATAGTAAGCGGGTCAAATTTGTGAGCAATGCCACCTACGATGTATTGAGCATGGCCGAGGCCGCTTTGGTAACCTCTGGCACAGCCACCCTAGAAACCGCTCTGTTTAAAGTCCCGCAAGTGGTTTGTTATAAATCCAGTTGGTTGTCTTATCAAATTGGAAAGCGCGTAGTCAAACTAGATTTTATTTCCTTGGTGAATTTGATCATGGCCAGAGAAGTGGTTTGTGAACTCATCCAAAACGACCTCAACACACAGCGCTTGACCCAAGAACTTAAAAACATCCTCAGCAGCGCAACACAACAACGCCTCAAGTCCGATTATAAGCGTCTGGAAGACAAATTGGGCGGCCGTGGCGCCAGTGAAAAAGTGGCCGGACTAATTTTTGATTCATTAACTTAGGCCCTAAGGCGTAAAGGTAGGTACAAAAGATTTTTGATAGTCATTAAAAGCCTCTTGGCTGTTCAGCGTTTTATAGAGGTCTTCCCCAAAAAGTCTTAGAAAAAGTTCCAATTGCGCAGGGGTTTTATAGCCTGGAATGGGTGCTAAAAACTCGCTATTTTCTCCTAAGAATAAGATGGTAGGATAAGAACGGATGCCAAAATATTGTGCCAGCTGGTGTTGGCTGTTGCGCCGTTTGGCTTTGGCAGGGTCGTAGTTTGGATTGCTGAGCTCTTGGTCTTTAAAATTCACCACGGCATTGCCTTCTGCATTAAATTTAACGGCATAATAGTTGGCATTGACATAGGCCGCTAATTTTTTGTTGGAAAAGGTGTTTTTGTCCAACATGCGGCAGGGCCCACACCAAGTGGTGTACATGTCTACCATAATTTTCTTTGGCACTTCTTTTTGTTTGGCCAAGGCGGCTTCCATACTCATCCAATTGATTTCTTGCGCAGCAGCCATTCCAGTAAAAACGAATACCAATAAAACACTATAAAACCTCATCATTAAATCTTAAATTTATGAACCTATTACCGTAATAAATATTTTTCTTGGCGCAGCAGTATTTCTGTGTTCACACAAATAAATACCTTGCCAAATCCCCCACTGTGGCACACCGTCTTTGATCGGAAAACTCACAGAAGCTCCCAAAAGGCTGCTTTTGATATGAGAGGTCATATCATCAGGGCCTTCCAGAGTGTGGGTGTAATGTGTATCGGCTTCAGAAACCATCTGATTAAAATGGGTTTCAAAATCCACACGTACACTTGGATCTGCATTTTCATTGATGGTTAAACTCGCAGAAGTATGCTTGATAAATACATGCAATAGACCACTTTTCTTGGGGATTTCATTCAAAACATAATTCGTGATCAAATGAAATCCTCTTGAAAATTGTGGCAGTTCTATTTCCTTTTGGAAAACCATATTTTATTGCATTTGGTTTTAACGTATGCCGTGCATCAGTTTTTTAACGACCGGGTGCATAAAGGCTGAAAAGACGCCCAAACCAACCGCTACAGCGGTAAGAATCCAAAAGAAATAACTCAAGCCGTGAGCTTCTGCGATGCCTTCTGAAGCCTCTCCAAATACGCCTGCCAATTTCATGCCAATAGCGACAGCGAGAGACCAAATACTAAACATCATGGCAATCATTCGGCCTGGCACCAATTTACTCACGTAAGACAAGGCGACTGGCGAGACACAAAGTTCACCCATGGTATGGAAAAAGTAAACCAATATCAACCATATCATACTCACTGAAGCCGTTTCTGCGCCAACAGGAATGTCCGCTGCCCCGATGGCAACACAAGCCATTCCAATGCCAAGAAGAACCATTCCTATGGCATACTTCATGTTTGCGGTTGGATTGTACTTGCTGCCCCACCACTTCGAAAAGAGGGGTGCAAAGGCAATGATAAATAAAGAGTTTAAAACACCAAACCAAGACGCTGGAACTTCCGCGATTTCTTTTTCAAATTCGGCATTTAACATCCAAATAGAAATGGCCCAAATGATGACAAAACTGAGTGCTAAAACAATATTTGA
>ERZ1047472.249-NODE-249-length-50624-cov-8.189306_pt1 | contig 50624 bp, 45 predicted proteins | sample MGYA00383095_ERZ1047472 | MGnify/ENA primary metagenome ERZ1047472 (study PRJEB29581, sample SAMEA5548365) | metagenome | biome: marine; feature: coastal; material: water | depth 1 m | study: Short-term variability in the microbial, nano- and picoplankton dynamics... | reverse complement strand
GCCCTCTCCTTTCTTTTATCATTGCTTTTAAATGGACAAAATTTTGATGCAATTAAAGACGACATTCCAGGCAGCATAAAATTTATTTTTCAACCCGCAGAAGAAGGTGCGCCAGCGGGGGAAGAGGGCGGAGCGGAATTAATGGTGAAAGAAGGGGTGCTAAAAAAGCCCGATGTTGCCGCTATTTTTGGATTGCACGTATGGTCACAATTCCCTGCTGGCAACGTTTATTTACGGCCAAAAGGCATCATGGCAGCTGTTAATGAATTTCGAATTGACCTTAAAGGGATTCAAACCCATGGATCAACACCCTGGACCGGCATTGACCCTATTGTAACAGCGGCCCAAATTGTAAATAATATTCAAACCATTGTAAGCCGAAGCTTATCGCTGACTGAGGCAGGGGCTGTCGTCACTATAGGTAGCATTCACGGCGGAGTCAGAAGCAATATTATCCCCGAAAGCCTCTACATGCTTGGCACCATAAGGACCTTAAATGAGGACATGAAGGCTACCGTACTTCAAAGGCTAGAGGAAATTGTTTACAATACCGCCAAAGCCAACAACACAAAAGCAGAAATTACTTACCAAGTCAGCTACCCTATCACCTACAATGACCCTGGCCTATATGAAAACATGCTGCCATCGCTAAAAAGAATTAATGGCCCTGAAAGTGTGCATTTTATGAATGCAATTACGGGTGCAGAGGACTTTTCATTTTTTCAAAAAGAAGTTCCTGGACTGTATTTTTTTATTGGGGGCGCAAAAGAAGGGACAGATCCAGCAAAAGCAGCACCACACCACACACCAGATTTTTATGTAGACGATTCGGCCATGCTCACAGAGGTTAAATCTATGACAACTCTAGCGCTTGATTATTTGTCAAAAAGGAAATAGGCTCCAATAAAGTCCCACTAAAGCCCCAAAAATACAACCACAAAAAGAATATTGTCCCCAACTTTACAATTGTTGTGTTTGTAATACTAAAAATAAATACTTTAGAGTATTTTTAGTTTAATTTTGCAATCAAAATTTAATATCTTTGAAAGAATCAAAACTTAAACTAAAATGAGAAAATTACTACTGGCGTTACCCCTCTTTTTTGCTATGGGCTGCGCACAACAAGAAAAAGCAGCAGAGCCTACCAATGGATTTGGACCCTATGAAGGTCAAAGTGTGTATTTAGGTGATAAGGCCACTGTAACGGTGTTTAAGGCGCTTGATGCTGCCTGGGCTGCTCGGGATTACACAACCATGAAAGACATGATTGAAGACGGTGGCATGTTTGTTTTTGAAGACGGACATACTGTTACAACAGCACAAGAGTTTGTTGATAAAATCGAAGCTGATTACCAAGAGTCACTTGAAAAAGAAATGGAGTGGGGCTGGAAAATAGACTATGCCTTTGCGGCCTACCCAAAGGGATCAAATGACCCAAAAGCAACAAACCAAGAAGGGCAATGGGTAAACGCACAATTCACAGGCAACGACGGTACTTATATTGAGTGGTATCAAATTGTTAATGGTAAACTCAAAATGTGGTATCAAACTAAAGGGAATTTTGTGTTCCCAGAAAATTAAATCATTTTACATTATGAACATAAAAACAGGAAATTTAGGCTTTCACGTCGCTTTTAGGGTGCCAAATGACGACACAAATCGTATGGAAAGCTTTTTAGAAACACATCAAAATTTTATGCGTGAGACACATCATATTGAGGGCGCTGTCGAGCCTGTCGTGCTTTGCTACGCCGTTATGAAAAGTCCTGAGTTTAATAATCCTCTTGACCCAAATAGTGGAGAGACAGGACACACACTTTACGGATTAACAGAAATTTATAACGGGCCTGAAGGCGTTAAAATGCATATGCAGTTGGGGCAACAGCGGGAGAAAATGTTCGCAGAGCTTGTAAGTCTTACTGGTGCGTATTGCGTGAGCGGAATAATTGGAGCCCCGGTCATAAAGTCGATGTAGGTTAATATAGCGACCACATATTAACAAAAAAACCCGCTTTAAATAGAGCGGGTTTTTTTTAATCGTTGAAAAATAAAATCACATAGATTTTACAAATGGTAAACCTGTTTTTTCATTTTCTACAATCTTTTTTCCAGCCGGAAGGTCGCATGAGTTAGAACGCTCGTCTTTTGCAAAATAATAAATCGTTTGATTTCTTCCGCCTTTTAAAACAACGTCTTTTGTGTGTAAATAATACGTCTTTCCTTTGCTATTTTTGAATGAATATCCCATAATTTAGTTTTATTTTATACCAAATTACAAAAATTACTTCGGTATTTCCAAAAAAATCAACAGATAAATGGCGTTTTTTTTAAGAAGTAAAGCTAATTGTTAATAAAATCAATTGTTTTCACAAAAACTTGTTCTAATTCCGGTGGAATTTGAGGGTTGTCCCAGGGTTGTTTTGTGCCGAAAACATGATTCCCTTTTGGGATTACACAAAACGTGCTATGTGGACTCCATTCATGCAAGGCTACAGCTTCTGAAAGCGGAACGGATTTGTCCTCGGCTCCGTGAACAATTAAATACGGAATTTGCAATCGTTTCACTGACTTAGAGATGGTTAGGCGATCTTCATGGGCCATAAAATCCTCATAAAATTGGTATGCGTGCGGCATCTGTTGCTGAGTCCTGCCGTTTTTTACAAAATAAAAGCCTGAGGCCGCCCAGGCTTTTAATGCCTGTTTTTCTGGAAATCTTGATTTATAATCACTTACACCCGCCAATGTAATTACTTTTCTTATGCGTGAATCTTCTGAAGCTTTAATGAGCGCTATGCCCCCACCCCGACTATGGCCCATCAAGATTATTGTGTTTATGTCTAAAGACAAATTTGTACTTTGGTTGGCTGTTAGCCAAGTGATAACACACTCTAAGTCTTGAAGTTCTTTGGTATAATTGTTTTGCCCAAAGGCTTCAAGGTCAGGAAAATCAATCGGATTTTCTGCCGTGCCGCCGTTAAAAGAAAAGTTGAATTTTAAAAACGCAACACCTTCAGGGGCATACTCTTTTGCGAAAAGCGTCCACGCTCCCCAGTCTTTGTAGCCCTTATAGCCATGACAAAAAATAACGATTGGGGCATTTGACTTATCAGAATCGTAAAATAAATCGTAGACAATCGGGCGTCCGTTTGGACCAGGAATTTTGCCATTTATAATCGTACGGAGCATTCTAAACTTTCTTTTCTATAAAATCGTTATCAACGTCAAATATTGTGGAAAGCAGCCGCTTAAGCTGGATTTCAAAAGCTTCTAAAATCTCCGGAGTAATTTGGGTTTGTTTGTGTGCCCCCCTTCCTGGCTTGTCTTTTTTAGTGAAGTTTAAAACTCCTGCGTTTAAATTTTTAAAAGAATAAATCCCAGCCTCTAAAGGCAGGGGTAGCCCTTGGGATTTGTGTAATATATACGCATACATTAACAGTTGAAAGCTTTTGTTATGGGCCTGATAGTCTTCAACAACCGGAGGCCAGTCTATAAGGTTTAAGTCCGCCTGATTAACTTTAGAGGTTTTATAATCAAGAAACCTTAGGACACCGTCACAACTGTCGATGCGGTCAATATTCCCTTTAAGACAAATAGGGAAATTAAATTCTGGGCCATCCAGCACAGTGCTTACTGGAAGTTCAAGGGCTTTTAATTCAATTTTATGCCCCTTTTTTAAAAATTCAATTTCGTGATCTAAAAAATTTAAAACATACCGCTTGGCGATTTCAAAACTGATTAAATTTTTACCTCTAGAAATGTCTCCTTTTTTATAAAGTTCTTTGAAAAATTGACGTACTGTTGGGTCAATCTTTGGCTTAAGCGCTAAGAGTTTTTCTATATCTAATAACTGGCCCTCAAAGGGCTTATAAAAAGCCTCCAGGGTGTAATGGACCACGCTTCCAAAGGTGGTCGCCTCCACAGTTTCTTCTAAAGCATTATTTTCTTTAAGGCCCAAAATCTTTTTATTGTAGAAATCAATAGGGTTTCGAATGTACTGCCCCAAAGAAGACGGAGAGAGCCCTTGTTTGGCCAGAGCCTGCAAGCTTTCTAAAATTACTTTTGTTTTTTTTACAACAAAAGGGGATGTGTCTGTTTTTGGGACTTTTGGGGTCAGAATTTGGTGATGGCATTGGTGATGTCCGTCTAACTCTAATTGTGCAATAAAACGGCTGGGCTCACTCCCTTTAAGGGCTTCGGATTCCGTGTTATAAACCAAATGAACCTCTTTTGCACGATGTAATAAGCGGTAGAAGTGGTAGGTGTAAACGCCGTCCTTTTCTTTGTAGGTTGGTAGATTGTTTTCTGTTTTGACGTCAAAAGGTATGAATGAGTTTTGTGTTTTCCCCGCAGGAAGAATACCTTCATTGACCGATACAATAATGACCGTCTCAAAATCCAAAACACGGGATTCTAACATGCCCATTATTTGGAGCCCGTTTAATGGTTGGCCCTTAAAATCTAATGTTTCTTTGGCCAAAACATCTTTAAATATCAGTTGCAAGGTTTTTATAGAGTCCACAATGTTGTATGCCGCATCGTAATTCTCAATTTGTTGAAAAAGAACTAAAAACCGACATATATACTCTAAAGATAAGGTGTTGTTTGCACCTTGGTGTTGATGCTGTTTTTTTAATTCAATGAAAAGGCGAAATATTTGTTGTATGGCTGCTTTTGGCGACGTGTAGCATGGCTCAAATAGAAGTCTTAGGGGGGGGGCGACCGCTGGAGCGAGTGCTAAAAGCTCCTCATAAAAAAGTGATACATGATTATCGCGCTTTATGTTGTGAATAATATTTTGAGCGTTATTCACTTGGTTTTTTCGCAATAAAGGTACTACAAAAGGGTGTGATAAAAGCCCTATGATGTCCCTGTAATAATACCGCCCCGTTTCCGAAACTTGAAGCTTAAGCCATTGATCAATGAGTGAAGCCAATGGAACTTGCGCCAATGGAAGTCCCATTGTTATGTTAACGTTTTCAATCTCTGGAGGCAACGCGTTTAAGACTGGTAATAGCAGATTTTCATCCGCTAAAACCAGCGCGGTATTATCTAATTTATTTTGTGTGGAAAGTTCGCTTAAAAGCTCGCCAACATACTTGGCTTGACTTATTTGTTTAGAAGTACCCGTAATATGCATGACTTTTGGAGTCGTATAGTTTGTCGCAACCCCATTAAATGGATTTGATTTATAATAGGGCCATTCCTTTTTATAGCGCCGCATAAACAGTCCTGCGTCGTGGTAAGGGTTTTCTAAGAACAGCTGGTCTGCATCCCAGAAAATTTCTGCTTTTCCTTGCTGTAAAAGCGCTTGAATGATGCTAGATTCTGCAGCATTCAAAGCATTAAAACCAAGGAAAATATGTGTTTTACGTTTTGTGTTTTGTAAATAAGCCTCTAAATTAAGAACAGCATTTCTATAAATTAATCCTTGGTATCCAAGGCCTTTGTTCAGTAAATATTCCGTAAAATTGGTATAGTGTCGCGCGACATGCTTCCAAAACCTTAAATAACCCTTCATTATCTTAGTGGGGTTAGGGTCTAAAGACCAGTGGTTTATCTCTTGAATGGCGCTTAAGTATTTAAATATTTTTGTTGGTTCAACCAAATGTCGGTCAATTTCGTTAAAATCTTGAAGTACAGTAGATGCCCATTTTGAAAAACGATCAAATGATTCTGCGTCTTCTCTAGGGGTAGTGGTAACGTACAGGGCATAGAATTCGAACAAAGCCTCTGTGTTATTTAGTTGTTTAAGTTGCGACACCTCTTCGATAAAGGACTCTATAGAAATAATTTCTGGTAAAAATGTAGGTGGGGTAACTTGCCTTGCTATCTCTCTTTTTAAAAACAATCCCGCGCGCTTGTTCGGCAACACAAACGTTAACTGAGGAATGACATGCCCCTTAGAAATTAATTTTTTTAGAACCTCAAAAATGAAACTATGCATGTCATAAAAATAAAAAACGCCTCGCAAATGCAAGACGTTTTATATATTATTTTTTATTAGATGTGTTTAGTTTGACAACTTCACTTCAACACGTCTATTTTGTGCCCTTCCTTCTGATGTGTCGTTGGAAGCTGCTGGAGCTGTTTCTCCAAAACCAACGGTTGATAACCTTGAAGCATCAATGCCATTTTCGGTCAGAAAGGTCAAGACTGCGCTAGCTCTTTTTTCGGACAGTCGTTGGTTAAATTGTTCTGTGAACTTGCTGTCGGTATGACCCTCAAGAGAAAATTTTGTCTCTGGATAAGCATTTAGAATGGCCACAACTTCAAGAAGTAAAACCTCCGCGTCTTCCAGAATAGAAGATTGTCCTGTGCTAAATGTAACAGGGCCTAAACCTGTTAGCATTTCATTTATTATGTCGCTAGGGTCTTCTGGACATCCATTGTTGGCAACAGTCCCTGCTTCATTTGGACATTGGTCATCTTTATCCAAGACAGAATCTCCATCGGAGTCTGGCCACGGGCATCCTTTATTGCCTTCTGGTCCAGCAATATTTGGGCAATTATCATCCGCGTCTGTGACCCCATCCCCGTCAGCATCAGGACAACCAGCCAGGGTTGATAAACCAGCAATATTTGGACATTGATCCTTGTCATTTGCGACGCCATCTCCGTCAGAGTCAGGGCAGCCCTCAAACTCTATAGAACCGGGGTCATTTGGACAGCGGTCGTCGGAGTCTTGAACACCATCGCCATCTGTATCTGGACAGCCGTTAAACATCTTTAGGCCTGGAACCTGTGGACAAACGTCTTTTTTATCATATACGCCGTCACCATCTGTATCAGCCCCACCATATCTAAGAGATAGCCCTAAAGAATGGCGCCAATGCTGTGGCAAAACACCTGTATCCCCTTCATCAACGTGGTTGTAGGTTGTTTGCAAAGTCAATCCTAAATTGTCGTTGAACCAATAAGAGACACCTCCCGAAAGGTTTATGTGACCCCATCCATTGAGCGAGTCGGATTCTCCACTATTGTTGGAATTGTAGGGCCCTTCTTCAATCCATGTATAGCCTGCGCCAAGTCCAATGTGAGGGTCAAGCTTATTCAGCTTAAGTAAGTTTGAAAAACTATAATTAAACGAGCCCATTAAAGACAAGTACATCAAATCCTCATCTAATTCTTTTTTACCCCATTTTTCTATTCTATTGTAAGTCCCTGTTAGTCCAAAAGAAGCATCTTTGGACAAGTAACGACCTACTGTGATGTAGGGAAGTCCAACATTCCAATTGTCATTAAAAAATTCGAAATTTTCTCCTTCAGGATAAATGTCAATGGCGGACACCCCAACAGAGAGTAGCCAAGGGTTATCTTCGTTTTGCGCGGTTATCGTAGCAACAGAGGCTAACATCAAAAAAACGCAAAACTTTATTTTATAAATTCGCATAATATAATTCGTTTATTGAGTATAATTGTCGCAAATGTAAGGCCTAAAATTGATTTAACAAACATATCTGTTAAATTTTAGCGCAATAATTAAAGCGGTTACGGCAAATAGGCTTGCTTTTTGGGTGCCTCAGCTGATAAAAACAATGAAGTCTAATGAATCTTTGTTTTATATTTTGCGTGAGTTTCAAGGGGTCTGCTGGACATTGAATTATTATTTTAATAATCAAAATGCATATTCAAAGTAGCAAGAGCGGGGGGGTGAATTTAACCGAAAAGCCTAAATTCGTAATGCGTTAACGCGATCTCGTTTTTATTCCAAGATTTTAATAGAGACTTCAGGGTATATAAAAACTAGAATCTTTTTCTCGACATGATAGCTCATTTGCTGAACAGTTGCCGCGTAATTATCCAATTGTTGTTGATATTTTGGGCTAAAACGCCCTGTTTTGTAATCTAAAATAACAATGCTCCCATTTTTTTGTTTGACCAGGCGGTCTGGAATGATAGTTTTTCCTTTTTCTGTCATTATTTCACGCTCATTGTAAGCCGTCACTTCGTCGCTGTAGTACCTTACTAGCTTAGGGTGCTTGGCAATTGATTTAAGGACCTTTGTTAATTTTTGCCCTTGCTGTTTTGTTATCAAGCCTTGTGTTGTGGCCTCTTGGATTGCAATGGGAATGTCCTTTTGAGTGTAAACCTTGGAGAGTAAATAATGTATGAGGTTGCCTTTTTCAATCGCCTCTCTTACTTGGCTGTCCCACATGTAATCGGCTTTTGTCGCTACTGAAATATTGCGATCATTTGTAGAGGTCGAAATAAACTTTCTAGGCACTCTTGTGTGAAATTTTAAGGGAATTTCAGCACAAGGGCCCTCTAATTTTCCAAAAGAGTATTCTAAAACTCCAGGGCGCCACTTCTTTTCTGCCTTTAAAAACCCAACTAATAAATCGGAATAGGTCCTTAAGGAGTCTGGTTTTTGGGCTTTAGATGGGGCCTCCCCAATGATATACAATTGATCTGAGGCTCTTGTTAAAGCAACATAAAGCAAGTTAATGTTGTCGAGTTCCAGCTTCGATTGGTGCACAACGTAACGTGCTTTGGAGGCGGCATTAAAATGTTCAAAATCTTTGCTATAATTCATCAAAAAATGTGGGAAGTTAGGGTCTAAATGAGACGTGGGCATCCACTCCTTAGGGTTTATTTCTTTGTAAACATTAAGCGCTGCGTAAGGAAATATAACCACTGGAAATTCTAGTCCTTTAGACTTATGTACAGTCATAATTTGAACAGCCTCAACCCCGCTTGGATAAACGATGCTTAAATTCTCTTTCTTTTGTTCGTAATGCTCTAAAAACTGAGGCAAACTTGAAGTGTTTTTTAAGGTGTATTCAAAAATGAAGTCCAAAAAGAACTGAACATAGGCATCTGAAGTGCTTACCAAATCAAATGCATTGACAACCATTTCCGCCGCATCATAGATGGGCTGGCTGAGCGCTTCTTGTTCATTAAATTGAATGCCAAATGAGCGCAACGCCTTGAAAAATAGATCGGGCCTTGAGTGCAGGTGTTTGAGCCTAAATTGGTGCCCTGCTTGAATCCCTTGCTGATCTATTAAATAATTTAGAAGCTGTAACTGAGACATGGCGTCAGTAGGGTCAAGAATATATTTAAAAACCGCAACAATAAACTGAACCTCCTTAGAAGAAGAAACTAATAAGCTTTGGTTTGATATGATGGGAATATTTTTTGCAGTCAAATAATCGGCCACCACAACCCCTTCTTTCTGTTTTCTAACCAATACACAGATGTGTTTAAAGTTTGCTTTTTTAGAGGCAGCCATGTAATTTGAAATCGTTTCAAAAACTTGTTGCGCATAGCGCAGGTCTTTATCATCTCCTTTCTGTAGCAATAAAAAGTTGAGCTGTACGTAGCCCGGCTTAGAAATGAAGGGGTTCTGGGGCGCGCTTTGGTATATTTTTCGGTGTGCTTTATTGGTGAATAAAACCTGTGAAACATGTTCAAAAAAAGCATTATTAAAGGCCACAATTTTTTCACAACTTCTGTAATTAACAGGTAAGTCAAACACCTTGGCCTGAGCTGGAAATGCTGACGTGTTGTTTATAAGATCAATAAATTGCTCGGGGTGGCCTCCTCGCCATCGGTATATGGCTTGTTTAGGGTCTCCTACAAGCGAGACAGACCCCTTGGCGCTAGCAAGCGCGTTGACCATAAGCGGGGTTAAATTATTCCACTGCATTTCTGATGTGTCTTGAAATTCATCAACAAAATAATGCTCAAATTTTTCTCCAATACGCTCATAAATAAAGGGGGTTGGCTGTGATTTTATTTCTTTACCTATAAGGCTGTTAAACTCAGAAATTAAAATTATATTTTGTTCTTTTTTAAGTGTATTTAGCTCCTTTTGAATCAATGTAAGAACCGAAAGGGGCGTTGCGTTTTGTTGAATGTTGCGTAAATATTTCAACCTGTATAGGGCCTTTCTGGTTGTTTCAAACGCCGTGGTAACAAAGTGCCTTATGCTATCTATCTTCTCTTTGGCTTGCAGTGGTGTTTTTTGAGTGTAAAACGGGGTAGTCCTTATATTTAATTGCCAAGCAGCATCAAGTCTTACATCCATTTGTTTGGAGGTTAATGCTAAAAAATACTTTGGGATGGAGCCCCTGTTGAAGTCGGAAAATTCTAGACCGTTTGCGCGAAATTTTTCAAGAACTTCTGTTGCTGCTCTGATGATTTGATTTGACAACAAGTTCTGTTCTTTTTCGATGGCACTACTAAGTCGCCGGAAATCTTCAAGATCTTGGCTAGAAAGAGCATTAAGAAAAGGCTGTGCTGTCTCTTTTGTTAAAAGTTGGGCTATTTGATTTAAGTCCAAAGCAATGTCCCAGCTTTTGTCGTCATCAGTTTTTGACAGCGCATATTGAACCAAAACCTTTGTGAGCTCTCGGTCGTCTCCCGCTTTATGAATCAGACGGTCAACGGCTTGTTTTAGTAAAGAATCTTTGTCGAGTTCTACCTCAAAATTCATGGGTAACTCTAAATCATAGGCAAAGGTTCGAATCAATTTCTGATTAAATTTGTCGATCGTAGAAACTTCAAAACTGCCATAGTTGTGTAAAATTTTATGAATCAGTACCTGCGACTTATGGTGAAGCGCCTTACTGCTGAACTTCAACTCTTTTGAAAGCTCCAAAAATAACGTATCATTAGATTGTAATATTGAAGGTTTGGAGAAGCGCATTAGGGTGTCCAAAATACGCCGCTTCATCACTTCAACAGCCTTATTGGTAAAGGTAATAGCCAATATGTGGCGGTGCGGTAAATAATCTTCAGAAGTTAAAATTATTTTCAAATAGTCTTTGACAAGCGTGTAAGTCTTACCGCTCCCAGCTGATGCATTGTAAATTTTAAACATGCGAGGCTTGAGTAAATTTAATTTATAGCAAAATAAACAATCTAAATAACATACTTCATTGTATGTAGATTGAAAATTGTAAATTTGAATAAATTTTAAAATTAAAAAACACCTATGTCTTTTGAATTACCAAAACTAAAATATGCGTACGATGCTTTAGAGCCTAATATCGACGCAAGAACAATGGAAATACACCATTCCAAACACCACAATGGCTACACTTCGAAATTAAATGCTGCTGTCCAGGGGACCCCTCTTGAAAACGAAAGCATTGAAGCCATTTTAGGCTCTTTAGATATGTCTAACAGTGGACTAAGAAACAACGGAGGCGGTTTTTATAACCACAGCTTGTTTTGGGAGGTCATGAACCCTCAAGATAGGGGTGCGCTTTCTGGAGAGCTCAAGGTGGGGCTAATGGAGGCCTTTGGAACGTTTGAAGATTTCAAATCCGCTTTTTCAAAAGCTGCGGCAACTCAGTTCGGTTCGGGTTGGGCTTGGTTGTGCGTTCATAAGGGTGGCAAATTAGAAATATGCGCCACTCCAAATCAAGACAACCCGCTTATGCCCAGTATTGGCTGTGGTGGTACTCCAATATTAGGAATTGATATTTGGGAGCACGCCTATTATTTGAACTATCAGAACAGGCGTCCCGATTATATCAATGCTTTTTTCAATGTAATTAACTGGAACGAAGTGGCAAAAAGGTATGCTGCTGCGAAGTAAAAAAAGTTTTAAAGCGAATGAAAATAAAAAAGGTGAACAGATGTTCACCTTTTTTGCCCCAAATCTACCATGAACTTAACCTACTTATGTTATGGTGAATCAAATATATACTTTAAATACATAAAGCAGGTCATTTTTAGACGAAATGCAGTTTTATTAGACGAAATGCCTCTTTTAATAGGCGCGCTTCTTCTTCCCTTCGTAGAAATTAATAAAGGCCTGATTTACCACCCGGTTGCCTCCGTCCGTGGGATAATTTCCGGTAAAATACCAATCTCCCAGATTCTTAGGGCATGCGTGGTGCAAATTTTCAATAGTTTGATAAATTATTTTAACTTCGGCTGTAATGCCATCTGCGCTCAAAAGGGTTGCAATTTTTTCCGATATTTGCGTCGCAGAAAAAGGCGCATAAATTTCCTTAACAAAGTTTTCTACTTTTGAGTCCTCATAGTTTTCCTGTGCCTTGCATTTGACATAAATTTTTTCTAGTAGCCCGTATTTTCCTGCATCTTTCAAAAGTGACAAAGCAGCCCGAAACGCCACAAGGCTCTCCAAATTGGCCATATCAATCCCATAACAGTCGGGGTAGCGTATTTGGGGCGCAGAAGAGACAACGACAATTCTTTTGGGGGATAAACGATCTAACATTTTGAGAATGCTCTTTTTTAATGTAGTTCCTCTTACAATGCTGTCGTCAATGATAACCAAGTTGTCTTCAGGCTTTATGACACCGTAAGTAATGTCATAGACATGTGCAACCAGATCGTCGCGACTGCTGTCTTCTGTGATGAAAGTTCTTAGCTTGACATCTTTGATAGCAATTTTTTCAACCCGTGTGTGAGCCGATAAAACTTGGGTGACTTTCTCTGCAGACAAGGATCTTTTCCCTTTTAATATTTCTTTAGTTTTTCTTTTGTTTAAATAGGCATCAACAGTTTCAATCATTCCCAAAAAAGAGGTTTCTGCAGTATTCGGAATAAATGAAAAGACTGTGTTTTCAATGTCGTGGTCCACCAGCTTTAACACCTCAGGGACCAGTAATTTACCCAACAGTTTGCGTTCTCTATAAATTTCAGCATCACTGCCTCTTGAAAAGTAAATCCGCTCAAAGGAGCACGCTTTTCGTTCAACAGGCTCTAAAATTTGATCTATAGATACTTTGCCAGATTTTTTGGTGATAATGGCACTCCCGGGAGGTAATTCACATACAGAGTCGTAATCAACATTAAACACAGTTTGAATCGCGGGCCGCTCTGAGGCTACCACTACGACCTCATCATCTTTATAATAGTAAGCAGGTCGAATTCCGGCGGGGTCGCGCAATACAAAAGAGTCTCCATGACCAATCATCCCAGCCATGGCGTAGCCGCCATCCCAATTCTTGGCTGCTTTTTTTAAAATCTTTTTTATGTTCAAGCTTTCAGCAATTATAGAGGAGCACTCTACTTTGCTGAAACCCTCTTTTTTTAATTTTTTATACAACTTTGCCACAGCGTCGTCTAAAAAATGTCCGATTTTTTCCATAATGGTGATGGTGTCTGTATAATCTTTGGGGTGCTGCCCAATCTCCACCAAATTGTTAAAAAGCTGACGCACATTGGTCATATTAAAATTACCTGCCAAAATCAGATTACGATGCATCCAATTATTTTGTCTTAAAAATGGATGAACGCTTTCAACGCTGTTTTTCCCAAAAGTCCCATATCGCACATGCCCAAGCATGACTTCACCAAGATACGGAGTCATCCGCCTTAGGCTTGGGACGTCATCTTTAAGCTGTGGGTTCTTTTCTAAAACCTTATTGATTCGCTCGTTGATTTGTGCAAAAATGTCCTGTATGGGTTGTTGGGCTATGGAACGAACGCGGCTGATATAGCGCTGGCCCGGATCCATGTTGAGTTTGATACTTGCAAAGCCTGCGCCGTCTTGACCCCGATTGTGCTGCTTTTCCATGATGAGGTACATCTTATTGATGCCATAGAAGGCCGTGCCGTACTTTTTCTTGTAATATTCAAGGGGTTTTAGAAGTCTAATGTGGGCAATACCACATTCGTGTTTAATTGCATCACTCATTTATGAAGTTATGTTGTCTTTTGGTTTGTTTGTTTAAAAATGAGAATTCTTCTCAAAGTTATGTATTTAAAAAATAAGTTAAAGTTCAAATTGAGTCAATTTTTTAAAAGCTTGCAAGCGAGTTGCCAAGGCCGACTCCTCAAGGTTAAGCAAGCGCTCGGGGCCGAATTCTTCGACACAAAACGAAGCCATTGCGGAGCCATAAATTAAAGCGCGTTTCATGTTTTCAAAAGAAAAGTCATTGGTTTTGGTCAAATGCCCCGAAAAACCGCCCGCAAAAGTGTCTCCTGCGCCAGTAGGGTCAAACACCGCTTCTAGTGGGAGTGCTGGAGCCGAGAATACCTTGTCCTCATTAAAGAGCAGCGCGCCATGCTCCCCTTTTTTTATAACAACAAATCGAGGACCCATTTCGTAGATCTTACGCGCAGCAACCACTAAAGAGTTTTCACCCGTTAATTGGCGCGCCTCTTCATCGTTAATGGTAATCACATCCACCTTTTTTATAACTTCTAAAAGCTCATTTAGCGCATTGTCCATCCAAAAATTCATGGTGTCTAAAATGATGAGCGCCTCCGGGTTTGTAAGCTGAGAAATCACGCTCGCTTGGTTGTTCGGCGCTAAGTTCCCTAAGACAACAACACTAGCGTCTTTAAAGTTGTCGGGGACGATGGGGTTAAATTTTGTTAAAACATTCAGGTCAGTGGTAATGGTGTCGCGCGCATTCATGTTCTTGTGATAGCGGCCGCTCCAAAAAAACGTTTTTTCTTCTGCAATAATTTCTATAGCCGATGTGTTTATTTGATGGGCCTGAAATGATTCTAAATATGACTTTGGGAAGTCCCCGCCAACAACCGAAACGATGGCGCTTTGAACATGAAACTGTGAGGCAGATAGTCCAATGTAGGGCGCAGAGCCTCCAAGGATTTTATCTGTTTTTCCAAAGGGGGTTTCGATGGCATCAAAAGCAACAGTCCCAACAATCAAAAGTTTGTTCATCTAATACAATAAGGATTAAAGAACAAACTTACACAAAAATTAGGGTTAATAAAACAAAACATGAATGAATCCCAGGGCTTATTTTCTTCCAAAATCTGCTGGAATTTCTCCCCATACTTTTGTCTCCCATTTTACAATTTTTGTTGAAAACGTATTGCTTTTCAACCATTGTTCTGCGCGTTCAATAAGCTCAAAAAGCTGTTGATTTTCCAAAGTGCTCTCTAGCTTTGTGTTGCATTTCTTTTTTAAAACCCAACTCATCGCTGTTTTAGAGTCTGTATACAAAAGCCGCTGGCTTTTTATTTTCTTCAAATGTGCCAACCCATGAACCAGGGCTAAGAACTCGCCTACATTATTTGTTCCTTTTTGAAAAGGCCCTTTATGAAATAGTATCTTTTTTGTTTGGGTGTCCACGCCCCTATATTCCATGATTCCCGGATTTCCACTTGAGGCCGCATCCACCGCTATAGAGTCTAAGTTGGGCTGGCCAATCATTTTTAGTTTTTCAGAAGAAACAACTGTTTTTGCCTTCTTATACTTTCCTGTATAATCATTATACAGGCCTTCAAAAGCCTTCTCTGCCATGGCTTTGGTTTCAAAGGACTTATACTGAGCGCCCTGAAAATTTTTGATTTGAAGCTGACACGCATTCCAAGATTCGAAAACGCCTGTCTTATGTCCTTTCCAAACCGTATAATATTTTTGTTTTACCCTAGCCATTGCTTACGATTGTGTGTTTAATAATTTTGGGAAAGTGCTGTTGTTCCAGGGCGTGAACTCTTTTTGCAACATCTTCAGCCGTGTCGCTTTCCAAAACACGGCACTTAGCTTGAAAAATTATAGCACCTTCGTCATAATGCTCGTTTACATAATGAATTGTAATACCCGACTCTCTTTCTTTATCTGCTACTACAGCACGATGGACGTGTTTTCCGTACATCCCCTTCCCTCCGTATTTGGGTAAAAGCGCGGGGTGTATATTGATGACATTACCAGTAAAATGGCTTAACAGGGTTTTGGGGAATTTCCACAAAAACCCCGCCAAGACAATAAAATCAATATCATACGACTGAAGTGTTTTTAAGACCCCGGCTTCACTTACAAATTGCGCTCTGTCAAACACACAGGTTTGTACTTGATGTCGTCTTGCACGCTCTAAAACAATGGCTTTGGGGTTATTCGATAAAACCATGGAAACTGCAGCGCTTGTGTCTTTTTTAAAAAAGTCAATGATGTTTTGAGCATTCGTTCCTGAACCAGACGCGAAAATTGCAATTTTTTTCATATCACCGTCTTTGGCTAATATTGAGTTACAAAAAAAGTAATTATATTTTAAATCTGGGGATTATCTGCAAAAGAAAAACACAATCTTAATAACAAGCCATACATTTTTCCCTTATTTATACATTTTAAAATAAAGTTTTTTATTTTTGCATTCTAACTAAAAATTAAAATTAAATATTATGTCAGACATTGCATCAAGAGTAAAAGCGATAATCGTTGACAAATTAGGCGTTGATGAAAACGAAGTAGTAACAGAAGCAAGTTTCACCAATGACCTTGGAGCAGACTCTTTAGATACTGTTGAGTTAATAATGGAATTTGAAAAAGAATTTGACATTCAAATCCCAGATGACCAAGCAGAAAATATTGCTACTGTTGGTCAAGCTATTTCTTATATAGAGGCAGCAAAATAGTAATCCCTAGTAATTTTATGAATTTAAAGCGAGTTGTTGTAACGGGCCTTGGGGCCTTAACGCCCATTGGTAATAATAAAGACGACTACTGGAAAAACCTTTTAAAGGGAAAAAGTGGTTGTGCGCCTATTACCTATTTTGACACGGAACATTTTAAAACAAAATTTGCTTGTGAACTAAAAAATTACAACGTTTCGGACTTCTTCGATAGAAAAGAAGCTCGAAAGACAGATAGGTTTGCTCAATATGCTATGGTGGCTTCCTCAGAAGCAATCTCAGATTCAAAGCTGAATCTAGAGACCATTAATAAGCTTCGTGTGGGTGTCATATGGGGCGCTGGAATTGGGGGTATTAACACCTTTCAAACAGAAGTTTCTAATTTTGCAACCGGCAATGGGACCCCTAGATTTAATCCCTTTTTTATTCCTAAAATGATCGCTGATATTGCTCCGGCCAGTATTTCTATTAAATACGGCTTTATGGGTCCAAATTACACCACAGTTTCAGCCTGTGCTTCTTCGGCGAATGCCATAATTGATGCGCTCAACTACATTCGTTTAGGCCATTGTGATGTCATTGTTACAGGGGGGAGTGAAGCCACAATCAATGAAGCTGGCGTTGGCGGCTTTAATGCAATGCATGCGCTATCAACAAGGAATGAAAGTCCAGAAACAGCTTCCAGACCCTTTGATGGAACGCGCGATGGTTTTGTGCTTGGGGAGGGCTCTGGAGCCCTCGTATTGGAAGAATATGAACATGCCAAAGCGCGAGGCGCAACTATTTACGCAGAACTAGTTGGTGGTGGCCTTTCTTCTGATGCCTACCACATGACTGCACCGCATCCCGATGGAATTGGAGTTACGGCAGTAATGAAAAGCTGTCTTGCTAATGCGGGCTTAAAGCCGGAAGATGTAGACGCCATAAACACCCACGGAACGTCTACGCCATTGGGGGATGTTGCTGAAATTAAGGCCATTGGAGAGGTCTTCGGGGGCCACGCTAAGAACATAAACATAAACTCAACGAAGTCTATGACAGGTCATCTTTTGGGGGCCGCAGGAGCTATTGAGGCCATCGCCTCTATATTGTCAATCAACCACGGAATCGTTCCGCCCACAATTAACCACAGAACTTCAGACGAAAACATTGACCCTGATCTCAACCTAACGCTCAATAAGGCACAAAAGCGGTCCGTTGAAGTTGCCATGAGCAACACCTTTGGTTTTGGAGGACATAACGCCTGTGTGGTGTTCAAAAAATTTGACGCATAGGGTTTGAATTATATTCAAAATATATTCAAGGCCAGACAAAACAAAAACAACCCTTTATTCTCTGCTTTAGAGCCCATCCTTGGTTTTCGCCCAAAAGCGCTCGAGTTCTACGAAAGGGCCTTTACACACCGTTCAATAAAATTAAAAGACGCTCAAGGAAATGCCTTTAATTACGAAAGGCTAGAATATGTGGGGGACGCGATATTGGGGGCTGTAATTGCAGATTATCTGTACAAATCGGTTCCTGGGGCAAACGAGGGCTATCTAACGAAAATGCGATCAAAAATTGTAAGCAGGGGCTACCTTAACAAAATTGGGATGGACATGGGGCTGATGCCGCTTATGAGGTCAAATTTAGCCCTTTCAAAGTTCGGCCAAAACACCCATGGGAATCTTTTAGAAGCGCTTGTGGGGGCTGTTTTTCTAGACAAAGGTTTCAATCCATGTAAGCGGTTTATTTACAAAAGCATCATTGATCCTTATGTTAACATTTCTCAACTTGAAAGGAAAATTACAAGCTACAAAAGCTTACTAGTAGAGTGGTGCCAAAAAGAAAAAAACAACTTACATTTCAATTGTAAAAAGGACGAGGGGGTTGAGGTTTTTAAGCATTTTTCTGTAACCCTTCTAATTAATGATAAAGTAGTTGCCAAAGCGCGGGGAACTTCGAGAAAAAAAGCTGAAGAAAAAGCTTGTCATAGAGCTTATTTTGCATTACAAGATAAAATTGACCTGTAGATTAAACGCCTTGTGGTGGCCCCTGGCGGAATCGTTTTCGTAAAATTTAGGCTGTAGAGGCAGGCTCTACGCCCGATAATTGTGCTTTTATCTCTATATTTACATAATTCTTTAACTAATTTATGGCCATACACAAGCTCGACTTAAATGATTTTCAGGATGCCGAATACTCACTTTACGCAATTCATTCGGAAGCTGAAGATTACCGTTTGGCACACGCCATAAATTTAAGGTTAAAGACCGGCCTAAGACGCTTGAAAAAAGACCTAGATTTCAGCACCTCAAAAAACTTGTTTTTTTCGCTATTTGAGTGGGAAGATCCTGACTTAAAATCTCACTGGAATTTAATAAAAAACAGTTGTCAAGTTGAATTAGAAAGCGCAGGGCAGGGTCTTTTTTCAAACCAGGAAGAAAAAAATTTTCAAACAATTCGTCTTTTAAAAGAGCATGCTGCTGTCGACTATTTTTTAAAAATTAGCGGAAGCTATATTTCTGAAAAGCTGACCCTGGAGTTCCTAAGTAAAATTCCACAAATCAGCCTAGTATATGCCGTTGAAGTTCATGCGCTAAAATCAAAAGAATACTTAATAATAAATTAATGTCACACAAAAGAAAAAAAACAAAAATAGTTGCCACTTTGGGGCCCGCTATAAGGGGTAAAGAAATGTTGTTAGATTTGATTGCAACCGGGGTTAATGTTTTTAGAATCAACTTTTCGCATGCCGATTATAAAAACATTGAAAACAACATCAACAACATAAGGGCCATCAATAAAGAGCACGGATACAATGTTGCTGTCTTGGCCGATTTACAGGGGCCAAAACTAAGGGTTGGTGTTATGAAAGACAATATAATAGTTTCGCCTGGTGACGAAGTTGTTTTTGAAACCGGTGCGCACTTTGAAGGCACCAAAGATCGCGTTTTCATGACCTATAAGCGCTTCCCAATGGACGCTAAAGCAGGAGAAAAAATTTTGTTTGACGATGGTAAGCTGATTTTTGAAGTCATTTCCACCAATAAAACAAACGAAGTAAGGGCAAGGGTAATTCAGGGCGGGCCCTTAAAATCTAAAAAGGGGGTGAACCTTCCAAACACCAATATTTCGCAGCCCGCACTCACGGAAAAAGACAAAAAAGACGCGTTGTTTGCAATTGAGCAAGAAGTCGATTGGATAGCGCTCTCATTTGTACGAAACGCTGAAGATGTCAAGGAACTTGAGGCAATTATTTCAGAACACAGCAATTATAAAATCCCTATCATTGCTAAAATTGAAAAACCAGAAGCTGTTGCAAATATCGACGCAATTGTGAAAAATTGCGACGGCCTGATGGTTGCCAGGGGGGACCTTGGGGTTGAAATTCCTGCCCATGAGGTTCCTCTCATTCAGAAAAAGCTTGTTTTAAAAGCGAAAAGCGCAAGAATTCCAGTTATCATTGCCACGCAAATGATGGAGTCTATGATAGAGAGCTTAACCCCCACAAGGGCGGAAGTGAACGATGTTGCCAATTCGGTTATGGATGGCGCTGATGCAGTCATGCTTTCTGGAGAAACCTCTGTAGGCCAATACCCTGTCGAAGTGATTCAAAAAATGTCTGATATTATAAAGTCGGTGGAGAATTCAGAGCTCATCCATGTACCTCAAAAACACCCACACATCAAAACAAAGCGCTATATTACTAAATCAATATGTTACCACGCCGCGCACATGGCGAATCAAATCAATGCTAGAGGGATTTCAACCTTGACAAGCAGCGGCTATACGGCCTTTCAAATTTCTGCCTGGAGACCTCAAGCCCATATATTGGTATACTCTTCTAACAAGCGGATCATCCCGCAGCTAAATTTGCTTTGGGGGGTTCGTGCGTTTTACTATGATAAGTTTGTTTCTACAGACAAAACTCTAGAAGATGTTAATAAAATGGCGGTGGAAAAGGGTTATTTAGAAGTTGGAGATATGGTCATTGGCCTGGCAGCAATGCCCCTGGAAAGCAATGGCATGGTAAACACGCTTCGCGTCACTCAAATTAATGCTTAAATTGCTTTTAAAACTCAAACTTCAATTGAAAAGAAACATCTTTTTTAATGTCCTTTTTGTCGTTGTCTGTGTTTAGATTTGATATTGATATTCCAACAAGACGCACCGAGTTTTGAAGCTTTTCCTGAAACAAAAGCAGCTTTGAGTGCTCTTGAATTAACTCTTTTTCGCTGATATAAAAGGGAAGTGTTTTAGAGCGTGTTTGCAAATTAAAATCGCTGTATTTGATTTTCAGAGTCAGTGTCTTGCCTGCTATGTTTATACGCTGTATTCGGTTAGAAACCTCTGTTGCAATTTGATCTAATTTATCAACTAAAAAAATTTCGCTAGAAAGGTTCTCTGGAAATGTGCGCTCAGCAGCTAAAGATTTCCGCGTTCGGTTGGGCTTCACTGGGCTGGAATGAAGACCTCTGACAATATTGAAATAATATGCGCCAGATTTGCCAAAATTTTCTTTAAGAAAAGCAAGCGACTTCTGCTTTAGGTCCAGGCCTGTGAAAACCCCCAAATCATACATTTTCTTAGCTGTGACTTTGCCAATGCCGTGAAATTTTCGAATGTCTAAAGTTTCCAAAAATCCTAAGACCTCTTCTGGTGGCACCGTTTTCTGCCCGTCGGGCTTATTGTAATCGCTGGCCACTTTTGCCACAAACTTATTAATGGAAACCCCAGCAGAGGCTGTTAAGCCTATTTCTGCTTTAATTCTAGCCCTTATCTCAGTCGCTATGAGGCTAGCGCTTTGAATCCCTTTTTTGTTGGTTGTGACGTCAATATACGCTTCATCCAATGAAAGTGGTTCCACCAAATCAGAATAATCAAAAAAAACCGCCCGGATTTTGGCAGATATCTCCTTGTAGCGCTCAAACCTTGGTGGGACAAAAATCAAATCTGGACATAATTTTTTGGCCAAGGCACCAGAAATAGCACTTCGAACACCAAATTTCCTTGCTTCGTAGCTTGCCGCACTAACAACCCCTCGCTTGCTGGAGCCCCCAACAGCAAGAGGCAATCCCTTTAACTCGGGGCGGTCCATTTGCTCTACTGAAGCGTAAAACGCATCCATATCTACGTGAATAATCTTCCTAATTGGTAAATCGTCCAACATGCTGTAAATTTACGGCATAAAATAACATATTGCATTGAAAAGAGAAATTGAACGTAAGTTTTTAATCACTTCGGATGGGTATAAGGATAATATATCATCAAAGCGTGATGTTATTCAGGGGTATTTAAGCACAGATCCCAGCAGGACCGTTCGTTTGCGCGTTAGTGGTGGCAAGGGCTATTTGACTATAAAAAGCGGAACATCAAAAAACGGTTTATGCAGGCTTGAATGGGAAAAAGAACTGCCAATTGAAGAGGCGGTCGAGCTGATAAGGCTTTGTTTGCCAAATAAAATTGAGAAAACCAGGTACAATGTAAATTATAAGGGGCGGGTTTTTGAGGTCGATATATTTAAAGGTATTAATGATGGGCTTAAAATTGCAGAGATAGAATTACATGGCGAAGCGGACGCTTTTGAAAAGCCAAAATGGCTTGGAGAAGAAGTCACTGGAATTAAAAAGTACTATAACTCACAATTGTGCCAAAAACCATTTACAAAATGGTAGGGCGTGCAAAATTTAACTTAACTTTACGCTCCAGTTAATAAATCACAAACAATTATGACAAAATCAATGAACATAAACGCTGCACTAAAAGCGCTTGATGTTAAGGCGCACAACCCCGGCACATCAACAGGATCTAAGTGGATGTCCGCTGGAAAAAATATAGCCTCTTTTTCGCCTGTGGATGGCGAAAAAATTGGGTCTGTTTCTGCCACAACGCCTGCAGAGTTTGATGAGGTGATGATCGCTTCAACATCTGCCTTTAAAACTTGGCGGCTGATGCCTGCGCCGCAAAGAGGAGAAATTGTAAGACAATTTGGAGAGCGCCTTAGGGTTCTTAAAAAGCCTTTGGGACAATTGGTTTCCTATGAAATGGGTAAAAGTCTTCAGGAAGGATTAGGCGAAGTTCAAGAAATGATTGACATATGTGATTTTGCTGTAGGCCTTTCTCGGCAATTACACGGCTTAACTATGCACTCTGAAAGACCTGGCCATAGAATGTATGAGCAATACCATCCACTCGGTGTGGTTGGGATAATTTCTGCATTTAACTTTCCTGTTGCCGTATGGGCTTGGAACACTGCCTTGGCATGGATTTGCGGAGATGTTTGTGTTTGGAAGCCATCAGAGAAAACGCCTTTGTGTGGTATTGCTTGTCAAAAGATCGCAGCGGATGTGTTTGCACAAAACAATCTGCCTGAAGGAATTTCTTGCCTGATAAATGGGGATTACAAGGTGGGGGAATATTTGACCAAGGACAATCGCATTCCACTTGTTTCGGCCACAGGCTCAACACGAATGGGTAAAATTGTTGCCAAAACAGTCGGCGAACGCTTGGGGAAATCTCTTTTGGAATTAGGAGGAAACAATGCCATTATTGTAACACCAGACGCCGATATTAAAATGACCGTTATTGGGGCTGTCTTTGGCGCTGTTGGGACGGCTGGACAACGATGCACCTCAACAAGACGTCTTATCATCCATGAATCTATATATGATAAAGTTAAATCTGCCTTGGTGGACGCCTATGGCCAATTGCGCATTGGAAATCCATTGGATGAAAAAAATCATGTGGGGCCGCTAATTGACAGCGATGCGGTCAAAAATTACCTTAACGCCCTTGAGTCAGTAACCTCTGAGGGTGGAAAAATTATTGTTGAAGGCGGTGTGTTAGAGGGCGGTGACTACAAAAGCGGATGTTATGTAAAGCCCGCTATTGCCGAAGCAAAAAACAACTTTAAGATTGTACAACACGAAACATTTGCCCCCGTGTTATACCTTTTAAAATATTCGGGGGGCATTGAAAGTGCCATTGAAATGCAAAACGGTGTGGCCCAGGGGCTGTCCTCTGCCGTAATGACCAACAGCCTAAGGGAGGCAGAGCTGTTCTTGTCTCATGCTGGAAGTGACTGCGGAATTGCCAATGTCAATATCGGCACTTCCGGTGCGGAAATTGGCGGAGCTTTTGGAGGGGAAAAGGACACTGGCGGCGGCCGTGAATCTGGAAGTGATGCTTGGAAAATCTATATGAGGCGACAAACCAACACCATAAACTATACTACAAGCCTACCGCTTGCCCAAGGAATTAAGTTTGATCTTTAAAGCCTATGCGCTTCATTTCAATAAAAAAGTCACTTAAATAGGTGACTTTTTTAGCTATTTAGGGTCTAAGGCGTGTACGGCGCCCCGCCCCAAATAAAAAGAAAACATGAAGTCAAAAGAATTTATCCGCCATTGTTTGGGCCTTAACCAAGAAGCGCCTCTTTTCGCGAAACCTCCGTTGAAAGACGATCTAACTGTTATTGAAGGAATTGGGCCTAACATTCAGCGGCTGTTTTTTCAGAACAATATTAACAGTTGGGAATCACTCTCAAAATGCAGTGTGCAAAAATGCCAATCCATATTAGACGCTGCTGGGGAAGCTTACAAAATGCACAGTCCTAAAGGCTGGCCCGACCAGGCCCGCATGGCTCACAGGGGTCAATGGGAAAGATTGAGGAAGTGGAAAAAACAGACGCTCTCTTAGACAAACGCTTGTTAATCATTTCGTTGCCTTTAATTCTTTGGCAAGCGCAGGCACATGAAATTTGATTGTAATAAATTGAAAAAACCTTACTTTTGGCATGATTTTTATAGTATAATTTGAAAAATAAAGAAACCTTTGATCTGAAAAATTTCTTTATTTTTATCCAATTATTAATAATAACATTAAGAAATTTAATTTGCGAATTTCACAGCATTCCCAAATGCTAAAGACAGAATTAAATATGGAAGAACAATCTCAAACTATTGACATTAAAGCGATTAACGAAAAAATTGAAAAGCAAAGCGCCTTCGTGGATCTTTTAACCCTTGAAATGAACAAGGTCATTATTGGGCAAAAACACATGATAGAGCGCTTGCTAATTGGTTTATTAGGCCAAGGTCATGTTTTACTTGAGGGGGTTCCGGGCCTTGCCAAGACTTTGGCCATAAACACCTTGTCTCAGGCCGTTGCGGGCAGTTTTAGCCGCATTCAGTTTACTCCAGATTTACTTCCTGCTGACGTTACGGGGACCCTTATTTACAATATGAAGGCTAATGATTTTACCATCAAAAAGGGTCCTATTTTTGCCAATTTTGTTTTGGCTGATGAAATAAATAGAGCCCCTGCTAAAGTGCAGTCGGCCCTATTGGAAGCCATGCAGGAAAAGCAAGTAACTATTGGAGACGACACTTTCGTTTTGGACAAGCCCTTTTTAGTAATGGCAACGCAGAACCCGGTAGAACAAGAGGGAACATATCCTTTGCCTGAAGCACAAATAGACCGTTTTATGCTAAAGACCGTCATTGATTATCCAAAGCTGGATGACGAACAGCATATTGTCCGTGCAAATTTAAAGGGTGTCTTTGAGAAAATTAAGCCCGTGGTCAAGATTGATGAAATTTTGGCTGCACAAAAAGCCGTTCGTGAGGTCTATATGGACGAAAAAATTGAGCGGTATATATTAGATATTGTTTTTGCGACGCGCTACCCAGAGCGTTACAATTTGGCAGATTTAAAGCCCCTGATTTCATTTGGAGCCTCACCCAGGGGAAGTATAAACTTAGCGACCGCAGCAAAATGCTATGCTTTTATCAAGCGGCGTGGTTATGTGATTCCTGAAGATGTGCGGGCCGTCGTTTTAGACGTATTGCGCCACCGTGTTGGGATTACCTATGAAGCTGAAGCTGAAAACATTACCTCTGAAGACATTGTTAACAAAATTGTCAACATCATTGAGGTTCCCTAAAAACCGTCTCTTAGATTGAAGCGCTTTCTTTCGGGCATAAATTACCTAAATGGACACAAAAGAGTTATTAAAAAAAGTACGTAAAATTGAGATCAAAACGCGCCGGCTTTCCGACCATGTTTTTGGGGGCGAATACCATTCTACTTTTAAAGGGCGCGGAATGACTTTTTCTGAAGTCCGCCAATACCAGTATGGAGATGACATTAGAAACATTGACTGGAATGTGACCGCAAGGTACAGCGCGCCCCATGTCAAAATATTTGAAGAAGAGCGCGAGCTTACCATGGTGCTGGCGGTGGACGTTTCTGGTTCAAAGCAGTTTGGAACCCATGAACAATTTAAAAATGAATTTGTAACAGAAATAGCTGCCACGCTAGCATTTTCGGCGACTCAAAACAATGATAAAATTGGATTGATCCTTTTTTCTGATGAAGTTGAACTTTTTATTCCGCCAAAAAAAGGGCGTTCTCACGTTCTCAGGATCATTCGTGAGCTTTTAGAGTTTAGGCCAAAAAAGAAAGAAACAAATATTGCTGAAGCGCTTCGCTTTTTGTCAAGTGTAATGAAGAAAAAAGCCATTGTATTTCTAATTTCTGATTTTATGTGTGCAAACTACAAGCGGAATTTAAAAATCGTCGCGGGCAAACACGACATCACTGGCATTCGAATCTATGATAAAAATGAGGTTGAAATTCCTAATTTAGGAGTCGTTCAAATGGTAGACCAAGAAACAGGTAAATCGTTTTTAGTAAATACCGGCCTTAAAAGCGTGAGAGAAAAATACGCGAGTCACCGACGTAATCAGATTGATTACTTTCAAGACACCTTTAAAAAATCTGGTGCTGGTTCTTTAGACTGCCGTACAGACGAAAGTTACGTTAAAAAATTACTGGGCTATTTCAAGCAAAGATAAATCGCAGATGTCAAAAGAGATAAAACAGTTTTTAAATTCCTTAAAAAGCCAGTGGTGCATGCTTGGCCTAGTGCTTATTGGGGGGGCTGCAAGCGCTCAAGTTAAAGCATCCATAGATTCTACGACGATTAAAATTGGGGAGGCCTTGTTGTACTCTTTAGAAGTGGAAGCAGACAGCGCGGCCGTAGTTGTGTTTCCAGAAAGCCAAACTTTTGGCGCTATGGAAGTTATAGAAAATTACAAAACAGACACCCTGTCAAAAGACCTTCGCCTTAGGTTGTTAAAAAAATATGGCCTCACGCAATTTGATTCTGGCGCCTACACCATTCCGAGCCAAAAAATTTTAATTGGAGATAAAACATTCTTTTCAGATTCTATTAAAATTGAGGTGTGCCCTGTAAAAGTTGACACAACCAAACAAAAGCTCTATGGCATCAAGCCTGTTTTTAAAGTGAAAAACAAAGCTCCTTTTGGGGGCGTACTGAAATGGATTTTGGGGGGACTTTTGATTGCTGGGCTTGTCGTCTGGTATTTCTTTGTATATAGAAAAAAGGGGCTTACAGAGGCTGAAAAAATCGCCGCACTTCCTCCTTATGAGCAAGCAAAAATTGCCTTGGAAAAACTAGATGAAAAAACATACTTTGACAATGGGGCTATAAAATCTTTTTACTCTGAGCTCAGTTTTGTACTGCGTAAATATCTCAATGAAAAAGTATACAGCCAATCGCTAGAGAGCACCACAGAGGAGTTGTTACATAAGCTTAAAATACTGAGCAGGTCAAAAGAAATCCGCTTAAATGATGGAACGCTTAAAAACCTTGAATTAACTCTGAAGCGGGCCGACTTGGTAAAGTTTGCAAAATCTAAACCCGAATTTGAGATTATTCGTTTGGACAAGCAAATTATAGCGCAAGAAATTGACCTTGTCAAAGCGGGGCTGCCTGCGCCAACTGAAATCGAATTAGAACAAACCCTAGAATACCAAAAACAATTACAAAAAAAACAGCAGCAAAAAAGAATTAAATGGGGTCTGGGCGCGTTTTTGGGGCTGTTTGTTCTGATTTTTTTAGGCTCAGGGTTGCATTTTGGCTTTACAACAGTAAAAGACACTATTTTGCGCCACCCAAGTAAGTTATTGATGGAAGGAAAGTGGGTTTCGAGCGAATATGGCGCACCCGGAATTAGCCTGGAAACTCCTGAAGTGTTAGGGCGTGAATTTGAAGATTCATTACAAACAAACACCGCCGGCGTCAGCGTTAAAAAGTTTCGCTTTGATAATGGCGTTGTACCTTTAAAGATTGTTGTTAAAAGCTCCAAAATGGAGACAGAAAGTCCCAAAGCACAAGATGAAAACACCATAGACCTCTTCCGGGTCTCTGAAAACGAATTGACGCTTTTAGAAAAAGAAGGCGCGTCAAATATGTTCCCGAAAAACGATAAATTTACAACCCCTAACGGGCAAGAGGGAATGAAAACCCACGGCACTGCTAACTATCGTTTTGGGAGTAAAAAAACATCGGATGCTGAATTTATAATTCTTGGGTTTTCTACCCAAGCCCTGCTACAACAGCTCATTATGATATGGGACGCCAATGATCCGTATGCCGTCGAGATTTCAAAACGAATTTTAAATTCTGTAGAACTTATTAAACTAAATCAAAATTGATGTTTAAGGGAATTGAGTTTACACATAGCGGGGGTTTTTGGTTGCTCTTGGCAATTCCTTTTCTAATTTTTTGGTATGCCCTAAAACACAAACAACAAAATGCAGATTTAAGCGTGTCCTCCTTGGATGGCTTTAGGGGGCAAAGCGATATTTGGAGCTGGTTAAAACATTTTCTTTTTATCTTGCGAATCGGCGCTATTGCGCTAATTGTGATCGCCCTGGCGAGGCCTCAAACGGTTGATGTTTCAACAAAAACAAAAACAACACGAGGCATTGACATAGTTATGGCCATTGACGTTTCGGCCAGTATGCTGGCCAAGGACTTAAAGCCAAGCCGCTTAGAGGCCCTGAAAAATGTGGCGAGTGGCTTTATTAAACGCAGACCTAACGACAGAATTGGGTTGGTTGAATATGCGGGGGAAAGCTATACGAGAACCCCAGTTACCAGCGACAAAAGCATTGTGCTCAGTTCAATGCAAGACATCAAATATAACAACATCATAACTGGTGGCACAGCCATTGGAATGGGGCTTGCGACGGCTGTAAATAGAATTAAAGACAGCAAGGCTAAAAGTAAAATCATAATCTTGCTAACCGATGGCGTAAATAACTCTGGGTTTATTGATCCCAAAACAGCCAGTGAGCTAGCCGTTGAATACGGCATCAAAACCTATACTGTTGGTCTTGGTAGTAATGGAATGGCTCTGTCACCTGTTGGGCTGAATAATGGCGTGTTTCAATACGCAAGGGTACAAGTCGAAATTGATGAGGTGCTTCTCAAGGAAATTGCCGAGGAGACAGGCGGAAAATATTTCAGAGCCACCGACAATAAAAAATTAGAGGCTGTTTATGAAGAAATTGACCGTTTAGAAAAAACCGACATTGAAGAGTTTAAATATTACAATTACGAAGAAAAATTCCGGCCTTTTGTTTTGTGGGCGCTCGGGCTATTAATTTTTGAATTTTTAATTCGGCACAGTATTTTAAGAAGTTTTGTATAAGATGTTTCAATTAGAAGAAGACATATGGTTTTGGTTGCTTTTCCTGGTATTAGGGATGGTATTATTATTTTTTTGGACCGCGTTGTGGAAGCGAAAAACAAAGCGGCTCTATGCGTCTGCTGAGCTGTTAAGGCGACTAAGCCCAGACCAATCCCGATTTAAGGCTGTGCTAAAGCTTGTGTTTTTGGCCATGGCGGTGGTTTGTTTTTGCGTCGCTCTTGTGAATCCAAAAGTGGGCACCAAACTTGAAACGGTCAAACGTGAGGGTGTAGACATTGTCTTTGCAATAGATGTTTCAAAAAGCATGCTAGCGGAAGACGTTGCGCCAAACCGATTAAAAAAAGCACAACAATTAACGGCGCAAATCATCAATAACCTCGTTAGCGATCGTGTCGGTATTATTGCATATGCCGGTAAGGCGGTTCCTCAACTGCCAATCACAACAGATTATGCGGCGGCTAAAATGTTTCTTCAAAATATGAATACAGACATGTTGTCTTCTCAGGGAACCGCTATTGATGAAGCCATTCAGCTCTCCAGAACCTATTTTAATGATGCTGAGCAAACAAATCGTGTTTTGGTCATCATTTCAGACGGGGAAGACCACAAAGACCTGAAGCTTGATGTTGCAAAAGCGGCAGCAAAAGAGGGGATAAAAATTTTCACGATTGGTGTTGGAAGTGAAAAAGGGGGGCCGATTCCCTTAAAAAGAGATGGCGTTATCATGCGTTATAAAAAAAACCAAAAAGGCGAAACTGTTATTACAAAACTGAATTCCAAAACATTAACTGCAATTGCTGATGAAGCAAATGGTTTGTTTATACAGGGGCAAAACACGAAACAGGTAACGGGAAAAATTGCCGAAATTTTAAATAAATTAGAAAAAAAAGAGTTTGAAGCCAAAGAGTTTTCTGAGTTTAAGGATCAATTTCAATGGTTTTTGGGGTTGGGTCTTTTCTTCTTAATTTTGGATGTTTTGTTTTTGGAAAGAAAAACAGCGTGGCTGAAACGCCTTAACTTATTCAATGAGAATTTATGATACATAAAAGTTCTTTTCTTTATATCGGTTATAAGCAATCGAAACAAAAATTATTTTTTTGCTTGGTGGCCATATGGACTATTTGCGGCTACTCACAAGAGAGCGCAGAAGCGACGTTGCTGTCTGATCAATATGTATACGAGGGGAATACAATTGTTGAAGAATCCTTTGTTGAGGCTGAAAAAAACTACAGAATGGCACTTTCTGAGATGCCCTCCAACAAAAAAGGAGCATATAATCTTGGGAACGCCTATTATACTGCTGAGCTTTATGACGAAGCTTTGGCGCGACTTAACTCGGTCGCAAAGGACGGGTCTAAATCAGAAAAACACCGCGCTTACCATAACATTGGAAATGCTTTAATGCAAAATAAACAATGTGAAAAGGCTGTAGAGGCTTTCAAAAATGCATTGAGAAACAACCCCTCAGACGATGAGAGTCGTTACAATTTAGCCCTGGCCCAGCAGTGCGCTAAAGAAGAAGGCGGGGGGGGTGATGACAAAGACAATAAAGAAGATAAAGATCAAAAAGAGGACAAAAATAACGAAGACAAAAAAGACAGCAACAAAAAACAAGACCAAGAGGATAAGAACAAAGAAAAGGGAGACGGCGACAAAGAGTCAAAAGGTGATGGTGATGACCAAAAGGAAAACGAAAACCCTGAAGACAAAAAAGGGGACAAAAAAGATGGCGCAAACAAAAAGCCGCAGCAACAACCTGGAAAATTGTCCGGCCAACAAATAAAAAGTTTATTAGACGCCATGAACAACGAAGAGAAAAAGGTTCAAGAAAAAATGAATGCTGTAAAAGAGAAGGGCGCTAAAATCCAAACAGAAAAAGATTGGTAATTTATGAGAGCTAAGTTGCTATATGTTGCATTGTTTGTGTCCAATCTTGTATTGGCGCAGGTCACGTTTGAGGCCAGTGTTAGCAAAAAAACACTTGGTGTTAATGAGCGTTTGCGCATTGATTTTAAAATGAATGAAGACGGAGATAACTTTACCCCTCCTAGTTTTAAAAACTTCAAGGTTGTTGGGGGGCCAAGCCAATCAATAAATAATTCATGGATCAACGGCGTGCGTCGCTATTCTAAGAGTTACACATACTTCTTGGCGCCTACAAAAAGAGGGGTGTTCACTATTGAACAATCTCAAATTGAGGTCAACGGAACCACCTATAAAACATCTCCTATTAAAATTACGGTAACCGCGGCGGTAGAGAGGCCTAAAGACCCAAATGACCCAGAATATATTGCTGAGGAAAGCATACATTTGGTGGCAGAAATTTCAAAGACCAACCCCTATATAAATGAGCCTGTGTCAGTGGTTTATAAGCTTTATGTTGCAGAAAACACCGGGGTTCGCAACTGGAGCGAGCTGGACGCGCCACGATACAATGATTTTTGGAGTCAAAATATAGCCGTAAATGGGCTTTCCGTTAAAGAGGGGCAATACAAGGGCGAAAATTACCGCTACGTCGTTCTTAAAAAAACAGTGCTATACCCTCAAAAATCTGGAAAATTAACGCTAGAACCTTTAACGCTCGATGTTAGTGTGGAGGTGCCTTCAAGCCGCAGAGACATCTTTGGAAGGCGAGTGATGAGCACAACCAACAGGACGGTCACTGCAGGAAAAAGGACCATCAATGCAAGGCCGCTTCCGGAGCAAGGAAGGCCTGATAATTTTTCTGGGGCTGTTGGCGAATTTGATTTTGAGGCAAACGTCTCTAGAAGCAGCCTAATTGCGACAGAGGCATTTCGTTTATCAATAGAGGTTAAGGGAAAGGGAAACTTAAAGCTATTTGAGCTTCCAAAGCCCAATCTGCCGGCGGCGTTAGAAATATATGAGCCAGAGCGGTCAGAAAATATTGACACTTCGATCTCCGGAATGCGTGGAAGTACCGCTGACAATTATACGATTGTACCAAATGAGGAGGGGCAGTACCCGATTCCTTCAGTTGCGTTTTCTTATTTTGATCTTGCTTCTGAAAGCTATAAAAGGCTGCTGTCAAACCAAATTGTGATCTCTGTAAAACCCGATCCAAGCAAAAGCGCTGTTTTAGGTCCAGTTTCAGCAAAAGAAAAAGGAACTGTAGTTTATTCGAATATGGGTCACTTTTCACCCTTTAAAACAAAGACAAGCTTAGAGCTCATAAATAGGCCTCCTTTTTATGGAAGCAAACTGTTTTGGGCTTTGTTATTGGGGCCTTTAGTTTTTATTCCGCTGTTGATTGTCTATATTAAAATTAAAGGCAAAAGGGCCTTAGACATCACGGGGAATAAAATTAGAAAAAACAATAAATTAGCGAGAAAATACCTAAGTGAAGCGAAAAGAAGCATGGGCAAAAAAGAGCTATTTTATATTGCGCTTGAGCGCGCGCTGCACAATTACCTAAAAGCCAAACTAAAAATCGAAACGAGTGAATTCAGTAAAGACAAGATTAAACTTTTGTTAACAGAAAAGGCGGTGGTTGGTGATGATGCTTCAGGTTTTTTGGGGCTATTAGAGGCTTGTGAGCTAGCCCGCTACACGCCACTTCAAAATTCTGATATGAAGCGAGATTACATCGCAGCTTCTGAAATTATTAACCGCTTAGACAAACAGTTAAGATAATATGAGAACATTGGTTTTATTGTTTTTAGTGTCGTTTTTTTTGGGGAGGGCTCAGGGCGAGTTGGACTTCGAAAAGGCAAACAGTCTATACAATGAGGGGGGTTATGCCGCCGCCATTCAGGCTTACGAAAACATTCTTAACAACGGGCTTCACTCCGCAGAAGTGTATTACAATTTAGCAAACTGCTATTATAAACAAAACAATGTTGGCCACTCGATTTATTACTATGAAAAAGCGTTGGTTTTGGCGCCGAAAGATAACTCGATTCTCAACAATTTGGCCTTTGCTCAAAAAATGACTGTAGACAAAATAGAGCCGATTCCTGAGGCAGGGTTTTTGAGTTTTATTAACGCTGCTGCCAAGTTGTTCGTGTTAGATGCTTGGGCCGGCATATGTGTGTGCTTGATGCTAATTTTTGTTGGTTTTTTTACTGCCTACTATTTGTCGTATAGTACTAGAAAAAAACGATTGAATTTTGTGTTTGGTTCGCTTTCCCTTCTTGGGTTTGTCGTTGCGCTAAGTTTAACTTTTCACAAGGAACACTTGTCGAATACAGAAAAATACGCTGTAGTGTTTAGTCAAGAAATTGATGTTAAGTTAGAGCCCAATCTAAAAAGTGAGTCTGTTTTTAGATTGCACGAGGGCGCTAAAATCCGATTACTGGAATCTTTTCAAGAGACTTGGTCAAAAATTAAGTTAAGTGATGGGAAAACAGGGTGGATTTCAAACTCCGCCTTTAGGGCTCTGTGACTTTTTTTGTTTTGCTATTTTTGTTTGAAATTTATACTTTTGTTTCAAGATCAATAGGTCCACTGAATTATAAATTATTTTCTTACTTTTTTTATAAAACTTATTATAAATGAATCAATTCTTTTCAAATATTAAAGGGGATGCTTTTGGAGGCATCACAGCAGGCGTTGTTGCTTTGCCGTTGGCGCTAGCTTTTGGGGTGTCTTCAGGTTTGGGCCCAAGCGCAGGGCTTTATGGTGCTATATTTATAAGCTTTTTTGCAGCACTTTTCGGGGGCACCAATACACAAATTTCTGGGCCAACCGCACCAATGACCGCTGTAAGCATGGTTATAATTGCTGGAATTGTTGCGGCTAACAATGGGGACGTAAACAAGGCGTTGCCTTCAATATTAATGGTCTTTTTGTTGGCGGGAGTGATGCAGATTGGGCTTGGTTTTTTGGGCTTGGGTAAGTATATTAAGTATATTCCTTACCCTGTTGTTTCTGGTTTTATGACGGCTATTGGTGTTATCATTCTGTTAACCCAAATCTTACCAACCCTGGGCTATAACCCAAAAAATGACGAACAATATGTTAATGGTTTTAAGGCCCAAGCAGAGGAGGTTATTCTTGAGAAGATTTTAAAAGATGAGGCCAGAGAAGGAATACTTGTCCTTGAGGATTTTAAGGAAACCATCACGAGAGCAAAAAAGATAACAAAACAAAAAATACTTGTGGAGTCTAAAACCTTAGCGGCTAAAGAGGCTTCAGGCACAATAGGCGCCATAAAAACACTGCCCAGGGCGCTTAAAAACATCAATTTTCTTGAGCTCTTGCTTTCCCTCGCGACTATATTTATAATCTATGGCTTTAAGCGAATTACTACTGCTGTTCCAAGCACGCTTGTAGCGCTTGTTGTTGTTTCTTCCGCCGCCATTGCATTTGGCTTGGATTATAAGCCTATAGAAAGAATCCCCGAAGGGCTTCCTGTTCCTCAGCTGGAAATGTTTTCTAGCTTTAGTTTTAGCAGCATCAGCCCCTATATTCTAACAGCTCTAACATTGTCCCTTTTGGGGGCTATAGACTCCCTTCTTACAAGTGTAGTTGCAGACAATATGACTAAAACTAAGCACAATTCGAACAAAGAATTGGTTGGTCAGGGTATTGGAAACAGTATAGCCGCTGTATTTGGTGGGATTCCTGGCGCTGGAGCAACTATCAGAACGGTGGTTAATATAAACTCGGGCGGCAAAACAAGGCTTTCTGGGATGATTGCTGGAGTTTTATTGTTGTTTGTTTTATTGGCGCTGGGGCCAATTGCGTCAAAAATTCCTGCAGCGGTTCTATCGGGTATTTTAGTAACTGTTGGTATTGGAGTAATGGATTACAAAGGCCTAAAAGCTATTCCTGTTTTGCCTAGGGATATTTCATTGGGCCCTATTAGGCTTAGCTCTGAAGTTCTTATCATGCTAACAGTCTTGATATTATCAACCTTTTGGGATCTTATTTTTGCTGTCGGCATTGGACTTGTTATTTCTTGTTTGATGTTTATGAAGCTTATTGGGGATGTCACATCCAGGGAGTCTAATGTAGAGCCTTTAAAAGAAGAGGCTTGGCCCGACGAAACAGCATTTCCGGTTGCGCTCAAAGACTCTGTTTTCATCAAGCATATCAAAGGGCCCTTGTTTTTTGGTTATACCTCTGAATTTCAACATCTGTACAAGCAAATTCCGGATACAGCCAAAACGGTTGTGATCCGTTTAAATAAAATGCAATACATGGACCAAACAGGACTTTATGTAATGGAAGACATGCTTCAAGACTTAAAGGCCAAAGGCGTCGATGTGATTTTTGTTGGGCTCTTGGATCAGCCCAGATACATGATGGAGCGTATCGACATTATTCCCGACCTTGTCTCCGAAGACCAGGTTTATAAAAGCTTCAAGATGTATTTGAAACAGCTTTCCGAATAGTTGTTATTTATTAAGATGATTTATACTTTATAGCTCAGGAAAATCTGAGATATCAAGTGGCGTATTCTCACCAACAATGTTGGGTAAAATTGCAGGCGCCAAAGACTGCACGCGTTTGTAAAAAATAGACTCTGCAATAGAGGCTTCCGAAACAATAGGTAGGCTTGTATTTAACCTATCAAAAACAAGCAATACTACAGAAACAAGTAGTGCTGCCTTCAGTCCGCCAAAAAGTCCGCCAAGGATTTTGTTTAGAATTCCCAACGATGCAAAACCGGCAAGTTTGGTAAGCGCTTTTCCAGCAAAAGAAATTGCAAAAACAATCGCAAGAAAGGTAATGATAAAGGCGGTTATGCTTGCGGTTTTTTCAGACAACTCGAAATACTTGGCTATAAACACGCCTGCATAATTGCTGAAATGAATGGCGCTATAAGCACCCGTCAAAAGGGCGAGCAGCGACGCAACCTCAACAAAAAGGCCCTTAAAAAGGCCTTTAACAGTTCCAAATCCTATTAAAGCAGTTAAAGTTATATCGATTACGGACATAGAAAATATTTTGTGGGCGGTTTTTAAACAGGTTGTTAAACTTCCTAAATTTACAAAATAATTGTGTAAAGCTGAGAGAACATTAAAAAAGAGGATGTTCGAAAGTATTTTCTGTAAGACGGCTTTATTGATTAAGTTTTATTAAATTTGATTTTTATTTTTTAAATGATTGACCACATAAAAACCCTTATTAAGGAGGCCGATGAATTTTCGGCGGACAGCTTGTCAGCCGTTGAAGATTTCCGTGTTAAATTTTTAGGGAAAAAAGGAGTGCTTAATGATTTATTTGAGGCGTTTAAGGCGGTCCCAAGTGATGAAAAAAAAGCCTATGGTCAGGCAATTAATGAATTAAAGAAAGCGACACAAGAAAGAGTAAATGCCCTAAAAAAATCCTTGCTTATAGATCAAACTAGCCGAGCGGAGTCCATAGACCACACGCGCCCGGGAGACCCCTTTTTGATTGGGGGTAGACATCCTATTTCACTTGTAAAAAATAGAATTATTGATATTTTTTCCCGCATTGGCTTCAATGTAAGTGAAGGCCCTGAAATTGAAGATGATTGGCATAATTTTACGGCACTTAATTTACCCGAACACCACCCTGCAAGGGACATGCAGGACACTTTTTTTGTTCAGACAAATCCGGATATTTTACTTCGTACCCACACCAGCTCAGTACAGGTTCGTTATATGGAAAACAACAGCCCGCCTATTCGCACTATCTCGCCTGGTAGGGTGTATAGAAATGAGGCGATTTCTGCAAGATCTCATTGTTTCTTTCACCAAATTGAAGGTTTATATATCGACAAAGAAGTTAGTTTTGCTGACCTCAAACAAACCCTTCAGTTTTTTACCGAGGCCCTTTTTGGGAAGTCTAAAATTCGGTTACGTCCCTCCTACTTCCCTTTTACAGAGCCCAGTGCCGAGGTGGACGTCTACTGGGGCCTGGAAACAGAAACAGATTTCAAAATGACAAAAGGCACCGGTTGGTTAGAAATCATGGGGTGTGGAATGGTGGATCCAAATGTGTTAACAAACTGTGGTATCGATGCTAAAAAATATTCCGGGTTTGCTTTTGGTATGGGCATTGACCGCATTGCTTTATTGCTTCATCAAATCAATGACATCCGTCTTTTAAGCGAAAACAACTTGCGGTTCCTAGAGCAGTTTAAAAGCACATTCTGATTTAGAAAAATTAATCTAATTTATTAGCGAGGGCCTTAAACGCTTGTTTGGGGTTTTGGTGGTGGTATAAAATATTATAAACCGCATTAATGATTGGCGTGCGTGCGGGAGTTGCTTTTTTATTATTAATTTCGAAAGCGCTTTTTGTTGCATAATACCCTTCAGCCACCATACTCATCTCTATTTGTGCTGATTTGACAGTATATCCTTTCCCAATCATATTGCCAAACATTCTGTTGCGCGAAAAAGTGGAGTAGCCTGTTACCAACAGATCGCCTAAATAGACCGTTTCGTTAATTTTTCGCTTCATTTTATATACCTTTTTAATGTAGCGTTTCATTTCTCGAATGGCGTTGCTCATTAAAACGCTTTGAAAATTATCCCCGTAGCCAAGGCCATGAGAAATTCCTGCAGCAATGGCATATATGTTTTTTAACATCGCGGCATGCTCTGCGCCAATAACATCATCGTGCGTGTTTGTTTGAATATAGTGACTGGAAAGTTTGGATGCAATTTCCTCTGCATTGGCCTTGCTTTTACAGGCGATCGTTAAATACGATAGGCGCTCTAATGCTACCTCCTCTGCATGACAAGGCCCTCCAATAACCGCAACTTGGTCTTGCGGAATTTTTTTTATTTTATGAAAATATTCTCCTGCCAAAAGTCCAGATTCCGGGAAAATTCCTTTAACGGCTGAAACAATTATTTTGGCAGAAACGTCAACCGTCATTAGCTCTATTTGCGCATGAATAAAGGCGGAGGGAATTGCAAAAATTAGAACGTCTGCTGCTGTTGCTGCCTGGTTAATGTCTGTGCTTATAATTAATTGTTTGGGGTCAAACTCAACAGAAGACAAATAAGACGGGTTGTGTTTTTCTTCAATAATGTGTTGCGCCGTTTGGGGATTGCGAACATACCAATGAACTCTTTGTAAATTTTCACACAACATTTTTACAATAGCAGTAGCCCAACTCCCACTTCCAAAAACAGCATATTTTAGTTCTGAAGCCATAAATTAATTGAACTTTTGCTGAAGGGTTTCTAAAAACCGTGTTTCATAATCGCCTTTGTCTTCCCAGTTACCGTAGTCTGGCTTGATAATATTCTGAATAAAATCTGAAATTTCCTCAAAAGAGTCCATGGTGTTGAGCTGAGAAATGACCCGGTCGTAGTCTTCGTTATTGTTTTGAAACAAATGGTTAACAAAAGCGAGTCTGTCATTAAGGCCAATTTGAAATCCTGTTTTTTTTAAGTTCTCATCTAAAGAAGTCTTTTTAATCGCCGTTAAAGAATCGTCCATGGCTGGCATTTCTTTAGGTTCAGCGTCAGAGTCAAGGGGCTCAAAGATAGGTAGTTGTCCAAAGCTAGGTGATAGTTCTGACAAGTCTTCTTCGACAATATCCGAGCCATTAACGTCATCCACTAAAGCGTCCACAGCGGCAGTTTCTTGAGGCATCTGAGCAACAATGTCTTTTATTTTCTCGATAGCGGGCTCCATAAGCGGTTCGCTTGGCTGATTGTCTATGTCGACATACACTTTTTCGTCTACCTCAACAGTGTCTGAAACTTTATTATTAAAGGCGCCTTCGAGGGTGTTGAAGAATGACGCATCTGTTGCTACCTCTTCAGGTATTTCACCATTGAAGTACGTTTGTAAAAACTTAAGAATCGAGATTTTTTGATAGAGCAAGGCAACTTCAACTTGCATATTATTTAAGTCTTCCCTCCCTGTCAGTTTTAAAACGCGGTGGGCAATACTTATAAGTTCAGATTCTAATTTCTTTTTCATGTGGTTTTTAATCTTTGTTAAATTTAAGTCTGGCGGTTATAAAATATAGCCCGATAAATTAGTTTTAGATAGATGCTTTAATTTTTAGTAAATTTACAGAAACTTAATATATATTATACAGTCTTTGTTTGTGCTAAAATTACAAAATGTTTCTTGAAAATACAGTAAACGCGAAAGAACAATTTGGGTGGATTGAGGTTATCTGCGGATCGATGTTTTCTGGTAAAACAGAAGAGCTTATTCGCCGCCTAAAGCGCGCTCAATTTGCGAAACAAAGGGTTGAGATATTTAAGCCCGATATTGATATTCGTTATGGTGGAAACAAGGTAGTGTCTCATGATGCCAATGAATTTCTTTCAACTCCTGTTCCGACTGCCTCAAACATTCCGCTGCTTGCAGACGGTTGCGATGTTGTTGGTATTGATGAGGCGCAATTTTTTGATGATGAAATCGTAAGCGTGTGTAATACCCTTGCCAACAAAGGGGTTCGTGTCATTGTTGCTGGGCTGGATATGGATTTTAAAGGAAATCCTTTTGGGCCAATGCCTAGTTTAATGGCAACTGCAGAATATGTAACAAAGGTACATGCTGTTTGTACTAGAACCGGAAATTTGGCGCAATTCAGCTTCAGAAAAGGAAACAATGACGACTTAGTGATGCTTGGTGAAGTAAATGAGTATGAGCCTTTGAGCCGCGCGGCGTTTTACAAAGCCATGGGTGGCGAAAAAGCCCAAGACAAAAGGGTTAATCGCCCAGCTGCTGTAAACTCTAAAAACAAGAAAGCTTAGGCCGTGGTAAATGAAACTGTCTTAGAAATAGATCTGTCCGCGCTTAAAAAAAATTATCTTTTTTTAAAGTCGATAATACCCCCCAAAACCTTGTTTTTGGCGGTTGTAAAAGCTTTTGCATATGGAAGTGATGCTGTTGTCGTAGCAAAATACTTAGAAAAACTTGGAGTGGATTATTTTGCTGTTGCCTACATTGAGGAGGGCGTTGCGCTTCGTAAGGCGGGAGTAAAAACGCCCATTCTTGTGCTGCACCCTCAGCCCGTTAATTTTAGAAAAGCCATAGAATTTAATCTTGAGCCCAGCCTTTACTCTGAGCGCGTTTTAAACGCTTTTGTTGCGGCGGCAGCGGAAATGAAACAAAAAAAATTTCCCGTACATATTAAATTTAACACGGGACTGAACCGCTTAGGCTTCCAAAATAAAGCTTCAAAAAGAATTGCTTTTAGGCTGTCTAAAGAAAATACAATAAAAGTTAAGTCTATCTTTTCGCACTTAGCTGCTAGTGAAGATTCGGAAGAGCGCGCTTTTACTTTGCGACAGATAGACCAGTTTTCTGAAATTTGTGAAGCATTTGAAGGTGGTTACGGAAAACTTCCTTTACGACACCTTTGCAATACATCAGGCGTTGTAAATTACCCAGGGGCCGCGTTTGATATGATCCGTTGCGGTATTGGGCTTTATGGCTATGATAACCGCACTGGGTGTTCCAATAATTTATTGCCTGTATTGTCGCTTAAATCCGTGATTTCGCAAATACACGAACTAAAAAGGGGGGATAGTGTTGGGTACAATAGGGCTTATGTCGCTGATGCTAAAAAAACCATTGCAACCCTACCCCTTGGACACGCAGACGGCATCGGTAGGCAATATGGAAATGGGGTCGGCTACGTCAGCATTCAGAACCAAAAAGCGCCGATTGTAGGAAATGTCTGTATGGATATGATAATGATTGATGTGAGCGACATTGATTGTCAAGAGGGAGATCATGTTGTGGTATTTGATGGGGTTACGTCCGCAGAACATTTTGCGGAAAACGGAAAAACAATTTCTTACGAACTCCTTACCGCGCTTTCTAGGCGGATCAAGCGTCGCCTTGTTGAATAAGCGTTTTACGGTTTATCGATTTTTGGCTAGATTTAGCCCCTATTAACTCAAATCTATATTTATCATGTTTAAAGAATTCGAAGAATTCGCAATGAAAGGCAGCCTTGTTGATATTGCTGTTGCTTTTGTTATAGGCGCCGCCTTTAAAGAGGTGGTCACAAGCTTTACTTCTGGCGTTTGTTCTCCGATAATTGGTCTTATTAAGGCAGATTTTAAAGCGCTCAAATACGTGCTTCAAGAGGGCTCTCTGAGCGCTGAAGGGGTGCTTGTTGGCGAGTCTGCCATTCTATGGGGGGCGTTTCTAATGCACATTATAGACTTTTTTATTGTCGCGTTTGTAATGTTTCTCGTTATTAAGGGAATTAACAGTCTAAAAAGAAAAGAGGAAGAAGAGGCTCCTGCGGGACCTACAGACAACGCTCTTTTGTTTGAAATTAGAGACTTGTTAAAAAAATAGTTTTTTGTTTGTAAAGGGGGGCATAAGCCCCCTATTTTGTTTCAAAAAGTTTCAATAAATATTGCAGTATTTACTAAGTTTGTGGTTAACATTAAATTTAGTAAAAATGAAAGTCGCAGTCGTAGGAGCAACGGGTATGGTAGGAACCATTATGATGAAGCTTTTAGAAGAAAGAGGTTTTCCATTGACAGAGCTTATTCCAGTAGCATCTGAAAAAAGTGTAGGAAAGTCCATTCTTTTCAAAGGCAAAAACCATAAAATTGTTGGCTTGGAAACTGCGGTTGAAATGCGTCCAAAAATCGCTGTTTTTTCGGCGGGAGGGAGCGTTTCTCTAGATTGGGCGCCAAAATTTGCTGCTGCTGGTTGCATCGTTATCGATAATTCTTCAGCCTGGAGAATGGACCCAACTAAGAAATTAGTCGTTCCTGAGATTAACGCAAACGCTATTACATTGGAAGACAAAATAATTGCCAACCCAAATTGCTCTACGATTCAATTGGTTTTGGCTTTGGCGCCATTGCACAAGGCCTACAAAATGAGGCGCGTTATTGTTTCTACCTACCAATCTGTTTCTGGCACTGGCGTCAAGGCGGTTCAACAGATGGAAAATGAAATTCAAGGGATAAAAGGCCCTATGGTTTATCCATATCCGATTTTCAAAAACGCGCTGCCTCACTGTGATGTTTTTTTAGAAAATGGCTATACCAAAGAAGAAATGAAGCTGGCTAAAGAGCCTCAAAAAATTCTAAACGATAATAGTTTTGCTGTTTCAGCAACAGCGGTTAGAATTCCTACAGCGGGCGGGCATTCAGAATCTATTAATGTTGAATTTGAAATGGACTTCAAACTTGACGAAGTCCGAAGTTTGCTTAAAAACAGTCCTGGGATCACCGTACAGGACAACCCTGAGACGAACACTTATCCAATGCCTGTGTATGCACATGAAAAAGATGACGTTTTTGTGGGAAGAATCCGTCGCGACGAAAGTATCGCAAACTCTCTCAATATGTGGGTTGTTGCTGATAACTTAAGAAAGGGCGCCGCAACAAATGCCGTACAAATCGCAGAACACATCATAGCTCACGTTTTATAATCTAGGGTTGTGCTTTCTGTTAAAAATATTTCTTTTAGTTACAATGAGGTTTTGGCAATTGACGCCATTTCGTTCGATGTAAAAGAGGGTGAGGTTTTGGCGCTTTTGGGAGAGAGTGGTTCAGGAAAAAGTACACTCCTAAAGTTGATTTACGGGGTTTTGGATGTTGATTTTGGTTTAATTTCATGGAAAAACCAAGAAATCTTAGGGCCTAAAAATAAACTTATCGCAGGCCCTGAATTCATGAAGTGCGTCACACAAGAGTTTGATTTAATGCCGTTTACGTCTGTTGCCGAAAACATTGGTGTCCACCTTTCAAGTTTTTACCCTCTTGAAAAAAAACAGCGTACCGATGAGCTGCTGGGTGTCGTTGGCTTGAGCAAGTTTGCGGCGGTTAGTATTCAATTCCTTAGTGGGGGCCAAAAGCAGCGCGTTGCCTTAGCAAAAGCCTTGGCCAAAGCGCCTGAAGTTATTTTGTTAGACGAGCCTTTTAGTCACATCGATAGTTTTAAAAAAAGGCCTTTGAGGAGGCGGATTTTTAAATACTTAAAATCAAAAAAAATCGCTTGTGTGGTGGCGACCCACGACAAGAACGACGTACTTTCTTTCGCTGACAATATCTTGGTTATTCAAGACGGAAGAGCATTGGCCTCTGCGCCTCCTGAAGTGTTGTTTAAAAATCCTCAACACCCCTCGGTCGCTGCTTTTTTTTCAGAGCACAGCTGTGTTGATGGTGATATTTATTATGCACATCAAATTAAGCTGGATTCAAAAGGGCCGGTTAAAGCAAGAGTTGTTAAAAGCTATTTTAAGGGTGGGAAGTTTTTAGTTGAAGCCGCCTATAAAAGTAAGGTGCTTTTCTTTGAGCACGATATCTCTATAGCGCCAGGGTCCCTGGTATTTTTGTCTTTAAACAAAATTGCTTAATTTTTTACTACTTTAGTGGTGTCTAAATTAAACACGTCATTGCCTATTGGCGGACGTTGTTTTTAAACCCCGCCGATGGTTTCTGTTGATAATCTAGCCGCTTCCGAAAAAATATTAGCACGCCTGCCTGAGCATCTCAAGCAATTTATTGTGCCTCAGAATTATGAACAATACACGGCAATGGATCAGGCAGTTTGGCGGTTTGTAATGCGAAAAAACACCGCCTTTTTAAAAGACGTAGCGCACGAATCATACCTAGATGGCTTAAAAAAGGCCGGCATTTCTATTGAAACAATTCCCAGTATATATGGCATGAGCCGTATTTTAAAAGAAATTGGCTGGGCTGCGGTGGCTGTAGATGGGTTTATTCCTCCAAATGCTTTTATGGAATTTCAGGCCAATAAGATCTTGGTAATTGCTTCAGATATTCGACAGCTGGAGCACATAGAGTATACGCCTGCGCCTGATATCATTCACGAAGCTTCTGGACACGCGCCAATTATTGCGAATCCGGACTATGCTGAGTTTTTGAGGCGCCTAGGGAAAATCGGAGCCAAGGCAATCTTGTCTAAACATGATGTTGCGCTGTATGAAGCGGTGCGTAAATTGTCGATTTTAAAAGAGGCGGGGGATGCAGATAAAAAAAAGATTTTGGCCGCCGAAGCAGCAGTGAAAAAGCTGCAAGAAGAAGAATGCAGTCTTTCTGAAATGGCACAGGTTAGAAATATGCAGTGGTGGAGCGTTGAATATGGTCTAGTGGGCCCATTGAAAAACCCAAAAATATATGGCGCTGGCTTGCTCTCGTCTATTGGTGAGAGCGCAAAATGCCTTGGGCCTAGGGTTAAAAAACTTCCCTATTCTTTAGATGTTGTGAATATGAGCTTTGACATCACAAGACCCCAGCCGCAGCTTTACGTGGCTCCGGACTTTGCTTATTTGATGGAGGTGCTAGAAGCGTTTGCAGACACTTTAAGTATTCGCACGGGGGGTTATAAGGGGCTTCAAAAATTAATTAATTCTGAGTCTATTGGTACAATTGAACTGAATACAGGGCTGCAAATTTCTGGGATTTTCTCCAGGGTGATTCTTAACGAGAACAAGGAAGTTGTTTATTTTAAAACGTCTGGGGCCACAGCCCTTGCATATAGGGAAAAAGAGCTGATAGGGCATGGGATTTCATATCATAAAGACGGCTATAGTTCACCGCTAGGAATGTTAAAAAGCGTAAGCTTGCCGCTTGAAAATATGACCGCTGTTGACTTAAAAGCTTATGATTTCTATGACGGAAAGCAGCTTTCTTTTGAGTTTGAAAGCGGCATTAAAGTAAAAGGGGTTAATATTACGGGAATGAGAAATGTTGCCGGGAAAATTATGATTATTCAGCTGTCCAATTGTACCGTTACTTATAAAGAAGAGGTTTTGTTTAGACCAGAATTTGGTGTGTTTGATATGGCAATTGGCAATACGGTTGTGTCTGCTTTTGCGGGGGCTGCGGATCCTTGTTCATTTCCCAATCTGTACCGCACCTCTCAAACTCCTTCGATTTCAAAAGAGACCAACGATAAAACTCTCGCTTTGTGTGAGCTTGCCCAAAGAATAAGAGATCTTAGAGCTTCTGAGTCTTTTTCAGAAAAAGACTTGGATAACATTTTTGGAATACTAAAACAAGAACACCCCTATAACTGGTTACTACCACTAGAGGTTTTAGAGCTTTCAAATAGCGCTGAGCTTAAGTCTTGTATCAAAAAACATCTATCAAAATTGGCTTTTGAAAAACCAAATTTAAGCGGGTTAATTGCTTCAGGATTTGACCTTATAAAAAAGGGGGGGGGTAGTCTAATTTCACAACTTATTTTTCTATCTTTAGTTTTTGTTATTTAAAACTCTATTTTAATTATGTCTTTATCTTCCTTTATTTTATATCCATTTATTTTTTTAGGCCTTGTAGTTGTTTTGGCTGCCTTTTTTATCGTTAAACAACAAACCGCTGCTGTTATTGAGCGTTTTGGTAGGTTCCAAAGCATTCGCCAATCTGGCCTACAACTAAAAATTCCTTTGATCGATCGCATTGCTGGGCGGCTCAGTTTAAAAATTCAACAATTGGATGTCATTGTAGAAACCAAAACGCTAGATGATGTCTTTGTTCGTTTGAAAATTTCTGTTCAATATAAGGTGGTAAAAGAAAAGGTTTACGAGGCTTTTTACAAGTTAGACTATCCACATGAGCAAATTACATCTTATGTCTTTGATGTGGTGCGTGCTGAGGTGCCAAAAATGAAGCTAGATGACGTCTTTGTTAAAAAAGACGACATTGCTATTGCTGTTAAAACAGAGCTTAATGAAGCCATGATGGACTATGGTTATGACATCATTAAAACACTGGTTACAGACATCGACCCTGATGCACAAGTAAAAGAAGCCATGAACCGCATTAACGCTTCTGAAAGAGAAAAAATTGCGGCCCAATTTGAAGGGGACGCCGCTCGAATTCTTATCGTTGAAAAAGCAAAAGCAGAGGCAGAAAGCAAGCGCCTACAGGGGCAGGGTATTGCTGATCAAAGGCGTGAAATTGCACGTGGTCTTGAAGAATCTGTCGAGGTCCTTAACAAGGTCGGTATAAATTCTCAAGAGGCCTCCGCATTAATTGTGGTTACCCAACATTACGACACGCTTCAATCTATTGGGGGTGAGTCTAATAGCAACCTTATCTTGTTACCTAATTCTCCTCAAGCAGGAAGCAACATGTTAAACGATATGGTTGCGAGCTTTACCGCTAGTAATCAAATTGGAGAGGCGATGAAAAATAGTAAAAACAAGAAAAAAGAAGATTAACTTCTTTTTTATATTAAAGCTTCTGCGCGCAGCAAAGGATTGCTGTCTTCAGAGGCTTTTTTAATGAATGCTCTTGTCTCTGGGTTGTCTTTTTGCCCTGATTTAAGCAATTCTTTCAGCACAATTATAACCGCAATACGTGTTCCTACTTTTTTGGCAGCTGTTCCAAACAAAGGAGATAATTCATCATAGGCCACCTCTTGAGCAAGCTTTTGTATTTCTTTTTTGGTTCTTATTTGCTTTGCTTCTGGGAGGTTGGTGTACTTTTTACCGAGCTGTTTGATGACATCAATTGCTTTTCGCTGAGATTTTTGAGGGGCTTGCACTTTTTGAGGGGCCTGTTTCTGCGCTTGTTTGCTCCAGTTGTCTCTAAGTCCAACTGTTTTATTAAAAACCGGTGCAGACTCTGTGCTGTCAGGGTCTATAGAAAAATACCCCTTGCGCTGAAACTGATAATGGCTATAGGGTTCTAGGCTGAAAATATTTGGTTCTATGTAGGCTGTTGTTTTACCAAATGAATTGGGGTTAAGATAATTCATAAAGTCTTTTTCTTGCGCGTCTGGTGCAGGGTGAGAAAACAAACGGTCATAATCTCTTACTTGAATTTTTCTAGCGTGTTGAGCAGAAACCCAGTGTAAAGTTCCTTTGATTTTTCTTAAGCTAGCCTCGGTGCCACTTCCGCTCAAACTTTTAGTGTCATATGTGCAGTGAACGACCTGAACCGCTCCATTGTCATCTTTTTCGACCCTTTCTGCTTTAATAATATATGCGTTTTTTAAACGCACTTCTTTTCCTAAAGCTAGGCGGAAATACTTGCTTGTGGCCTCTTCTTTGAAGTCTTCTCGCTCAATAAAAATTGTTTTTGAAAAAGGCGTTTTGCGTGTTCCTGAAGTTTTGTCTTCTGGGTTGTTGTCTGAATCTAACCACTCTGTTTTATCTTCTGGGTAGTTGTCTATTATTACTTTTATTGGGTCAAGAACCGCCATGACGCGATTTGCAGTTGCGTTCAGGTCTTCTCGAATACAAAACTCTAATAAGGATACGTCTATGATGTTATCGCGTTTAGCAACCCCAATGGTTTCTATAAACTTTTTAATGGCTTTTGGGGTATAGCCGCGGCGTCTGAACCCTGAAATAGTGGGCATCCTGGGGTCGTCCCAGCCCGAAACAATGCCTTTCTCTACAAGCGTAAGAAGCTTGCGCTTACTCATTATGGTGTAACTAAGGTTGAGTCGCGCAAATTCTCTTTGTTTTGGTTGCAAATGGAGGGTTTGTTTAGAATAACCATATACTGCCGACTTAAACCAGTCGTATAGTTCTCTGTGGGGCTTAAACTCTAAAGAGCATAAAGAGTGTGATATTTGCTCTATATAGTCACTTTCTCCGTGGGTCCAATCATACATAGGATAAATACACCATTCATTCCCTGTTCGTTGATGTGGTGCGTGAATAATGCGGTACATTATGGGGTCTCGCATTAACATATTGGGGTGCTTCATGTCTATTTTTGCGCGCAGCACATGTGTTCCTGCTTTGAATTTACCCGCTCGCATTTGCTTAAAGAGCAGTAGGTTTTCCTCTTCTGCTCTGTCCCTAAAGGGGCTATTGGTTCCGGTTTGTGTTGGAGTTCCTTTTTGCTCTGCCATCAATGTGCTTGATTGAGAATCTACGTAGGCTTTATCGTCTTTTATCAATTGTAGGGCCCAGTCAAAAAGCTGTTCAAAATAGTCGGAAGAATAACACTCCTTATCCCATTGATAGCCAAGCCAAGATATATCCCTTTTTATGGCATCCACATACTCTTGGTCTTCCTTGGTTGGGTTAGTGTCGTCAAATCTTAGATTGACAGGAGCACCATATTTTTGTCCAAGCCCGAAGCTAATGCCTATCGCCTTTGTGTGCCCAATGTGCAAGTAACCGTTGGGCTCTGGAGGAAAGCGGAAGCGTAAATCAGATTTCGAAAGCCCATTACTTAAGTCGTCTTCAATGATTTGCTCAATAAAATTAAGGGGTTTATTCGTCATGTAATTATTGTTTGTCAGCAGGATAAAAATACAAAACTAATCTTTTATATAATTTGTAAATGTATATCTTTCTAATAAATATTATTTTTGTAAAATTAATTTTTGCGTTTTTTTTTATGGGGTTTGTGAAAGTTGAAAATATTAGAGTATTTGCGCACCACGGTTGTCTTCCTGAGGAGACAATAATAGGAAGTAATTATCGTGTTGATTTGAAAATAGAGGCTGACTTAAAAAAATCCTCTGTATCGGATAAATTGAAAGATACTGTTGATTATGTTGTGCTTAATGCAATCGTTGTAAGGGAAATGAAAAAGCCTTCTAAGTTGCTGGAAGCCGTTGCGGTGCGTATTATTGATGGGGTTTTTGAAGCGTGTCCTTTAGTGCAATGGGCTTCTGTTGAAGTTACAAAAATAAACCCGCCGCTTGGTGGTGATGTTGAAAAGGTGGTTGTGGTCTTAGAAAAGAGGCGTTCTTAGGGCTTTGGAACTAGGACCTTTAGGGCCTTCTTTTTGATGCTTATTAGAAGTGTGTGTGTGTGTGTTAAGACTGACTCTCCATCAATTTGTATTAAGAGTTTTTCTTTAGGTATGCTAAACAGCTCTAAAGACTCAAATTTGGTACGATGAATTTTTCCTGTTTTGAGTGCTTTTTTTGTAACCACCGAATAAATAAAGAAGAGCTTTTCTATAAAACTCATTTTGTCTGTATACAAAAGGTGAAGTTGGCCGTCGCCTAGAGAAGCTTCTGGTGTTAATGAAAAATTATACCCGATTAAGCCTGAGTTTGAAATAAAGAAAATATCTGGTTGTAGTTCGGTTTGTATTTCGTTTACTCTTAGGTTTATTGTACGGAGGCTTGATTTTTTAAAAAGAACCTTTGCGATAGCTTGGATGTAAGCGGTGAGGCCTCTTTTTAGATTTTTATTATAGTAGTGTACCATTTTTGCGGTAGGCCCCAGGCTTACATTACAAAAAAAACAATGCTGATTTATAAGGCCAACATCAATTTTTTTGGTATGTTCTGCTTTTATTACATTAAGTGCTGAAAAAATTTGTTTAGGAATCTTAAGCGAGCGCGCCAGTCCATTGCCTGATCCAAAAGGAATAATCCCTAATTTTATTGGGGTGTCTACCAACAGTGTGCCAACTTCATTTATTGTTCCATCTCCACCACATGCCACAATAATAGATGGGCGCGCTTTTAGAGATTCAATTGTATGGTTAACAATATCACTGGGCTGCTTACTTTTTTTTAAGACTATATGATATTTTACAGGACTAAAAACAGAATCGATCTGGCTTCGGTTAAGGTTGTTGTTTCCCTTTCCAGAAATTGTATTAATGATGAAATGTATGGTTGTTTTGGAATTCATCTTAATTTGCCGTTTGTGTCTTTGCTTATATAAATTTCTAAATCTATTGTAAGTGGTTTATTTTTGATTAAATTTGCTTTCCTTTTTTGGCGTCTTGGCCGAGTGGCTAGGCAGAGGTCTGCAAAACCTTTTACAGCGGTTCGAATCCGCTAGACGCCTCAAAAACCACAACTCAGTTGTGGTTTTTTTATTGTCCAATTTCTTTAATTATATCTGAAGGATTAAGTTGTTCCTTTGGCAAAAATCCTTTAATAATTAATACAATTCCACAAATAATGATTATTGCGCTTACTGTTTTTTTTAAGTTTTGAATGATAGGTGGGGTGAGTTTTTTTTTAAGCCGTTTTGAGAGAATTATTTTAAAAACATCTGTTATAAAGTACGTTAAAAGTAGTACACTAAAAAACAACAAGAACCTTTTTGGGTTTCCGTTTAAGTTTGGCCCAACGACAATGATTAGGCCTAGCCAAAAAACCAAAACACCAATGTTTATAGCATTCAATAAGAAGCCTTTTATAAACAGCTCCATATAATTTATTTTCTCTGGGATGATTGTTGATTTATCTTGTTTGTCTTTATTTTTTTTTAGAAAAGCTATGATGCCGTAAGCGGTTAAAAGGGTGCCACCAAAAACATAAAGACCTGGTTGGTTGCTGAGGTTTTCTAAGAGCTGATAACTACTAAAATAAGCTAATAAAACAAACAGTACGTCTGAAAATATAACACCTAAATCAAAAACAACAGCGGCCCTAAAGCCTTTAGTAATACTTGTTTCTAAGATTATAAAAAAAACAGGGCCAATCATAAAGGCTAAGAAAAAACCCAAAGGAATCGCTGCTTGGATGTCCGCTAACAAAACGTATTAATCTTTGAAAATTATTCTTCCTCCAAATATTTTCTTTTGTTTGAGTTGTTTTGGTGTTCCATAAATGTGAACATCGCCCCCCGAAAATATTTTTATATCTAAAACATTTGTTGTTTTTACAGCTGCTTCACCTCCGGCTTTTATGCTTAAGTCCGTGTTTTCCACAGTGTTATTGCCACCTTTATAAACACCACCTGTTCTAATTGTAATGTCTTGATTTTCACTTGTGCCTGTTGTTGTTACTGTGCTTCCTGTTACGCTTTTTACAATCAATCTTTTTGTTTCTGTTTTTACAGAAATTTGAGAGCCCTCTTGAGCTTTCAATACAATTTCGTATTGTTTAATAATGTCTTTTGAGAACACAGAAGAGCCTTCGTTTGCGTCAATTATATCTATATCTGTATAATAGATTTTGACCTGTGTTTCTGCACCGTTAAATTTATATTTTACTTTCATTCTAATTTTTAAG